>Ga0335083_10000117_pt1 | contig 142867 bp, 133 predicted proteins | sample Lox_Sample_42_FD_206716 | JGI IMG/M metagenome (GOLD analysis project Ga0335083, IMG submission 206716) | Soil microbial communities from Loxahatchee National Wildlife Refuge, Florida, United States - Lox_Sample_4.2 | ecosystem: Environmental > Terrestrial > Soil > Wetlands | place: USA... | reverse complement strand
AGCGACTGACGGCTTCGACGCTCTTTTCGATCACATAGAGGTCGCCGTCGGACTGGTTCAGCGCGATGTGGGTCGGGGTGGTGAGGGTCGGTTCGTGGGCGTCCTTTGCGCTGAAGATTTCGGTGAACGGGTGCGCGGGGAGGGCGGCGGACGCGAGCGAGGGGACGACGAGCAAGGCGATGATCGCGATCAGGCCGGTAAGCAAAGCGAAGCGCACCTGAGAAAAGGACCTACCACTCCCTTTGCCGCGGAGAGAGGACGCACCGCCGGCGACGCCAGGGCCTTCCGCGCCGCGGCGCGAGGCGGTGGTCAGGCGGCCAGGGCCAGTGGGCGCTGCCTTCGCGTGAGAACTCACGTGATGTCTCTCCTCTCCCGAGCACACCAGCCGATCCCGCGGGTGGCAGTGCCTCAGTTCCCTTTTGGTTACTCCCTGCCGTGTCCCCCTGACGCGGCTGTAACAGCGAAGCACAACCACGAGGAGAGTGCAAGCTGGATTTTCTGGAGGAAGGAACACTTCCCTACTGCCTTTGTTGCGGGCCGCGCAGAGGGCGCCGCGAGAGCGGATTCCGGCGCGGACAGCGGGCTACGGGGAAGCCGTCAGCCGGAGTGAACTTCTTGCGCCAACTCGATCGCGCGCTCCGCCCCCAGATACGGCCCGAGGGCGAAATCGACGAAGTCCGGAAGGAGCTCGGGGAGCTTCTCGGCGTCGCCGGCGATGATCGAGCGGGTCGCCAGCGAGACCAATCCGCCGAGGATCGCGTCCTCGGTTTCGGGCAGGAGCGAGGATTGGTCGGCGAGCTCGACGCGGCCCTCGGCGAGCGCGGGGACGCCGGCGAGGACGGCCTCGCGAAAGCGGATCGCGGTCGCGGGCGTGGCGCTCACCGCCTCGAGCAGGCAGAGTCGGGCCAGGCCGGGTTCGGCGGCGAGGAACTCGAGGGCGGCGCGCAGGCCGGCGATCACCTGGTGCGGCCAATCGTCCTCGGCATCGGCGGCTCGTCGGACCAGGGCTTCGAGGTGTCCGCGCACCACATCGAAGGCGGCGAGGAAGCAGTCCTCCTTACCGTCGAAGAGCTCGTAGAAGTCCCGGGTGGAGACGGAGGCGACCTTCACCACCTCGGTGATCGTGGTGCCGCGGTAACCCTTGGCCGCGACCTGGTCGGCGATCGCTGCGAGCAGGCGCTCGCGCTGGGACTCGACGATCTGCTCGCGGCTGAGCCCATGGTGCCCGCCGGGCAGAGGACCGAGCTCATCCACCGGCATCGAGCGAAGCCTCGTCATCGAGGCCCGGGATCGGGTCGATGGGGAGCTCGCCGTTCACCCGTTCCAGGTTTTCGAGGTCGAGACGGTCCTGTCCGCGGCCCGCCAGGCGCTTGAAGCCGACGAGGCTGCGCAGGGAGACGAACGGGGCGGGCTCACCGTTTCGGTCGAGCTCGACCGCATCGGCGGCGACGGTGTCGTAGTCGAGAGGGGGCAGGCCGCCTCGCATGATGTCGACAATGCCGTGCCGGCTTCTCACCCTCAGATGATGTGCACCGTCGATGTCGGCCGGCTCTAGCCGCTTGCCGTCATGCAGTCGCGTGGCCTGGATGCGCTCCAGGAAGCGATGGATCTCGACATCCGCCTCCGGACCATCCGGGACCAGAAGGTCTGAGTCCTTGGTCCCGCGCAGGTAACCGTGGGCGATGACGCCGAAGCCGCCGATCACCACATAGCGCAGCCCGACGGCGTTGGCGTCGGCGACGACGCCGTCGAGATCAGGACCAGAAGGCTCGGGCTGGGACATTGCCGGCTCGAATCGACGATGCCATGATCTGAACACCCTGCTGGGCGAGCTTCTGGCCGAACGTGACGCGCTCGTCCATCGTCAGCGAAGCCGCGAATTCGGCTTCGTGCTGTGCCTCTTCCTCGTTGATCTTCGCCCACTCGGCCTCGTTGCCGGGCGCCAACAGCGGTTTCTCGCGAGAAGCCATAGCTCAGATGGTATCGCCGCCGCGGAGGGGTCAGACCAGGGCGGGCCGGCGATCGTCGACCCCGGCGCGGGCGATCCGGCTCGCCTCCTCCTGGCGGAGGTAGGTGCGCAGGATCAGCTCGAGCAGGACCGGGAGCGAGGCCGGCAGCTGCTCCGCCTCACCGACGATCAGGCGCTGGTAGGCGGACCAGAAGACGGAGCCGGCGAGGGTCTCCTCGATCGTCTCGGGAAGCTCGTCGCCGCGTGCGTTGAACTCGCGGCCGGCGCGGAAGAGGGGGACCAGCTCCCTTGTCGCCTGCTCGTAGCGCTGCCGGTGCGCCGGACCCACCATCGGCGACTCGACGACGACAGCGCGGGAGATCACCGGCTCGGCGGCGATCAGCTCGAAGAGGGCGGTGAGGACGAGCACCACCTGCTCGGCCCAGGAAGCGGGCTCCGCGTCGAGGCGCTCGCGGATCGTCGCCTCGGACGAGTCGTAGGCGCTTTCGCAGAGGGCCAGGAGGCACTCTTCCTTGCCCGGGTAGTGCTTGTAGAAGGTCTTGAAGCTGACCCGGGCGCGTTTGACGATCAACTCGACGGTGACGTCGCCATAGCCGCGTTCGCCGACCAGCTCGCCGACCGCCCGCAGGATGCGACGGCGTTGATCGGCGTGGGCACTGAGCCGCGTGACCGGTGCCGGAGGCGAGTTCGGCGAGGAACGAAGCTCACGACCCGGTAGGGCTCGCATGAACATGAGCATACCGCGAGTCCTGGAGCAGACCGGTGCCGAGAACCACAGCGGCGAGGTATTTCTGAAGCATCCGAGCCTCAGAGCGATTGGTTCGCATACAAAGCCATAAGGACGCCTACCTACTCCTCGCTGTAGGAGGAGATCTTTTCTTGAGGTAGTAGTAGCTTTCTCGCCCGTGCAGGCAGGGACCTACGGCGAGGCGCTGCGTCGAGTCGCCGATCGACTCTGCGCCGAACTCGCCGATCCGGAGGCGGTCGAGCTGCCGGAGATCGGCTCGACCCTCCGCGCCGAAGGGGCCATGACCATCGGCCTCGACGCCGAGGACGAGGCGTTGGTGGCGGACCTGCGCAAGGCCCTCGCCGCGGTCGCCTCGACGCTGAGCGCCGGCGCCGAGACCCCTGCGGTGCAGCAGATCAAGGCGGCGCTCGACGGCGCCGAGTTCGTCATGCGGAGCGAACTCGCGGCCGGCAACCCCCGGCGCATCCTGAAGCTGATCCCGAGCTTCGTCTTCCTCGTGGCGCTCTCGGCCGCCGACCAGGACCGTGCCCTCGAGCTCTCGTTCCGGGCCGCCGAACTGATCGAGAAGGCCTGATTCGCGCTCGCGGGGCTGGACCCTGAGAACTGCAAGGTTCTTTTCCGGAACGCTAGGATCGCACGCCGTGGGGAAGCACTACCTGGCCATCCAGGCTATAGGGAAGGACAAACGCGGGCTCGTCGCCGCGATCACCGAGGTGGTCTGCGTGCGTTTCGGCTGCAGTATCGAGGGATCGACGATGAGCATCGTCGGCGGCCACTTCGCATCAAATCTGATCGCCTCCAGCCCTGAGGCGATCGACGCGGGCTCCCTGAAGGAAGGTCTCCATGAGGTCGGAGGCGATCTCGAACTCCACGTCAGCCCACTTGCCGAGGGCGACTTCCGGCGAGCCTGGCGCGACGCCACGCACGAAGTGGCCGTCGCCACCACGGAGCGCCCCGGACTCGTCCACGAGATCTCGCACGCCCTCTTCGATCAGGGCGTGGACATCGTCTTCCTGGCTAGCTCGTGCCATCCGCGCGAAAATCGGAGCACGGTGATGGTCGCCTGCATCCCGCCAGAAGACATGGGCTCCAAACAGCTCGAAACCCTCCTCGGGGAGCGCCTGCCCGGCAGCCCGACCGTTCAGGTCATGCCGGTCCGGATCGCCGACTCTCAGCGGGCCTGACCGTCGAGTGCCTGTAGGCACTCGACGGCGGTAAGAACCAGCTTCGCGGCCTCGCCGCTGCCCGCGGCGACGTCCTCGTCGATCCAGTGGGCGCACTCCGTGACCACGGTCTGCAACCGATCCGCGCCGGCGGCGGGGCGCTTCAGCTTCCAGATGCCCAGATCCGGCCAGTCTGACTCGCACCGACACGCCGCCGGTGCCGGGGGCTCATCCCAGCGTTCGGAGGTCTCCTCGATCACGACGTCCTCGACAAAGAGATCGGCAAGCTCGATCGCGTCTTCGACGACCTTGCGCGGTGTGATCTCCACGCCGCCGTCAGGCTCGAAGACATCGCCTCCGTCCGCCAGGCGACCTGCGTGCAGGATCAGCTCGGCCCAGTGCCACATCGGGACGAACTTCGCCCTCGCCTCGAGGGGTGGCGCCTTCACGATCGTTCCCGACCGGATCTGGTCTTCGAGCGTCGAGAAGCGTCCGTTGCGCGAATCGAGAACCGCCCCGATGCGGACCACCGAATTCCTCGTCTCGAGATCCTGCATGGCCTGGTAGAGAAAGAGCTCCTCGCAGATCGCCTTCATCGCGCCCAGCGAATCGTGAACCACACCGGCGCGACGAGTGGAGATGTGGACCACCCGTGACACGCCGGTCTGCGTCGCCGCGCGCGAGGCTTCCCAGGCAACGGCCGCCTCGTTTGTGAACAACGTCATCCAACCGAACGGATCGCGGAGCAGCCGGTCCCGATCGAAGGCCTCCGGCGAGGCGTCGCCGGTGGCGTTGAAGACGACATAAGGCGAGCAGCTCTCGAAGACCGCGGCCAGAAATCCAGGCTTGGCGGCGCTCCCGAGGCGGACGTCGACAGGTGGGAACTTGCGGATTTCGCGAAGCTCGGTCTTGATCTTTTTGAGCGCGCTTTCCCGCTGGTCGACGATGACGAGGCGGAGCACCTCGGCATCCGCCAGGCGCCGGCACAGCTCGGTCCCGATCGCGCCCGCACCGATCACCAGTACGGTCCGGTATTGGAGCCAGTTGCTCGCCGACGGATCGAGCGCTCGGCGTTCATCGCCCAGGATCTCGGCGACCTTCACCTGGCGCAACTGGCTCATCAGGCTGTGGCGGCTTTCGTCGCGTCCCCAGCCGATGCCCAGCTCGTGCATACCCGGAAGGTTCAGAAGCGGCGTCCCGGCCTGCCTGCAGGCGAGGACGACCTCGCGACGCTGTCCCCCGGAAAGGGTGGGGATCGCCAGCAGGACTTCGTGCGGCTGGATGTCGGATAGCAGCCTGCCGAGGTCCGCGATCCGGCCGAGGACCGCATCGCCGGCATCACCCGAGACCTCGGTGGCGTTGTCGTCGACGAAGCCACAGACCGTGTAACGCCTCGGATCGAGGGATTCCCGCAGGTAGCACCCCCCCGTCCCGGCGCCGACGATGATCACGCGCCGCGAGTTGTCCAGGGGGTCGGGGAGACCGTCCCGGGCCTTCACCTGCAACGACCAGAGGCGACGCAGCGGCGCGACTTCCACCACCATGTCTTCGTGGCTGTCCATCCCGGCCAATTCCGCGCGCGCCCGCTCGATCAGGTCTTCGTCATATCCACCCTCGAGAACGGTGTCGAGGTAGTGACGCGATCTGGAGAATTGGTTGTGGTCCTTCAGATGCCGGGCGAGCCCGATCGAGGCTTCGGCGAAGAGGCGTGGATCGCTAGTACCCATCGCATAGTGGAACAGCTTCTCCACCCGCTCACCGACGAGCCGGCCTTCCCCGAACTCCTGGGTCATCCGCAGCGCCGCGTACGGGGAAACTTCTTCGTCGTGCAGTTCGACGACATGGCGCCAACGCTCCAGGGCCTCTCCCGGCCTCTCGTCCAATTGCAGGTCCGCCAGCCTGTACTCCGCGATCGCTGCGATATGGCGCTCGACCGATCCGGCCGGGCACTCCCTGCTGTCGAGCTCGTTGATCAACGTGGCGTAGGCGTGCCTCGCGCGATCGTCCTGACCGATGCGCTGCCAGACCCGTGCCACCTGCAGTTGCACTTCCAGGCAATCGACCGTGGCACCGCCGCAAAGGCGCTCCTCGATCGTGCTCGCCGCGTCCCGCAGGGCCTCCTCTGCGCGCTTGTCGGCCCCCGACTCGAGATACAGGATGGAGATCTGGATCCCGGCCCGCGCGGTTGCGACGGGATCGCCGTGATGGCGGATCTCGTCCATGACCAGCAGGGCCTCCTCCTCCTGGCGATGGGCCACGAGTGCCCGGAGCTTGATCAGGCTGTCATCGATCGATTCAAAGTTCATCGTCGCAAGTCAACCAACGCGTCAGGCGATTGGGCCATCTTTTCCCAACCCGTCCAGATAACGACAACGGTCAACGATCCTCACCGCCGCGCAGTAAGGCTCTTCGTGGGGGTGCTGGAACTCATGGAGACGCAAGGCTTCGGCCGGGGACGAGGACGCGTAGCCCGCGGCCATCCGCGCCAGCCTGGCCGTGCCGTCCAGCAACTCGACAGCCTTTACCCCCGGTGGCAGCGCATCGCGCGCGAGGAAATATTCCGGCCCGGCGGAGCCCTGGAACCTGAAGAGGAACTCTTCGAACGCGACCGCTCCCGCGGTGCCGCGGTCGTCCAGGTCCCGGATCGGCACGACCGAGGGTTGGCCGGGGTCCAGGCTGGAAGGACGCAAGGCGAAGAGGTGCTCGACCGTGTCCGGATCGAACGAATCGAGGGGGTCGTCGGGCGTCCACAGCCGGCGCCTGAAGCGGTCTTTCCCGTCGACCTTGATCGCATACGGGGTGCCCTCCCTGACGAAGCGGCATCGATCGGCCGGGGTGGCCAGCTCGGGTTCGAGTGAGATCACCGGCACCGCGACCAGGTCCATACCCGCGTCTCGCATCAGCTGCCAGGCCTCGTCCAGCATCTCCGCCGAGAGGCTGGACCAGGCCTCGCACGTCTGCTCGTCGCGGCGCGCGAGCGAGATCAGCGGACGATGATGGGCGCCGTCGGCGAACACGCTCACGGTGCGCAGAGGGGAGCCGCGCTCACCGTCGAGTCTGGGGCTGGAGCTGGTTCCGTCGACGATGACCGCGGACAGCGAGTCCGCCGCCGCAACTGTCACCGCCTTCTCCTGCAAGTCCGACGTATCGCGATTCTTGATCAGCCTGAGGGCCCATCGTCGGTCGGCCCTCCCTGGCGGTGCCATGTCGGCGACGCGGAAGATCCCGGCCGAGTCCGCAGGCGCCCCATAGAAGGCGGATCCGAAATCCAGGTGCTCCTGCGTTGAAACATAAGCGGCCATCTCTCCGGCCGATAGTCAACATCAATCGGTGCAGTGGTCCTACATTTTTCCCGGCCCGAGAAGCCGCCTCCCGACGGTCGCGATCTCCTCGGCGGGAATTCTCCGAGCGGCCCTGAGAGCCATGGCTAATTTCGAACCATGGGAGGGAACGAGATCGGATCGGAGAGGCAAGATGGCCAAGCCGACGGCGTCGGCGGGCCACGCCGCAGGCCGCCGAAGGGATGCCTGACCGCGTTCAAGTCCGTGCTCGGGCTGGCCGCGGCGATCGTCGCCGTCATCTACAGGGGCTCGGTGCTGGGCGCGCAGACGCTGGCCGGCGTGGCCCACTTCCTTCTCATCATCCTGGCCGTCGGCTGGATCGTGCGCACCCTGATCCACGCCTGGCTCGCCTATTTCCACCGCACCGAAGTGGAGGGTGTCTCAACCTGGGCACTGCCGCTGATCAGCGGCGCCAACGCGGCCTTCGGCGTCGCCTGGCTCGCCCTCGCGACCCTCATGCTCGCCCTGCGGGCGGACCCGTTGGTGACCGCCATCGCCACGGCGATCGTGTGCCTGTCCTCCTTTCTGCTCGCCCTTGCGAATCATCTGGCGGCCCAGGCAGCGGGACGCCCGCGGGCCAGCGAGTGGGTCCGCGGCAAGTTTCGCGATCCGCTCGAGCCCGGCAAGAGCACCTGGCTCGGCTGGGTGTTGATCAAGATCATCGATGGGCGCTCGCCCAAGGGCCTGCTCAGCACCTACGTCGGCGGCAGCCTCGCCACGCTGCTGGTGGTGCTCCTGTTGACCGCGTCGGCGGCGGTGTCGGAAGGCGGGACGAGCCAAACCGAAACCAAGCAGGGCGTCGTCGCTATCTCGCACGCCGTCCACAAATCGCCCCCGACCCCGGCTACGAGCTCCACCGCAATGGCAGTGGGTGCCACCAACAAGACCATCGATCTCCTCTGCGTCACGGTCAAGGTGACCACCCAGCCGACGACCCATCATCCGCAAAGCCGGCGGGTGGCCTTCCTTTGCAACATCGCCTCGAAGGGTCACCTCACCAACCAGTTCCTCGTGTTGGTCCCGCCGCCAAAGCACTGACGCGACCTTTATTTAGCCTTGCAAATCAAAATATTTACTTTAAGATTGCAAGGATGATTCGCCGCCGGATGCAGGGCCCCCTGGAATCTCTGCTGGCCGAGAGCCCTGCCGTGGCGGTGCTCGGACCGCGGCAGGTCGGGAAGACGACGCTGGCGCTGGCGGTCGCCGAGGGGCGCCCGTCGACCTACCTCGACCTGGAGTCGCCCGCCGATCGTGCCCGGATCTCGGAGCCGGAGCTCTACTTCGCGGACCACGCCGACGAGCTCCTGATCCTTGACGAGATCCACCGGGCACCGGGGATCTTCGAGGCCCTGCGGGGGACGATCGACCGGGGCCGTCGCGAGGATCGCGCCGCCGGGCGCTTCCTGATGCTCGGGTCGGCGGCGATCGAGCTGCTCGCCCAGAGCGGTGAGACGCTGGCCGGCCGGATCAGCTACGCCGAGCTCGATCCCTTCGACATCTCGGAGCTCGGCGGCGAGGCGATCGACGCGCACTGGCTGCGCGGCGGCTTCCCGGAGAGCTACCTCGCGAGCTCCGACACGACGAGCCTGCGCCGGCGCGAGGACTTCATCCGGACCTATCTCGAGCGCGAGATCCCGCAGCTCGGCCCGCGCATCCCGGCCGAGACGCTGCGCCGACTCTGGACGATGCTGGCCCATAGCCAGGGGCAGCTGCTGAACGCGGCTTCGATCGCCCGCGGGCTCGGCGTCAGCTCGCCGACCGTCAACGCCTACCTCGACCTGCTCGTCGACCTGCTTCTCGTGCGTCGACTTCAGCCGCGCCTCGCCAACGTAGGCAAGCGTCAGATCCGCTCACCCAAGACCTACGTTCGCGACTCGGGGCTACTGCATGCGCTCCTCGGACTCGGCGACAAGGAGGCCCTGCTCGGGCACCCGGTGCTCGGGGCCAGCTGGGAGGGGTACGCGATCGAGAACCTGATCGACCTGGCGCCCGACCGGGTGGAGCCGAGCTTCTACCGCACCTCCGGCGGCGCCGAGATCGACCTCGTGCTGCGCTGGCCGGAGGGAAAAGAGTGGGCGATCGGGGTGAAGCGCTCCCTCTCGCCTCGGCCCACCCGCGGTATGCGCTCGGCGATCGCGGACCTCGAGCCGGAGCGCAGCTTCATCGTCTACCCGGGAGAAGACCGCTATCGCGTCGCCGAGGAGATCGAGGTCATCGGCCTCCCCGACCTCGCCGCCGACCTCGCGGGCTAGATGGTTGATTCCACGACCCGGAAGCCGGCGCCCCGGGCCGAGGGTGCGGGAAGCGGGTGGGTGTCGGGAAATGTCGGGAGGGTCACCCTTCCTCCCATGTTCTTCAGACGTTCGGAAGACGTGACCATGGTTTGACCCTGCTATAGGAGGGTCAACTCACGCAGCGCGTTCCGGACCCTCGATCCCGACCCTCGAAGGGCCGGGAAGTGTGACGTCCCCGGCGTCTTAGTGAACGATCGAGGGTCCCTGGCCTCCCTCTCGCACAGGATGCCCGGGACGCTTACTCGGACGGCCTTGGACCGGCCCCGTGGAATCAATCATCCAGCGTCCCGCCGGGCCGATCAGACGATGAAGGGTTCGACCGCCTTCAGGACCGCCTTTTCTTCGAGCGCCGGATCGAAGGCCGAGGGCGCCGGTTCCTGGCCGTTCTGCAGGCGGATGGCCGCCGCATGGCGCGCCTCGACCTGGACGATCGAGCCCGCCGCGCCGAGCACTTCTTTCGACCTGATCGAGGGCGCGGCACCGTTGTAGGCGCCGACCCCGGTGTCCTCGAAGGTTTCCGCGAGCTTCAGGAATCCGGCCGTGTCGTCGTATTCGAAGTCGAACTTCGGCTTCGCCACCGGCTTGCCGCCGAGCTTCTTGATCGTCCCTTCGAGCGCCTCGACGTGCTGCTTCTCGTCGGAGGCGAGCAGCGGCAGGAGCGCCTTCAGTTCACCGGACGCCTTCACCCGCTTCTTCGCTTCTTCGTAGAAGGTCGACTCGAGGTACTCGAGCGTCAGCGCGAAGTTGAGGATGTCGATGTCGCTCGTCCCCCCACCCATCGCGAAGGCGCTCTTGACGAAGGGCGCGACCATCAAGGTGCCGTAGACCGCACCGGCGGCGAGCGCGCCCTTGAGGATCACCTCGCCACGCGAGATGTCGCCGCCGCTCTCCTCGACCACGGTGACTCCGGCCAACTCCGGATGGACGAGACCGTCGACCTCTGCTGATTTCCGCTCACTCATCGTTCTCTCCTTTGGCTCGATCGCGGCGGTCAGCCGACGATGAAGGGTTCGACCGACTTGAGGACGGTCTTCACGTCGGCCGGTGCGGCGAACGCCCCGTTCGGGGTGATCGACAGCCCCAGCAGCGTGTTAAGGGTGGCGGCGTGGCGCGCCTCGACGCTGTGGATCGAGAGCGCCGCGGCCAACACTTCGGGGCTTTCGATGTTGGTCGCCTGACCCAGGTACGCCGCGGCGCCGAGGTTCTCCACCGTCCCCGCCAGTTCGGCCACCGACTTGGCGTCCTTGAGGGGGAATTCGGTCTTCGGCCTGGCCGCCGGCTTGCCGCCCAGCTTCTTGACCGTCCCGCTCAGGGCTTCGACATGCTCCGCCTCCTCGGCGCCGAACTTCTTCAACACCGCCAGCTCTTCGCCCTTGAAGAGGCCGCTCTTGACGACTTCTTCGTAGAAGACCGTCTCCAGATACTCGAGGGTCAGCGCGTAGTTGAGGATGCCGATGTCGCCTTCGCCGAATTCGGCGGTTTCGGACTCCCCCTTGCCGCCCATCGATTCCTTCTGGGTGGCCATCGTGGTGCTGCCCCCACCGCCACCGCAGGCGGCAAGGAAGGCCGCCAGCGAGGTGCCGCCGCCGACGGCCATGAACCGACGCCGCGACACCGGGTCCCTCGCCAACCGGGCGATCGCACTGCGCTCGGGTGGGCTCGTCCGCTTCGATCGCTCGTCCAGGTCCGGCATGGCTCCTCCTCGTCGGTTGCGCCTCTTGCCGAACCCCTACGCGGTCACGTGCCGCCTCGGATCAACTCAAGGAGAGAAAGAGGCGCGACGGCGGTTGCGCCTGCGGCGCTTCTTGCCGGGCGCCGCAGACGAGCGCTTGGGGCTCCTGGGCGCATCCCCGTGGAGGCCGAGACCGGTGCGGATGCGGCGCATCTCCTCGGCCTGCTCGGGGAGGACGTAGCTGATGCCGGTGCCGGAGCGTCCCGCCCGGCCGGTCCGCCCGACCCGGTGCACGTAGGACTCGCGGTCCTCGGGCGCGTCGTAGTTGATGACACCGCTCACATCGGGGACGTCGATGCCGCGGGCGGCGACGTCGGTGGCCACCAGGGTCATCACCTCGCCGCGCTCGAAGCGGGCCAGGGCCTGCTCACGCTGGCGCTGGCTCTTGTCGCCGTGCATCGCGACGGCGTCGACGTCATGGCGGCGCAGCCGCTTGACGAGGCGATCGGCGCCGCGCTTGGTGCGGACGAAGACCAGGGAGCGGCCCGCGCCCTCCTCGCTCAGGTGCTCGACCAGCCGGTCGAGCTTGGACTCGGGCGAGTCGACCGCGACGAAGCGGTGCTCGATCTTCGCCGCGGCGCGCTCGGGCTCGGCATGGGTGTGGGAGCGGGCGTCCTCGGTGTAGGCGGCGGCGACCCGGCCGGTCGCGCCCTCGAGGGTCGCCGAGAAGAAGAGCGTCTGGCGATCGGCGGGGGTGCGGGCGACGATCCGGTCGACGGCGGGCCGGAAGCCCATGTCGAGCATCCGGTCGGCCTCGTCGAGGACGAGCACCCGGACCCCTCCCAGCGAGACGGCGCTGCGACCGATCAGGTCCTCGAGGCGACCCGGGGTCGCGACGAGGATGTCGGCCCGGCCGGCCGCCTTGATCTGCGGGCCGAAGCCGACGCCGCCGTAGACGGCGGCGATGCGCAGGCCGCGGGCGCGCGCCAGGGATTCGAGCTCGTCGACGATCTGTCCGGCAAGCTCACGGGTCGGGGCGAGGACCAGAGCCTGCGGCCCCCGCCCGCCCGGATCGACGAGATCGACCAGGGGGATGCCGAAGGCGAGGGTCTTGCCCGAGCCGGTCGGCGACTGGACGAGAAGATCCTCGCCGGCGAGCGCGTCGCGGATGACCATCTCCTGGACGGGGAACGGCTGATCGATCGAACGCTCGCGGAGCGCATCAACGACAGCCCGGGAAATGCCGAGGTCGGCAAAGGAAGTGATTTTGTTTTCTCCTGCGTTGTGCTGCTTGGGAGATCCTGCGACCCCAAGGCACAATCAGCGCGCGGAGGAAACGGAACCTCTCGGGCGGCGAATTTCCGCCGCTCCGACCGATTCACCGTAGCAGCATGCAGGGATTTCCCTGCCTTGCGACCCGACCTTGCATGCGAGCAGGATCGTCGGCCGCCTCCTAAGCTTGCCGACGTCGCATGCCGAACTTCGCCGACTTCCAGACCGGGATCTACCTGCGCGGGCTCGCCGGTGAGCGGGAGAGCCTGCCGCTGACCTTCGCGGAGCTGGAGGCGCGCGCCCACGGCGCTATGTCGGAGGAACTCGTGTCCTACGTGGCGGGCGGCGCCGGCGACGAGCACACCCAGCGCGCCAACGTCGATGCGTTCGAGGAGATCGGGTTGATCCCGCGGATGCTCGTCCCCGCCCCGGAGCGCGATCTCTCGATCGAGCTGTTCGGCATGGCGCTCCCCTCCCCCCTGCTGCTGGCGCCGGTCGGCGTGATCGGCCTCTGCGCCCAGGACGGGCACGGCGATCTGGCGACCGCCCGCGCCGCCGCCCGGACCGGCGTGCCGATGATCGCCTCGACGCTGTCGGTCGACCCGCTCGAGGACGTCGCCGCCGCCCTTGTCGACACCCCCGGCTTCTTCCAGCTCTACACGCCGAACGATCGCGAGCTCGCCGAGTCGTTCGTGCACCGCGCCGAGGCCGCCGGCTTCAAGGGCATCGTCGTCACCCTCGACACCTGGGTGCCGGGATGGCGCCCGCGCGACCTGTCCCGCGGCACCTTCCCGCAGCTCCGTGGCCACTGCCTCGCCAACTACTTCACCGATCCCGTCTTCCTCGCCAGGCTGGAGAAGCCGCCCGAGGAGGACCCGCGCACCGCGGCGCTGCACTGGGCGCTCCTCTTCGGCAACCCCACCCTCGGCTGGGATGACCTGGCCTGGCTGCGCTCCCTGACCGACCTGCCGATCCTGCTCAAGGGGATCTGCCATCCCGACGACGCGCGACGGGCGATCGACGGCGGCATCGACGGCATCTACTGCTCCAATCACGGCGGCCGCCAGGCCAACGGCGGCATCCCGGCGATCCGCCATCTGCCCGAGGTCGTCGCCGCCGCCGGGGACACCCCGGTGATCTTCGACTCCGGCGTGCGGGCCGGCGAGCACATCGTCAAGGCGCTCGCGCTGGGGGCGCGCGGCGTGGGGATCGGACGACCGTACGCCTACGGCCTCGCGCTCGGCGGCGAGGAGGGGATCGCCCACGTCCTGCGCTGCCTGCTCGCCGAGGCCGACCTCCTGATGGCCGTCGACGGCTACCCGACGATCGCGGACCTGACGCCCGACGCGTTGATGCCGCGCCTGGCGAGCTCCCACGGCCGGAGGTAGGGCCGGCCGGCGAAGTGGCTCAGGCGTCGTCCGGCAGCGCCGTGAGCGCGACCCTCGTCGCGGCGGCCCGCGTCTGCACGCCCAGCTTGCGATAGATGTGGTCGACGTGCCGGACGACGGTGTGGGAGCTGATCCCGAGGTCGTGGGCGATGCCGGCGTTGGTGCGCCCGGCGGCGAGCCGGGCGAGTACTTCGGCCTCGCGCGGGGTGATCGGCAGCCGCCGGTGCCGCGCCTCGATGCGCGAACGGGCGGCGCGCAGATGGGGCGCGAGGAGCTCCAGGAGCGTCCGCTCGCGCGGACCGAAATCGTGACCCGAGCGGTGCAGGGCGATACAGCAGGACGAACCCGCCGGACCCCACGCCAACTGCGCCGAGAGCTCGTTGGGCAGGCCGAGCGGCCGGTAGAAGTCGTTGAAGATGTCGCGCCGGTGCCACTCGCGGGAAGGGACGAAGTCCGAGAGGCGCCGGGCGCCGGGCGCGGCGGCGGCGAGGTCGGGTGCCATCACCGGGTGGTCGCGCCAGTCACGGCCGATGGCCCCCAGCAGCTCGGGGGAATAGAGGCCCGGGTCCCCCACCTCGACCACCACCTCCCCCATCCAGTCGCGGCCGCCGACCACGATCACGCCCTCGGCCCCGATCAGGGCGCCGAGCGCCCCGGTGCGGTCGACGAAACCGGCCTCCTCGGTGCATCCCGCGAGCTCGGCGGCGAAGGTCAGCGCCGCCTTGACGTCTGCGATCCGAAGCTCGGACTCGGAGCTCACGGATAGGAAGATTTGCCAATCGGCGCCGGGCTTTCAAGTGCAGCGGCGGCGATAGCAAGAATTCGCTATTGAACGTCCAGGGGGGAGTCGCGAGCCTTCGCCGTCGTGCGTGGCAAAAGCGGCGGATCGACAGAGTGGACGAGGGTCGGGATCTCGCTCCGCCGGCCATTGCTCCTGACGCTCGCCGCGCTCTCCGCCCTGCTCGTCGCCGCGTTGCTGCCGGGCACCGCGCTCGCCGCCCCCACCTGGCTGGCGCCGAGCAACCTTTCCGCCCCCGGCCACAGCGGTGAAGATCCCCAGCTCGGCATCGACCAGGCCGGCGACACGGTCGCGGTGTGGGTGCGCTTCGACGGTTCCAACGAGATCGTCCAGGCGGCGGACCGACCGGCGGGCGGATCGTGGGCGGCGGCGGTCAACCTCTCCGCGGCCGGCGAGGATGCCGAAGACCCGCGTCTCGCCGTCGACCCGGCGGGGGACGCGGTGGCGGTCTGGCGGCGCTACGACGGCTCCAACGTGGTCATCGAAGCCGCGGTCCGGACGGCGGGCGGCTCCTGGGGGGCGCCCGTCCGCCTCTCGGCCGGCGGCGAGAATGCGGATGAGCCGAGCGTGGGCCTCGACCGCGCCGGGAACGCGGTCGCGGTCTGGCGGCGCTACGACGGCTTCGACGACATCGTCCAGGCCGCGACCCGCGCGGCGGGCGGTGCCTGGCAGGCGCCGATCGACCTCTCGGATGCCGGCCAGAACGCGTATGAGCCGCAGATCGCCGTCGACGAAGGCGGCGACGCGGTCGCCGTCTGGGCCCGCTCCGACGGCTCCCACACGATCATCCAGGCGGCGAACCGGCCCGTGAACGGATCCTGGGGGACGTCGGTCGACCTCTCGGCGGCCGGGGAGAACGCCGCGGAACCCCAGGTCGCCGTCGATGCGGCAGGCGACGCGATCGCCGTCTGGCAGCGCTTCAACGGCGCCGACAATGTCGTCCAGGCGGCCGCGCGGCCGGCGGGCGGCATCTGGCAGTCGCCGGTCGACCTCTCGGAATCCGCCGAGGACGCCTCCTATCCCGAGGTCGCCGTCACCCCGGGCGGGGACGCGGTCGCGGTCTGGGAAGTCTTCGACGGCTCCGACTACCTCATTCAGGCCGCCACCCAGGCGGCGGGGGGAACCTGGCAGGGCCCGGTCGACCTCTCGGCGCCGGGGAACGATGCGGAAGAGCCGCAGGTCGGCGTCGATCCGGCCGGCGACGCGGTCGCAGCCTGGGTTCGCTACGACGGCACGGACGACATCGTCCAGGCGGCAACGCGGGCGGCCGGGGGAACCTGGCAACCGGGGGTCAACCTCTCGGCACCCGGGGAGAACGGGGAGGAACCGCAGGTCGCCGTCGACCAGGAAGGGGATGCGGCTGCAGCCTGGTCTCGCTCCGACGGCTCCGATGCGATCGTCCAGGTATCCGGCTACGACGCCGCCGGCCCGCAGCTGCGCTCGCTCTCGATCCCGAAGACGGGAACGGTCGGTGCGCCCCTGTCCTTCTCGGTCGCGCCGCTCGACGTCTGGTCGGCACTCGGCGCGACGACCTGGTCCTTCGGCGACGGCGCCACGGCCACCGGCACGACCGTCTCCCACACCTTCGCCGCGCCCGGCACCTACACGGTGAAGGTGACGGGCGCCGACGCCCTCGGCAACCTGAGCACCGCGACCGGCGCCGTCGCGGTCGCGCCCTCCGCCTCGACCGGTCGCAAGGGCAGGGCGAGGGCGGGCCGGATCGCGAAGGTGAAGGGACGGGTGGCACTGCTGGCGCTCTCCTGCCCGGCGGGCGCCAGATGCGCGGGGACGGCACAGCTCTCCGTCCACGCCAAGCCGAGGCGAGGGCGCGCGGCCTCCGCGAAGCGTGGGCGGCGGCGCATCATGCTCGGCAAGGTGACCTTCGGCCTCGCCGCCGGGAAGAGCAGGACGGTCAGGCTGCCGCTGACCGGGAAGGCCAGGGCGCTGGTCGCGGCGACGGGACGCAAGGGCCTCAAGGCACAGCTCACCGGCAGCGGCGTCGTCGGCCGGGCGTTGGTCCTGAAGGCGGTCGGGCATCGGCACCGCCGCTGAGCCTGGCGGGACCATGCGCCGACATCGGCCGGTCGTCGCCGCGGTGCTGGGGGCGGCGCTTCTCCTCCTCGCCCTGTCCGGCACCTTCTGCACGGCGACCCTCGCGGCGGGTGCGCGCTCGACGCTGACGCTTCGCGAATGCTTCTCCGACGTCGGTGGCGAACCGTGCCAGAAGGTTCCGCACCACTCGCTCGGGATCGCCGGCGACATCGCGGTCAGCCCCGACGGGACCGGCGTCTACGTCGCCTCGCGGAGGTACAGACCCGCCGGCCCGGGGGTGGACACGATCACCGAATTCACCCGCGACGCGGACGGGACGCTCCACCCGGTCGGCTGTCTGGCCTTCGGCGGTGCCCACGGTTGCCGGCCGTCGCGCGCGCCGCTCGAAGGGGTCGATCGGCTCGCGATCAGCCCCGACGGCCACGATCTCTATGCGATCACCGCCGGCGGCCTGACCGAGTTCTCCCGCGAAGCGGACGGGCGGCTGCAGCCGATCGGCTGCATCACCCTCGCCGCACGGCGAGCTCGTGGCGCCGGGTGGTGCAAGCGACCCGCGGGGTGGCCCGCGCTGATACCGAACGACGTCGTGCCGAGCCCCGACGGCGCCGATCTCTACGTGACCGGGGCGATGAAGGAAAGGGGCTTCCCGAGGGCCGCATGGGTCGGCGGCATCTACGAGTTCGCCCGCCGTGCCGACGGCACCGTCGCACCGACGCCACTCGGTTGCTTCGGGCCCACCGACGCGCGCCGCTGCGGGGCCATCGCCAGCTACTACCCCCTCCAAGAACCGGTGATGGCCCCGGACGGCTCGGCGCTCTACGCGATCGGCTACGACGCGATCTGGCGCTTCCCACGCACCGCGGACGGCTCACTCGGCGCGCCGGAATGCGCGCTCGCCGCCGGCCCCGGGTGCGCGCTCGGCTACCCCAGCTACGAGTCGCTGGCGATCGGCGCCGCCGGGTCGCCTCTCTACCTGGGCACGTTCCGCGAAACCGCCGCCTACTCGATCGCCCCGAACGGCGCCCTCACCAAGGTGGCCGCGAGGCGGATTCCCTCCGACCTCCTCGCGCTCTCGCCCGACGGCTCCCGTCTCTACGGGGCGGCCTACGGCACCGGCCATGGCGGCATCAGGGCCTTCGCCGTCGGCGGCGACGCGCTCTCCCCGCTCGGCGGGCCCTTCCTCGCGGAAGACGTCGAAGGGATGGCCCTCACCCCCGACGGAGCCACGCTGTTGGCCACTACCTCCTGCACCTGCGGCGGCCTGCTGGACCTCGCCACCGGCCAGGCACCCTGAAGCCGGTGCTCCACGTCTCGATCCGCTGAGCCGAGGTGCGTCGCGCGGGGGCGACGCGACCCTCAGCCCGCCCGTCCCGTCCGCTCGCGGTGCGCGCACCCGGGCCAGCAGCAGGGGCGGCGCATGCCTTCCTCGAGCTCTTCGCGGGTGCGACGGATGCGGCGCTCCCGGGTGGCCTCTTTCTTCGCGTCCTCGACCCAGCAGATGAACTCGTTGCGGGCCAGCGGCGTGATGTCACGCCAGGCGTCCAGGGCGGGGGCGCTGGACGCCAGCGCCTCGCCCAGGTCCGCGGGCAGCTCGTGGACCACCCCACCGGGCAGGTCCTCGGTCTTCACCGAACCGGCCATCCGCCTGAGGTTATCCGCAAAGCCCGGCCCGACCGCACGACCGGCCGACCGAGGCCGGACGCGAGGTCAGGATGCCGACGACTGCCGTGGAGCCGGCCCGAGAAGGAGGGGACGCGGCCGTCCCGGCCACGACCCGGCAGGGGTGGAACGAAGACGTGACCATCCTTTTGGGCCCTTATAGGGGCCCAAAAGCACGCAGCGCGTCGCGGGTCCTCGATCTCGGCCCCCGTCGGCCAGGGACGCCCCGGGCCGCTCCTCGTTGTCGAGGAACGACCCGGGGACCGCCACCGCTAGGGGATGCGGATCTTCTGGCTGCTCGTCGTGACCCCGGGGATCTCGATGAACAGGGTGTACTGCCCGTGCAGGGCGTGGGCGTGCTGGAGGCGGAAGCTGCCCCCCAGGCGGCCCGTTCCGTGCGCGACGACCTTGTGGTCGCGCACGAGCGAGAGCGCCACGCGCGAGTCGCTCTTCGAGCCACCCGCGCTGCTGCTGGTGCACTTGACCGTCGTCTTCTTGCCCTTGCCGGTGGTCTTGCACTTCACCACCGGGGTCTCACCCTGCGGACCGCGAGGGCCGGTGGCACCCTGCGGACCGGCGGGACCGGTCGCGCCGGTCGCCCCTTTCGGGCCTTCCTTACCTTCCTTGCCTTCGGGACCCGACGGGCCCGCCGGACCCGGCGTCGGACCTTCGCCGGCGACTTCGTGTTCGACCTCACCGGTTTCCTTGTTCAGGGTGAGCTGCGGCGCACGCTGGGCATCGCCGAATTCGAACATGTTGTCGACGGACCCGGAGTCGATGTCCTCCGAACCGGCGCCGATCCTGCCGAGGCTCCAGTTCTGCTCGATGAACCGAAGGATCGACGACTGCTCGGTGAGCGTGTTGTCGACGTAGTTCATCTTCGCGTACGGGGAGACCAGCAGCAGCGGCAGACGCGGGCCGAGGCCGCACCGATCGGGGTGTTCCACTTTGGAACTTTCGTTCGTGAACTGACAGGTGCTGGGCCCATTCAGTGCGTCCGTCATCGTCTTGGACGGGAACAGGATCGGACCGATCTGATGGTCATACCAGCCGTCCGAGTCGTCATAGGCGATGAAGATCGCCGTGTGCTTCCAGTACTGCGAACTCTGGATCTTGTCGATCTCTTCGACGATGAATTTCTGTTCGTCGAGTGGATCGGAGTTCGAGGGGTGACCGTTCTCGGCAGCCGGCGGCTTCAGGAACGAGACCTGAGGCATATTGCCCGCTTCCAGCGCCTGGTTGAACCAGGTGATGTCGTACTGGTGGTCGACTTTCTGGGCGAACGGCGTGCCGGCGGGGTCGCTGTACCCGACTTCGCTCACCGAACTCGGCGCGACGTGGTACGGGTTGGCCGTGCTGGCGTAGTACTGGAACGGCTCATGGTGCTGCACATAGCTCGTGGGGGAGTTGCCGCCGATGTTCTGCATCGTCTGGCCGCACACCGCGCGACCCGAGCTGTGTGAGGTCGGTTCGAAGCCGCCCTGGAACCAGCCCCAGGTGACTCCGCGTTCGTTCAGCAGGTTGCCGACGTTCCGACCGGTCATTTCGGTGGTCACACCGCCCGGCAGCATGACGGTTTCCTTATGGCCCGGCGAGACTTCGACTTCCGCGCTTTCCAGTGACGACGACGCGTTGCTGCACTGGTCGAAGCGCGGTTCGGTATCACCCTGCGTCACGCCGCCGGCCACATTGCTGGTGGAGCCGCCGTGGACCACCGTGCCTTCGGTATCGCCGCTGACCAGGTTGAGGGCACCCGGGGTGGACGGACCGAACTGGTTGTCATAGGAGTTGTCGTTCAGCGCGTAGTGCTGAGCGTAGTTCCAGAGCGCCGTGACCGTGTTGCCGTCGAAATAGCCCATGACGATCCCGGTGGGGCCGTAATGTTCCGTGTTTTTCGCAGCCGTCGTGCTGCAGCTGGTGCCGGTGGTGTGCTGGACGAACATGTCCATCTTGCCGTTGTCCTCGGCTTCCTGCTCCGGCGTGTAGCTGTGGTTCTGGCTGCAGGTGAGGGCTTCTTCGCGGCTGAGGCGCCACGGATTGTGTGAGTTCGGGTTTTCGGTCAGCAAGGCGTGGCTGAGGCCGTTGACCGCCGGCGTTCCCGGAAGGGCGGTGAATACAGGTTCGCCTGCTCCGTTCACGGCATTCGGATAGGTACCGAAGTAGTGGTCGAACGACTCGTTCTCCGGAAAGATGACGACGACGTGTTCGATCGGCGTCGTGGGAGTGGGTAGGGCGGCGGTCGACGCACTTGACAGCGAGATCCCGAGGATCGTCGCCCCTGCGACCACCGCGGCGGCGCCTGCCGCCAACAGCTTCTTGCGCATACGCAATCGATACTCCTTGGCTTGTACTTCGATGGCTTCGGACGCGTGACCCCCAGACACGGCACGCCGCCCGATCCTCGATCAAGCCAGTTGCAAGGCTGTCACGACGTGGTTACCGACCTGTGACTTTCGAGTGAAAGACCCCGAGGTACACAAAGCCGTGCCAGTCAGGGTCCTCTAGTTACTCCTCTAGTTACATTTCTCCAACAAGCGGCCGGCGCCACCGCACAAGAATGGCCCGATGTCGGATCGCGGTTTTCTCCGCCGACCGGGTCGCACCCGGAGCCTCGTGCTCCTCTCCGTCGTGCTCGTCGCCCTCGGACTCGCCGCCTTCCTGGGATCGGCCCTGGCTCCGTCGCATTCCCATGGACTATCCGGCGGCGTGGCCTCGGTGGGTCCCGCCGAAGTCGCCAACCCGTTGGCGGGAAGGCTCACCCATATGGTCGGCACCGACCTTCCCGCCTCCGTGGTCGGGGAAGAAGCCGCGGCCCGCGAGGATTTCGGCGAAAACCTCGCGGGCGAAAAGGTCTCCGACCTCCTGCCGCTTCCCGCCTCGAGCTTCAAGAAGCCGGTGAAGGAATACAAGGCCTACGCCCACGTCTGGATCGAACGGACGATCCAGGACGCGAAGGCGCTCGGCGACACGCTTTCCGGCAGTTCACGGGTCGCGGCACAACACGCCTGGGAGAAGGCCTGGGGCGACTACATGCACCTGGGAGCCGACTACGGGCTCTTCGGCGAACTCGAAGAAGAACTCGACGGCACGGCCGGCGGTCCCAGGACCTCTCCTTCGGATCCGGACTTCGTCGGCTTCCGGCGCCTCGAATGGGGGCTCTGGACCGGCCGTCCGCTCCACTCGCTCTCCCGTTATGACCATCGCCTCGTCGCCGACCTGATCCGGCTGCGGGCAGCGGTGCCCGGGGTGGAAATCGACGCCCTCGACTACGCGACCCGTGGCCACGAGATCATCGAGGACGCCCAGCGCGACCTGATGAGCGGGATGGACGTGCCCTGGAGCCATCAGGGCGTGCTCGGCACCGCGGCGGCGCTGGCCTCGGCCGAAGAGGTCTTCCACACGCTGGAGCCGCTGCTCTCCGGACGGGACAACACCAAGGGCGAAGTCAACAACTGGCTGGTCCGTCTGCGCGGGCTTTTCGCCTCGCTGCGACGACACGGCCGCTACCCGAGCCTCGACCAGATGGGCGAGCGCGAACACGAGGAATTCAACGGCTACGTCGCCGGCGCGCTCTCCGCCCTCGAGATGGTGCCGAGCACGCTCGAGACCGAAACCTACAAGGCACCACCGAGCATCGAGAGGCAGAGATGAGGCCGCTCGACCGGCGTCAGTTCCTCGGCCGCTCCGCCGCCGTGCTGGGCGCCGGCGCGCTCGGCCTCGGCGTCGGGGCCGAGATCGCCTCGGGGGCCTCGACCTCCGAGCCGAGCGCCGCGGAGTCGGCACGCCGCACCCTCGCCGACGAACTCGCCGCGCGGACCGATTTCGTCGGTTACCACCAGCACGGAATCCTGACCCCGCGCCAGACCAACGCCGCCTTCATCGCCCTCGACGCGATCGTCCCCCGCCAGAGCGAACTGATCGAAGGGCTGAAGGAACTTTCCTATCGTGCCGCCTCACTCACCCAGGGCGATTCGGTCGGCGAAATCGAGATCGACGACCCGCCGCCCGACAGCGGACTGCTCGGCGAATACAACGCGCCCGACGCGCTCACCGTGACCATCGCCTTCGGCTCCACCCTGTTCGACCACCGCTACGGGCTCGCCGCGGCGCGGCCGCCGCAGCTGGTCCCGATGCCCGCCTTCGAAAAGGACGGGCTCGAACCCGACCGCTGCCACGGCGACGTCCTGCTGTCGATCTGCGCCGACCACCGCGACACCGTCGTCCACACGATGCGCGAGCTGCTGCGCGTCACGGCGGGCGTGCTGACGCCGCGCTGGCGGATCGACGGCTTCCAGAGCACCAAGCGCGGGCCGACGCCGCGCAGCAACACGCGCAACCTGTTCGGCTTCCGCGACGGGACCGCCAACCCGCACGCCGACGACGCCAAGCTGATGGACGAACTCGTCTGGGTGAAGCCGGGCCATGGCGAACCGGGCTGGACGGCGGGTGGCACCTACCAGGTGGTCCGCACGATCCGCATGCACGTCGAGTTCTGGGACCGGGTCGGGATGTTCGAGCAGCAGAACATGATCGGCCGCGACCGCGTCAGCGGCGCACCGCTGGGCGGCACCGACGAGTTCCAGAACCCCCGTTACGACCTCGACCCGCACGGCAGGCGCATCCCTCTGAGCGCCCACATCCGCCTCGCCAACCCGCGCACCCCGGAGACCGAGAACCAGCGGATCCTGCGCCGCCCCTACAACTACGACCGCGGCCTCGACGAAGCCGGCAACCTCGACCAGGGACTGCTCTTCGTAGCCTTCAACCAGGACATCCAACGCCAGTTCGAGACCGTCCAGAAGCGCCTCGAGGAAGAGGAAATGGCTGACTACATCACCCCGGTCGGGGGTGGTTACTACTTCGCCCCCCGCGCCGCACGGGCGTCCGGCGACTGGGTCGGCTCGGTCATGTTCAGCTCCTGAAGGCTGCGTCACCCGGCGCGCCCGGAGCTCCCTGCGAAGATACGCTCTCGCCGTGTCCCGCTCGGAACCAGATGCGGCGTGGCGAAAGGTAGGGAGATATTCCGTCACCTTCTGCATCCTCTTGACGTGCCTGGTCGGCACCGGCTCGGCTCAGGCGGCGGTGCGATCGAGTCCTGCCCCTCCCTCCACGACACACGCTGCGTCGAACAGCGCGGGCATCGAAGCGGAATGCGTGGGAGCCGCGACCACGCCGCCGAGCCCCTTCCATCTTCTGCGGATGGGACGGGAACCCTGGCACGTCCATGGAGAGGACTACATCCTCAAGGCGATCGTCGCGGCCGGTTTCAAAACGCTTCCCGCCGAGTGCGCGGGCGCCTTCCGCGCGGTGGCCATCGTGGACGCCAGGTTTCGTTCGAGCAACCACACCGGTTGGTGGTTGTCCGTTTCGAGTGGCCCATTCTCCCTGCAGTCCTTTCGGGAAGGACAGAGCATCGGCCTCGGCGGCGCCGCCCTGCGCAACGGCGAGGTGGGCTGTCTCGAAGAGGTCAGACTCAGCTACTCGGTCAAGGTCATCAACATGACCGATGGCGCGACCGCGGCCCGTCGCGCCATCAGGCCGCGAGCGGAAGCGCTGACGTGTGGCGGGCGAGCGGCCGCGAAGGCGCCCCGTCGGTCGGCGAGCAGGCTCCTGGCCGAACCTGAAGAACCGCAGCGGAGCTGCGCGGAAGCCGGAGTCGCCGCTCCCTTGCACTTCGGTGCGGTCGTCCATTTCAGACCCGATGCGCCGAAGGGCTCCTGGGGAAGGGAGACCTGGAAGATCCGCTACTTCTACCGGGCGATGCCGCCTGAATGCAGAGGTGTCGTTCGCCGCCTCACCTTCGACCGGCCACAGATCCAAGGCCCGCTCGATCACAAACGGTGGTTGAACAGCGACCCCCAAGGGTGGGCACTGATGGAGACGTCAGAACAGGGAGGCTGGGGCGGCAGTTCCTGGTCCGCCTCGGTCGCGCCGCCGCCGGGAAAGAAGTGGCCCACCGGACCCGAATACGCGTGCACTCCCGGCAAGGCGGTCACCGAAGCAAGGGTCGGGATCAAAGCGACCGCGCAGGCCAGGGAACCGGGCCATCGCCAGCTTGCATCACACGTCTACCTGATGCCGGCAAAGGTGATCGGCGCCTGCTGAGTTCGCGCTGACGCCGCTCTCGGACCGGCGGGCAGGCTCGCGCCGGTGCAGGCGATCGAGTCGGGGATGACGTGGCGACCACCGGATCGAGGTCCCGAGACGCGCTGCGTGAGTTGACCTCGCCATGGCAGGGTCAAACCATGGTCACGTCTTCCAGACGCCTGAAGGACACGGGCGGAAGAACGAACTTCCCGACATCTTCCAGACGCCCGGGCAGATCCCGCCGATCCGCTTTCCGGAAGCGCTCGAGGACGACCACTTCGAGCTGGAGGGTCATCGCCTTGAGGTGGTCGACGCGGGTGACACGGACACGGCCCACTCGACCAGCCTCTGGGTGCCCGACCCCGGCCTGATGATCGCGGGCGACGGCGCGGCGCAGGTCAGGGCGATCAGGGCGGTGGTGGAGGCCACCAGTGGAAGCCTGTTCCGACCGGGCAAGGTGGCGGGCAGCCTAGCGGCTCATCCGCATCGCGTGATCGATTCGCATGGCGAATAAGGGAGTTCCTGCGCCCCCACCGCGCCGTCGACGTCATCTCGACGCGTACGCGTCGGTGGGAGGCCGTTCCCGAGAATCCGGGAGACCCGACAGGTGCGGGAGCTCTGCCCTAGATTCCCGTCCATGGCGCGATTCAAGTGGGCGGTCCTGATCGACGTCTCGAGGGGCAGGGTCGGCGACATCATCGGCCGGCGCCTCGTCTTCCGCCTCGCCCTCCTCGCCTTCGGCGCCGGGGCGCTGTAGATGGAGGTCTGGCTCCACACATTCGCCCGTCCCGGGCAGACCGCCGCGACGGCCCGCCGGGCCGAGGCTCAGGGCTACAGCGGGATGCTGGTCGCGGACAGCCAGAACCTGACCGCGGAGGTCTGGGTCGAGCTGGCCTTCGCCGCCGCCGCGACCGAAAGGCTCAAGCTCGGGCCCGGCGTCACCAACCCGGCGACGCGGGACATCTCGGTCACCGCCTCCGCTGCCGCGACGTTGCAGGAGGAGAGCGGCGGGCGTGTGGTGCTCGGCTTCGCCCGCGGTGACTCGGCACTGCGCCAGATCGGTCGCGAGCCCGCCGGGACCCGGGAGTTCGAGATCGCCCTGGAGCGCCTCGTCGCCTACCTGGCCGGCGAACCGGTCCGGCTCGCCGGCGATGCCATCGCCAAGATCGGCTGGATCGAGGAATCGGGTCGATCGCCCGTCCCGGTGCACGTCGCCGCCAGCGGCGCGCGGACGATCGCCTCCGGCGCCCGTCACGCGCAGGGCGTCGACTTCACCGTCGGTGCGGAGGTCGAGCGCCTGCGGTGGGCGGTGGAGTCGGCGCGCGCGGTGGACCGCGACGACCCGCCCTCCCTGGGCGCCTTCGTCAACGTCGCGGTCGACCCCGACCGCGCACGGGCCCGCGATCTGGTCCGCGGCAGCACCTCGACCCTGGCCCGCTTCGGTGCCGAGAGTCGATCGACCGCCGGTCTCTCCAAGGTGACGCAGGACGGGGTCGCCCGGCTGACAGAGGACTTCGAGGAGTCACAGCACGGCAGCAGCCGCGCCGCCGCTGCGCGGGAGCTGAGCGACGAGTTCCTCGATCGCTTTGCTGTCTGCGGGTCGGCCGAGGAGGTGGCGGAACGCCTCGTCGGTCTCCGGCAGATCGGCCTCGATCGTGTCGTGGTCGTCCCTGGTTCGCTCGATGCCGACCCGGGTGCACTCGACGAATCCGACGAACGGTTCGCTGTCGACGTGCTGCCGATCGTCCTCTCCGCCTAGTCGTGGCGCCCCGCCGATTCCGACGATCGAGGTAGCCCTTCGGCTCCGCTCGGTTCGCGCGAACGCGCCCGACTGGATTCGAACCAGTGACCTTCGGTTTCGTAGACCGGGCCGGGGGCTCGGCTGGGCTACGTGGAGGTGGGATTGAGGCGGTTTTCGGCGGATCGGACTCCGCTGAGATCGGCTGAACTCCGTGTGGCACCGTGCCCCATTTCGTGCCCCACGAGTCTCATGATGGACCGATCGAGGCACCTCGATCTCAGACCCAGGCCCGATCGGCTTCTCGAACGAAAAGGGTCAGGCCGTTCGCCGACCGCCTGGACACCCTGGAGCAGGCCGCGAATCTGGCGTTGGCCGACCAGAGGGGCGATCGCGACCTTCCTGCTCGACCTCCATGGCCGATCCTACGCCAGGAATTCGGCAGGTCGAAAGCCCGCTGGTCCGCTTATTAGCTCGGATCGAGATATGCCCGCAACAGGCGGCCCGTGAGCAGCACGTCGGCACGTCCGGGCATGTCGACGGTGAGGTCGCCGCTCCAACGCTTGCCCGCCTTCAGGCCGAGGTCGAGGTGGGCGGTGCCCGCGAACGGCGCCGGTGGCGTCACCGTGGCGGTTCGCAGCCGGCGCTGGTCGTAGGTGAAGTCGCTCCCGGGCATCCAGGTCCCCACCGCCCGTTCGATTTCGATGCCGGTGTTGTAGCCGCTGCTCGTGCCGGCGATGTATTCGCGGAGGCGCGCGATGATCAGCGCGGCCGCTCCCGGCCCGTGCTTGTAGACGCTCAGCTGCGGGCCGAGTCCCGGGTTGCGGATGAAGAGTTCAGCACCCCGCCGCGGTCCCGAGGATCCGCTGCCGACGAGCGGCCCGCAGTTTTCGGCAGCGAGGCGCTTGAGGTTCGTCGGCGCCGAGGTGGCTTCGACGGCGGCGTAGCCTTCCTCGCCGTGGAACTGGATCGTGCCGACCCAGGATCCCGAGTCGAACCGGACCTTCTGCCCGCGGCACGACACGCTCACCGCCTTGTTGGTGCGGTGAAATTCGACGGCGATCTCGCCGAGCGCCCCGAGGTTCGCCTGGATCGAGGTTTCGGTGACCGTCGCCGGCGTCGCGTAGGTCACTTCCCGACCTTTGGCGGAGAGGATCAATCGCAGCGAGCCTTCGCTGCCGACGGTCGGCACGCTGGCGACCGCGTCGAGCGTGTAGCCGTTGCCGGCCGGCAGTTCGAAGCCCGCCGGGATGCGGAGCGCTTCCCGCGGCGCGGGGCCGGACGGCGCTGCCGGCCGCGCCGCGGCACCCGACTGCGTCGCGCCGCGAGAGCTCTTACCGCCGTCGTGGACGCGGATGATCTCGGGGTCCGGGTGGACATCAGCGTGGGCGAAGCTTTCGCCTGAGCCTTCCCAAGTGACTTCGACTTCGACCCGTTCGTGATCGCGGAAGTAGGTCGGTCGTTCGCGGACGTTGAAGAAGGTCCCCGGGACGCGGACCTTGAACGTCCCCGCCCCGGCCACGTCGGTGCTGCCGACCCGGTAGCTGCGCGATCCGCAGCCGTCTTCGCAGATCGCGGTCGGCAGGAAGGACGCCTCGACGACGCCCTTGCCGGGAAACCCGCTGACCCGGATAGTCTCGCGTCGCCCGACCCGGAGGTGGCCGTCGGTGGTGACCTTCGGCGCGCCTCCTCGCCGTCCCGCGGCGGTCGCCGAGCCGGCCCCGGTCGAGGAGACGGCCAGGAGGCCGATCAAGATGGTCAGTAAAGCGACACCCCTAGCCCGCACCGAGCGAGCCTATAAGAAACCGGCGCGGTATCTAATCGTGCGGCACGGGTAGCATGGCGCCGATGCTGCGCCGGTCCCTGCTCCTCCTGCTCGCAGTCGCCGCAACTGCGATGGTGCTCGCGCAGCCCGCCGGCGCCTGCATCAAACGCCATGAAGTCCCAATTGCCAAGGGCACCGGCCCGACCGGCTGGGGCTGGTCGATCTCCGGGTCGATCGGCCCCAACGGCGGCCGCTGCGGCGATTGGCTCTTCGGGATGAACTTCGATCTGGAAGGGGCGTCGAGCTGGGGGTCGTCGACCGGGATCAAGCCCGGGGGCAGTTACGGCGGCCGGCCCGAAGTCGATGCCTCCGACAATCTCCTTCCCGACGGCAGCGACCGGGTCTTCAGCGGGTTCGTCGACGGCGAAGTCACCAAAGTCCTGGTCACGCTCAGCAACAACAAGCACCTCGTGATCCACCCGAAGCTGCCGCGGGAGAAGCTGCGCCGCCACGTCGTCTGGCTGCGCAACGTGCGCTACTTCGTCCGCTATTACCGCCCCGAAGGCTTCGTCACGGAAGTAGCGTCATTCGATCGCGCCGGCCTGCTCGTCTCACGTGACAAAACCTTCGAAACCTTCTAGCGGCAGCCCTGGAAGGCACCGTGCCCCATTCATAGGACGCATGCGCCCGACTGGATTCGAACCAGTGACCTTCGGTTTCGTAGACCGACGCTCTATCCGGCTGAGCTACGGGCGCGTGCCGGCGGAGGTGGGCGCACGGGGGTGGCCGCTCCGCGGGAGGCGGAGATTCTAGCCGTCCAGGAGGGACCAGCGAAACTCGCGTGTGCGGCCGACCCGCGCCGGACCGAGCGGGGGTAGGACGCAAGAGGGCCAAATGGCAGCGCCATTTGGCCCTCTGAGGACGACGGCCCGCGAAGTGTGTGCGGCGGCGCCAGGCGTGCGCGGAAGTTTCGCCGGTCTCTCCTAGGGGGTACGGGCGACCATTGCGGCCCAGCGGCCGGCGCGGTGGGCGACCTCTACCTCGATGTCGAAGGTGGTCGAGACGGTTGTGCTGGTGAGGGTCTGGGCGATCGGGCCGGCGGCGACGGTGGCGCCGTCGCGGAGGAGGAGGGCGTGGGTGGTGGTCGCCGGGATCTCCTCCAGATGGTGGGTGACGATCACGGTCGGCAGGTCCGGGTTGGCCTCGGCCATCGTGTCGAGGGAGGCGATCAGGCGCTCTCGGGACGGGAGGTCGAGGCCGGTGGTCGGCTCGTCGAGGAGGAGCAGGTCGGGCTCGTCCATCAGGGAGCGGGCCAGGAGGAGCCGCTGGCGCTCTCCCTGGGAGCAGTCTTCGAAGCGGCGGTCGCGCAGGGCGGTCACGCCGATTTCGTCCATCAGGCGGTCCGCGCGCACCCGGTCGTCGTCGGTGATCCGGTCGTGGAGGAGGGCGATGCTGCCGGTCGCCCCGGTCAGCACGACGTCGAAGCCGGGGTAGCGTCCCCTGATCCGGCGCGACATCCCCGGCTCGAGCGTCCCGATCGATTCGCGCAGCGCCCGCATGTCGACGCTGCCGAGCCGCCGGCCGAGCACCTCGACCGTCCCCTCCGAAGGATGCGAGAAGGCGCTCGCCAGATTGAGCAGGGTCGTCTTCCCCGCCCCGTTCGGTCCCAGCACCACCCAGTGCTCACCGGGCTCGACCGTCCAGTCGATGTCGTGTAGGAGCACCGCGCGGCGCCCCTCGGCGGCGACCCAGCGCCACACGTCCACCTCCGACATCCGGATCGCGGCCACGCCCACCTCGGTGCCGCTCAGGACTCGGCTTTGAGCCGGACGTTCCAGTCGACGGTGGCGGTGGAGACGAGGGCGCCGTCGGAGTCCGTCATCTCGACCTCGACCGAGAAGTCGACGCGCCCGTCGGCGTCGAGCTTGGCCAGCGCCTCGGCGGCCGGCATCGCCAGCTTCGCCTTCGCCTCGATCGGGCCGCGCGCCACCTTCACGTAGGAGATCTGGGCGCTGCGGGCGAGCGGCGTCACATCACCCATGCGCGCCGCGAAGGCGCCGACGAAGGCCGCCCCGCTCGCCGTCTCGGCGACCCCGAAGAGCGCCCCGGCGTGCTGACTGCCGACGTGGTTGAGGAGCTCGGGTCGGTCAGGCAGGAGCGCGGTCGCCTCCCCCTCCGACATCGCGGTCACCTCGATCCCCAGGTGGCCGACGAAGGGGACGGCCATCGCCATCCCTTTGGCGATCGCATCGAAGTCGAGTTCCATCAACGGACCCTACCGTCCGCGGAACTCGGCGTGCCCCGGGCCGCCGTGCTCGAGGAAGGTGCGCACGGCGCCCTGCAGGTCCTCGGTGGCGAAGAGCTCGCCCGCCTCGGTCCGCACCGCCTCGTCGGCCGCCGGGATGCCGCCTTCGCGGAAGCGCCGCAGGATCCGCTTCGTCATCGCGTGCGCGCGGGTCGGGTCGGCGGCCAGCTCCGCGGCCAGTGCCCGGGAGCGCGCCTCGAACTCGTCCTCCGGATATATCTCGTTGACGACGCCCCAGCGCTCCAGCTCGGCCGCCTCGAAGATGCCGCCGCTCATCACGAACTGGCGCGCGCGGCCCGAGCCGGCCCGCTCGGCGAGGCGCTGCGTGCCGCCCATCGACGGGGTCAGGCCGACGACCTTCTCGACCAGCCCGAAGCGGGCGCTCGGGGTGGCGACGATCAGGTCGCAGGCGAGCGCCACCTCGAAGGCGGCGGTCAGGGTCAGCGCATGGGCGGCGAAGACGACCGGCGCGGGCAGCTCTTCGAGCGCCTCGATCATCTTCAGCAGCTCGGTCCAGAGGGCCGACGCCTGCCCGGGGGTGAGGCCGTCGAAGACGTGGACATCGACGCCGCCGGAGACGGCGCGTCCCTCCGCCCTTATGAGGAGCGCGCGCGGCGGCGCGGCGGCGAGCGCCTCGATCGCCCCGCCAAGGTCCTCCATCATCGCCTGGTCGAAGAGGTTCAGCGGCGGGCTGTCGAGGGTGAGGACGGTGAGCCCGCCCGGCTCGGACTCGACTCTGACGAGCGGTGCGCGTTCAGCTCCCATCAGCTGAATCTATCCACCGGGCGCCCGGCGACCACCGGACCCTCGCAAGAGGACGGCCGGACATGACCCGCCGGAACCTCCCCGCTGTTGTTCCGCCGGGTCATGGCCGGGCGTCCTCCCCCACCGGTCCCCAGAGTCAAGGCACCCGATGCACCTCGAAGAGGTTCGTCCCCAGTTCCTGGTCGGGCAGCCCGGCAGTGATGCCGATCAGCTCACCGGAGTGGGCGATGCCGTGTTTGACCGCGAGCGCCGCACAGTCGTCGAGCAGGTCGCGGATGTCGGTGACCGGTGGTGACTGGACCGCGGTGACGCCGAAGAGGAGGCTGAGCCGGCGCACCGTCTCCAGCCGCGGCGACAGCGCCAGCACCGGCACGTTCGGCCGGTGGGCGGAGAGGATGCGGGCGGTGCGGCCGCTCGTCGTCGGCACCACCAGCGCTTTCAGCCCGAGCCGGTAGACCGCGCCGACGGCGCTCTGCGCGACCGAGTCGGCGACGTCGGAGGTCGCCTGGTCGGTGCGGCTGAAGAGCCACTCGCCGTAGCGCAGGTCGGGCTCGGTGGCGCGGGCGATGCGGTCCATGACGCGCACCGCCTCGACCGGGTTGTCACCGACCGCGGTCTCCTCGGAGAGCATGATCGCGTCGGTGCCGTCGTAGATCGCATTGGCGACGTCGGTCACCTCGGCCCGGGTCGGGCGCCGCGCGGTCACCATCGAGGCGAGCATCTGGGTCGCGGTGACGACCGGTTTGGACATCCGCCCGGCGGTGCGGATCAGGTGCTTCTGCAGGACGGGCACCTCGGCCAGCGGGACTTCGATCCCGAGATCACCGCGGGCGACCATGATCCCGCCGTTCGCCGCGGCGACGATCTCCTCGACGTTGGCGGCCGCCTGCTGGCGCTCGATCTTCGCGATCAGCGGGATGTCGGAGCCGAGGCTGCGCAGGCGCTCGGTCACCGGCGCCAGGTCGGCCGCCGAGGAGACGAAGGAGACGGCGATGATGTCGACCCCCTCGCGGACCGCGAAGTCGACCCAGTCGAGGTCGGTCTCGGTCGCCGCCGGCAGTTCGGCGGCGCCGCCGGGGATGTTCATCCCCTTATGTGAGGAGAGGGTGCCGCCGACCTCGACCTCGGCGTCGATCCCGCCGTCGAGCCGGTCGCCGACGCGCAGCCGGATCGCCCCGTCGGCGAGGTAGACGAGCTGGTTCTCCTGCAGGTTGGTGACGCCCGGCCAGGAGACCGGGATCGTCTCGCGGTCCCCCTCCACCTGGCGCGGGGTGAGGGTGACGTGCATACCGGTCTCGAGCTCGGCGTAGTCGTCGCGGATCGAGCCGATGCGGAGCTTCGGCCCGGGAAGGTCACCGAGGATCGCCACCTGGCGACCGAGGCTGTCGGCGGCCTCGCGGATCGTCGCGATCGTCTGCGCCTGTTTGTCGGGGCCGGCGTGGGAGAAGTTGAGGCGGAAGACGTCGGCGCCCGCGGCGATCATCTGCTCGAGCACGCCGAGATCCCAGGAGGCGGGGCCGACGGTGGCGATGATCTTGGTGCGCCGATCAAGGTGGGCGCTGGGCTTGGCGAGCGGATAGGAAGACATCGCTGTCCAGAGTAGTGAGCGGTGGGCGGGATGCGTGAATGGAGGGTGACCCGGGGCGAGCGATCTGGCGGCCGGTGGCGGGGGCGCGGTCGTCTTAAGGCCCGGTGGGCGGGCCTAAGGACGACCGCGCTGGGGCGCACCGGCGCTGATTTGTGTGAGATGACTCCGGTTGACCGTGACATCGATCTATGCAACGTTGCGCGCCGATGGCGACCTCCCCGACCGCAGTCGAGCCGCGCCCCGCGAAGGAGCGATCGGAGCAGGAGCCGCTCTTCCCGGAGCTCGTCGGCGCCGCGCCTCCCTCCCCGGCCGGACCGATCGGGGCGGCCGAGCTGGCGGAGCTCGCCACGGCGCCCGATATCCAGCTATCGAAGATCTCTCAGACGCTGCGCTTCTCGATGCGCCAGATCGAGTTCGTCTTCAAAGCCCGCCGCGAACTCGGCGAGGTCTTTCGCATGCAGGGCGTGATCCCCGGCGGCCCGATCGTCACCAGCCATCCCGACCACGTCCGCTCGCTCTTCACCGCCAAACCGGAGCAGGCGCCGTCGCTGACCGGCGAGTCGCCGCTGCGGCCGATCGTCGGCCCCAACTCGGTGCTGACCGCGATCGGCCCGCGCCACATGCGCCAGCGCAAACTGCTGCTGCCGCCCTTCCACGGCGAGGCGATCGCCCAGTACACGCAGATGATCGACGCGGCGGCCGAGCGCGAGATCGACCGCTGGCCGGTCGGCGAGACGATGGCGCTGGCGCCGCGGATGCAGGCGATCACGCTCGACGTGATCATGGCCGGGATCTTCGGCATCGAGGGCAGGCCCGCGCCGGGGACGCCGGAGGCGGCGCTGCGGACCGCGGTCAAGAAAGGGGTCAACGCCTCGACCCTGCCGACCGCGCAGCTGACCGAGCTGCTCCACCTCGGCCGCGAGGAGCCGATGGGGCCGCTGAAGCTCGTCCTCGACATGCTCGACCGGCCCACCTACAAGGTGATCCGCGCGCGGCGCGAGGCGGCCGACCTCGAGGAGCGCCGCGACATCCTCTCGCTGCTGCTGCAGGCGCGGACCGAGGAGGGCGAGGCGCTCGACGACAAAGAACTCCGCGACGAGCTCCTCACCCTCGTCCTGGCCGGCCACGAGACGACGGCGAACTCGCTCGCCTGGGCCTGGGAGCGCCTCGTCCGCAACCCCGAGCCGCATGCGGCGCTGGTCGAGGCGGTGCGCCGCGACGAAGACGCCGAGGACAGGGTCGAGGCGACGATCGTCGAGACGATGCGCAACCGCCCGGTGATCCCGATCATCGGGCGCCGCGTCCAGGTGCCCTGGCGCCTCGGCGACTACGGCGTCGAGCCCGGCACCGCGATCGCGATGAGCATCCTCCTCGTCCACCACCGCGAGGACGTCTACCCCGACCCCTTCTCCTTCCGCCCCGAGCGCTGGCTCGGCGGCCGCAAGCCCGGCACCTACGACTGGATCCCCTTCGGCGGCGGAATACGCCGCTGCCTCGGCGCCGCCCTGGCGATGGCCGAGCAGCGCGTCGTCCTCACCGCGATGGCCCGCCGCCTCGACCTGGTCGCCGACCGCCCCGAGGCCGAGCGCGCCATGCACCGCAACGTGACGATGATCCCCGCCCGCGGCGCGCGGGTGAAGATCGTCGCGAAGCACGACTGAGCGGGCGAGGTGTGGAGACTTGGTGTCATAGACCCACCAAGTCTCCACGGCGTCTACTGATCCTCGTCCTCGAGATGTCGGAGGTAGCTACCCGGCCGATCGAGGTAGTGTCGCCAGTGGTCGACCATCTCGAGTTCGTCCCATTCGACGCGTCGTAACCCGGACTCGCTCAATTCGATGATCATCGCCCCAGGCGTGGCAGCGAGAATCGGTGAGTGGGTCGCGCAGATGATCTGGGAACCGTAGGTCACAGATTCCTTGAGGACACGGATCAGGGCGAGGCACGACTGGAAGGAGAGCGGCGCCTCAGGCTCGTCCATCAACAACAGACCTGGCTCCTTGAAGCGGCCGTTGAGGACCTGGAGGTAGCCCTCGCCGTGGCTGAGACGCCCCAGATGAGTCTCTCCATATCCGCTCACTCCCTTGTCGCTCATGAACTGGAAGACGCCGAAGGCCGTCTCGGAGCGGAGCAAGAACCCCTCTCCCTTCCGGATCCAGCCGCGCTCCGATCTCGGCGCGAGCCGAAGTTCCATCACCTTCCCCAGAGGACTGATCGGCTCCGCCGTCCCATAGCGGCGCCCACCGTGGCCGCCGCGGACGTCGATCCCATAAGCCTCGGCGATCGCCTCGACCAGAGTCGACTTTCCGGAGCCGTTTTCACCGACAAGGAACGTGATCGACGATTCAAAGTGGAGACCCTCGTCCACGATCTGCCGGACGCCGGGGATCGAGAATGGCCACTCGGAGCGGACGGCCGCCGAGGAGGGGATCCGGAGCGCCTCGAGGATCAAACGGAGAGGGAGGGATTCGAACCCTCGAGAGAGCTTGCGCCCCCTACTCGCTTAGCAGGCGAGTGCCTTCAGCCACTCGGCCACCTCTCCGGGCACCGCGGACGATTGTAGGTATTGAGGGCCGATCGGGCCGATTGCCGGGAGGGGCGGGGATAGGCTGATGCGGGTGTCCCCGCCGCCCCAGCAGTCGCACGAGCGCTACGAGCGGGTCTTCGCCGAGGTCGAGGCGCCGTTCGCCTTCGTCGACCTCGACGCGATGTGGGCCAACGCCGACGCCTTGCTCGAACGGGCCGGGCGGAAGCCGATCCGGGTGGCGACCAAGTCGATCCGCTGCCGGGCGCTGATCGAGGACATCCTCGGGCGCGACGTGCGCTTCTCCGGGCTGATGACCTACACGCTGCCGGAGACCCTGTGGCTCGCCGAGCACGGACAGCAGGATCTGCTGCTCGCCTACCCGACCGCCGACACGGCGGCGCTGCGCGAGCTGGCGCTGCGGGCCGCGGGCGACTGGGAGCAGGCGCCACTGGTGATGGTCGACTGCCTCGAGCATCTGGACGCGATCGAGGCGGTGCTCGGCGCCGACGCGCCGCCGATCCGCGTCTGCATCGACATCGATGCGAGCTGGTGGGCGCTCGGCGGGCGGATCAAGATCGGCCCGAAGCGCTCCCCGGTCCACACCGTCGAGCAGGCGGTGGCGCTGGCGCGCGAGATCGAAAAGCGGCCGCAGATCGAACTCGACGCGCTGATGGCCTACGAGGGGCAGATCGCCGGGGTCGGGGACCGGCCGCCGGGGCGGCGACTGCGCGGCGCCGCGATCCGCTTCATGCAGAGGCGCTCGGCGAGGGAGCTGGCCGAGCGGCGGGCGGCGATCGTCGCCGCGATCAGCGAGTTCTGCGAGCTCGAGATCGTCAACGGCGGCGGGACCGGCAGCCTCGAGACGACCGGCGCCGAGGAGGCGGTGACCGAGGTGACCGCCGGCTCCGGCTTCTACGCCCCCACCCTCTTCGACAACTACAGCCGCTTCAGCCCGATCCCGGCGGCCGGCTTCGCCCTGCCGATCGTCCGCCGGCCCGGGCCGGGGGTGGTGACCGCGCTCGGCGGCGGCTACCTCGCCTCGGGCGCCGGCGACACGGCACGCCTCCCCTCCCCCTGGCTGCCGACCGGCCTGAAGCTCGACGCCGAGGAGGGCGCGGGAGAGGTGCAGACGCCGCTCTTGGGCGTCCCCGCCGACGACCTCGCGATCGGCGACCGCGTCTACATGCGCCACGCCAAGGCAGGAGAGCTCTGCGAGCGCTTCGACGCCCTCTACCTCGTCGAAGGCGACGACATCGTCGACGTCGTCCCCACCTACCGCGGCGAGGGCAAGACGTTCTTGTGACCGATGCGTACGCGCTTCCGGGGGTGACCCGGCGGAACAACAGCGGGGAGGTTCCGGCGGGTCACCCCCGGAATCCCGTTCAGCTCAGGCGCCGAGGACACGCTCCGCGTAAGCGTTCGTGAAGACCCGCCGAGGATCCAGCTGATCGCGGGCTTTTTGAAAGCCGGCCCACCTTGGATAGCGCGGCGCCAGGGTCGCGGCCGTCTGGAAGTGGCGCTTGCCCCAGTGGGGGCGGCCGGAGTAGTCGTCCATGATCGACTCGACGGCCTCGAAATAGGGGCGCCACTCCATCCCCCGGTACTGATGGACGGCGACGTAGGCGGTGTCGCGTTCGTGGGCGGCGCTCAGGTCGGCGTCGTCGCCGGCGGCCACCCGCACCTCGATCGGGAAGAAGACCGGGTAGCGGTTCGACCGCACCCACTCGACCACCCGGCGCACTGCGGTAGGACCGTGCTCGCGGGGCACCGCGTACTCCATCTCGGTGAAGCGGACCGTGCGGCGGTTGACGAAGATCCGGTGGCTGTGGTCCTGGTTGCGGCCGCCGCCGGCGAGCAGGCCGGCCAGCTTCGCGAGCGCCGGGATCGCGCGCGGCAGCGCCTTGCCGGTCGCGGCGAGTGCTTCGAGCGCCCAGTTCTCCAGCACCACGTCGTTGAGATAGGCGGCGGCAGGACCGCGCGGCGACGGCGACTCTGCGACCCGGTTGCGCTCCAGCACCAGCGCCCGGTCCGAGTAGGGGAAGGTGAAGAACTCGAAGTGGTCGTCGGCGGCGGCCAGCTCCTCGAAGCGGTCGAGGACGTCCTCGCGCCGGTGCGAGGAATCGACCCGCCGCAGGGTGAAGGCCGGGAAGCAGCGAAACGTCACCGCGCTGATCGCACCCAGCGCCCCGACCCCGATCCGCGCCGCGCGCAGGAGCTCCGCGTCCCCGGCCGCGGTCAGCTCACGGACGCTGCCGTCGGCGAGCACCAGCTCGAGGCCCTCGACCCGCGCCGAGATGTTGGCGAACGTCGCGCCGGTCCCATGAGTGCCGGTCGAGATCGCCCCGGCGACGGTCTGCGCGTCGATGTCACCAAGGTTCTCCAGCGCCAGGCCGAGCGCCGCCAGTTCCTGATTGAGGTCGCGCAGCACGGTGCCGGCCCCGACCCGGACCAGGCCGCTCTCCCGATCGGCATCGAGAACCCCGCGGAGCGCCTCCAGTCGCAGCATCGTCGCGTCGGTCATCGCCGCCTCGGTGAACGAGTGGCCGGAGCCGGCGACCGAGAGCTTCTCGCCGGCGCCGCTCGCGGCCCCGACCGCCTCGGCGAGCTCCTCGCGCGAGCGCGGCGTGAGCACCCTGGCCGGGCGGCAGCGCTGATCGCCCGCCCAGTTGACCCACTCGGCGCTCATGCCTCGGCCTCCACCGGCGTCGGCGCCAGCGAGCGGGCCGCGTAGGCCATCGTCACGGCCAGGAGGACCGCGATGCCGATGCTCGGCGCCGCGTCACCGGCGACCCCGGCGACCCCCGCGCCGACCACCCCGCCCAGCACCTGGGCCGCGGCCCAGGCCATGTTGGTGACGCCGACCGCGTAGCCCTGGTGGAGGCCGCTCTCCGCGGCGCGGTCGGAGATCAGCGCCATCGCGGGCGCGAAGCAGAGGCCCGAGCCGAACGAGATGACTAGCAGGGAGGCGACCACGATCGCCAGCGAGCCGGCGGCCGCGAAGAGGAGCATCGCCGCGGCGCAGATCCCCATCCCGACCACGTACGGGGCGCGACGGCCGACCCGGTCGGCGAGGCGTCCGGCAATCGGCGAGAGCACCGACTCGATCGCGGCGCCACCGATGAAGGCGGCGGCGATCAGCCCCTGGCCACCGCCGAGCACGTTGATCCGCAATGGCACCAGCACGTCGATCGCACCGTAGAGCAGGGACGGAGAGCCGACGAAGAACGCCGCCTCGACCAGGGGGCGGTCGATCAGACAGGCGAGCACCTCACGCAGGGGCTGGCTCTCGCGGACGACCATGTCGGGGAGGCGGGCGGCGATCGCGACGGCGACCAAGGCGGCGGCGAGTACCGCGCTGAAGACCACCTCGGTCCCCACCGCCCCGGCGAGCGCCCCGAGCACCGGCCCGAGCAGCGACCCCGCGACCGCGGTCCCCAATGCGGTGCCGATCACCGCCCCGCGTTTCTCCTCCGGATAGGTGCCGATCAGCCAGGTCAGCGCGCCCGACCAGATCAGCGCCCCGGCCGCGCCCTGGATGAAGCGCGCCAGGTCGAGCGGGTAGATCGATTTGAGGAACCCGAAGAGCACGCTCGCCAAGCCGAGGCCGAGCAGCCCGATGATCGTCGTGCGGCGCGGCCCGAAGCGACTGGCGACGAACCCGGCGGGCAGCGACGCGGCGAGCGTCCCGGCCGCATAGGCGGCCGACAGGACCCCGGCCTGCGCGGTCGTCAGATGTAGATGGTGGACGTACCCCGGCAGCAGCGGGGCGATGACCGTGAGGAAGGCGGTGTCGATGAAGACCGCCCCGCAGGCGAGCAGAAGCAGACGGCGCATGGCACCATCCAATCAGCCTCAGGAGGGGTGGCAGAGCGGTTGAATGCGGCGGCCTTGAAAGCCGTTGGGCGTCTTACGGCGTCCCGTGGGTTCGAATCCCACCCCCTCCGCCATAACTTCAAAGATCGAAACAGCACCAACAGTAGCGGCCCCCATAGCGGGGCCGCTACTGCGTTCCCCCGCGGCCACCGCCTCTATCTCCGCCACCTCAGCATCGACCCGCTCAGAAAAGCCAGGCGCCAACACCATGTCGTACGGCCAAGCCAGCTCGGCCTCCATCTCAGCCCCGACCACCGGCTTCCTGTCGCCGTCCCGAACCGGCCTGACCCACAGGCGCTCAAAGAAGGCTTGGTTGTAAGCCCGCCTCAGGAAGTCAGACGACTCGTCGTAGACCGCCGCCACGTCCGCCACCAACTCAAGGGCCATCACCAGCACACTGGTGTCGAAGGCCAGCCCCTGCTCAGCAGCGGCAAGCGAGCGTTCAGCGCCCCGTATCTCGTCGTCCAGTCGTTCCAGCTCCTGGCGGAACGCATCAGGAGAGACGGATGAAGGCTCATCGCCCTATCTGGCGACTGCGAGCTTCTACCGCCGTCCCCGCTTCTTGACCTTCACGCACCTGGCCATGCCGTGAATCTTCTGCTTCTTGAAGCCCTTGCGGCAGGTCAGGGGCGGCGGCTTCGCGGCCGCGCCACCTGAACGTGCAGCCTGCCGCTCCTGGCGAGCTGGTACTGCGGATCGGCCGGTCGCGTCACGACAAAGGAGACTCGGTGGCCCACGGTTCTGTGAGGCATCTTGACCCGAAACCTGACGACACCGCCTGAGCTGGTCGCCGCGTAGCGCTGCCGATGCCTGCCTCGCCCCGCCTTTGAACCGCGTCGATGGCTCGGCCCCCCGGCAGGATCAGGAAGCCGCCGACGATGATGAACCCTGAGATCAGGGTCAGGACTTCAATCATTTCCATCGCTGCCTCCCAGACTTGCTCCACGCCATCACCAGCCCGCCTTTCAGTTGTGCCCGCTGCCTGCCTGTCTTTCGTCCGGCCCTTGCCAGCTACTGGCCCACCGGGGCCGTACCGAACGAATGCCTGTTCATGCTAACCGATTAGTAGGAATAGGCCGGACGATCTTCAGATCGTCCGGCCAGAGCGACAAGCACCAGAAGCCAGAGCCCAGCTTGAAGCCTTCGCCAAGGACCTGGCAGAGCAACAAGGCGAACTGGCCGAGCGCGCCGAAGAGCTGCGGGCCAAACGCGACAGCGCCATCCGTGCCGCCTATCAGGCGGGCCTGCCGATGAAAGCCATTGCCGAGGTCCTGGGCATGAGCCATCAGCGGGTGTCGCAGATCGTCAGGAGTTAGGACTAGGCATCGTCCATGGAGAGGAGCTGGGCGTGGCGGTCGATCGAGAGAGCTAATAACGCGGCGAACGCTACGCTGAATCGCTGTAGTTCGCGCCAGAACCCGCGAATTCACCAATGACTTCGAGTTGGGGCGATGCTCAGCAGGCAGGCCAGAACTTTTCGGATACCGGCGACGCCCCCGTGGCGATGAGCCCCGCGGGGCGAAATTGACTTCCGCGGAATTCGAACGATGAGACCTCCCAGCCTCCATGTACTAGCTGAAGCCTCAGCAGTCCACGGAACTTGATCGGCCGAACGGATCGAGCGATCAGAGCAGTCGCCTGAGCCTTTTGGGCTTTGACCCACCTGACCTGCTGAGCGGGATCGAGGCGCCCAGATTCCTTCGGGCCAGGAATATTCGGGCAGAACTTCGGTTCCCCGTGCTTCGGGAGTTCCCGACAGCTCACGCCGCCCACTTCTTTTTCGACCTGCAGGCGGCAGGCGGCGCGAAGATCGCCTCTTGAAAAGCTCGCAACCCAAGCAACCGCGATGGTTCGTGATGGCTCTTGAACAGACTGTGACGCATGGCTGGCCTGTGCCTTGCCGACTCCGAGTGCGCCCGTGCAGACGAGCATGGCTCCAAAAATGCCGACAATGAAGCGTCGAGCCACAACGCAATGTCTATTGACAGTTGTAATAGAAACTTTCCCAGTTTTTATTTAGCGAGAGCGACCCGGGAAGCGCGAGCAATTCACTGAGTTCAACTCCCGTATTGCCGGACCGCGTCATCTCCATGTCAAGATTGTTGACTTCCCCAATGTTGTAGACGATGTTCGCACTGGTCTGGACGACGGAGTTCCACCACGTCATGGTTCCATAGTTCAGTAGAGGATAGAGATGAAGTTCGCCTTCCACGGTGGTCGCTGGCCTCTCGACGATCGCCTCGGCTGAGGTCCCGTCGTAATAGTTGGTTCCGATATGTTCGCCGCGGAAAGGTGAAAGTTCGTGAGTCGTCGCGTTTTCGAGATAGAAGTACACGTGTTCGGTTGAACGTTCATAGGACGCGTACATACCCATGTAGTTCCCCGGTTCGAAGTTTAAGGACGGGTTCGCATCGTGGTAGCTACTGCCAGCCGTCCAGACGGCGAATGCACCTACTCCGTTGCTCGTATTGACGCTGGTCCCAGCTTGGATCAGCGCGCCCGTGTTGCGTCCGCCAACCCCAACCCAACTTGCCTCTAGCGCATTCGATTTGCAAGACGCGTGTTTGTTGCCATATGGCTGATAGTAGTTCGACTGGGCCATGACAAAATGATTCGGAAACAGCGGAGCGTTTGCGATATAGCCAGACCAGTTTCGTGAAGCCGCCAACGTCGAGTATTCAACTTCGCCTTCTGCCGGTGACAGGCTGGGGCCTACTTTTCCGGAACATGCAATTGGAGGTGCAGTCGTTTCGAATTTGGACACCATTTCTTCCCAGTTTGCCAACGCCGGTTCTTCTGTCGGCCGGGGAGGGAAGGCAAAGTCTTCGAGTTCCTCGGCGCTTGCCTTCACTGCATCAAATCCCTGCGGCGGCTTTCCGAAGGTAACAGTTTCGGGACTTCCTTCTTCGACCTGGTAGGTATAGGAGCTTCCGCCATCGGCGTACTTCCGCACTTCAGCACCGCTCGTGGACCAATCGGTTGCAGATCCACTGCACTTAGGTAGTAGCCCCGGAGCGTTCTTCACTGCTTGCGCCCAGACGTTTCCGGCAAACGAGAGAGACACGAGACAGACCGCCCCCGCAGTCAGGGCGAGGCCGAAGACCGTTGAACGTCCGGGACCTAGAAGATGTCTTCCGTTGCCTCGTCCAGTCAACATCTGTCGCACTCGCACGGGGGCGCTCCTCCTTGGCTCGTCGGCTGCCCGGCGTTGAGGGATTGCCAACGGTCATAACGCACAGGCATTTCTAATCGGACAGTAGCATTCCTATCAAGTTCTAGCCACATTTTTGTCTAAACGAATGTCGGTTACAATTGGGAATGGATGGAGTAGGCAGTAGATCGGCCAGAGCGACTCAGCCTCCTTGGCCTTCGTGGTTACTCGGACCCGCTAAGTCCTGTGTAGGGCTGAATCGCCTTGCGTGAAGTTTGCGGATATGGTCGATAGTTCCGGCTCGTTTCGAGCCTCGTCCCACCCTCTCCGTCTCACGTTCCACGGCAGGAAACTGCAGGCCGCAGCCGAACGTCCCGAACATGGACCTGTCCGGCATCCGCGCCCCCGGGGGCGAACGCTGGCTGCAACGCGCCGAGCGGTTCAGCGACGCCTTCGGGCTCGTCTTCGCGCTCGTCTTTCTGACCTATGTACTCGTCTCGCTGCTGGGCAACGACGGGTGGGGCGCGGTCGTGGTGATGCTGGTGGTCTCGGCCACCTCGATCGTCGGGCTGACCAGCTCCGACATCAGGCCGCACTGGGTCCACCTCGCGATCTACGTGGCCGCGGTGGGCATGGTCCTGTCGGTGATCGCGGCGATCTCCGGCGACGACTTCTGGCTCTCGGCCGGTGCCTTCGTCCAGATCATCCTGCTCACCGCGGCGATGATCGCGGTGCTGGTGCGGGTCGTGACCGCGGCCGAAGTCGGCGCCCGCACGATCCTCGGCGCGCTCAGCGTCTACACCGTCCTCGGCCTGATGTTCGCCTTCGTCTACGAGGCGGTCGCGCGGATCCAGAACGAACCCTTCTTCGAAAACCACCAGCGGCTCCACCACAGCGACTACATGTTCTTCAGCTACACGACGCTGACCACCACGGGGTATGGCGACCTTGTGCCAGGGGGCCAGCCCGGCCGGATGTTGGCCGGGATAGAGATGCTGATCGGCCAGATCTTCCTGGTCACCCTGGTGGCGGGCCTGGTGGCCGTGTGGCGCCCGGGGGCCAGCATCAAAAAACGGCGCGAACAGCGCGCCGCCGAGGGCGACCCGCCCGGGCCGCTCGCCGACTAATCGGCGAGCTCGACGCTTTCGATCGTCTTCGCCTCGAGCGGCTTGTCGCGGGCGTCGGTCTCCGAGCCCTCGATCGCGTCGACCGCGTCCATCCCGTCGACGACCTCACCGAAGACGGTGTGCTTGCCGTCGAGCCACGGCGCCGCGCCGGTGGTGACGATGAAGAACTGCGACCCGTTGGTATCGGGACCGGCATTGGCCATCGCGAGCGCGCCGCGGACCACCTTGTGGTCGTTGAACTCGTCCTCGAAGGTGTAACCGGGACCGCCGGTGCCGGTGCCCTGCGGGCAGCCGCCCTGGATCATGAAGTCGGGGATGACCCGGTGGAAGATCAGCCCGTCGTAGAACCCTTCGCCCGCAAGCTTGCGGAAGTTCTCGACGGTCTTCGGCGCGTCGTCGTCGAAGAACTCGACGGTGATCGGCCCGGCATTGGTCTGCAGCGTCGCTTTCGACATGGCCCGCAGCCTAGAGGATCGATTCCGTGGCCGGGGCGGCCGCTCAGCCGCCGTGGACCTCGACCGTGACCGGCACCGAGGAGCCCGGCGCATACGGCCAGCGCTCCTCGGCGAGCGCCGTCGCCCGCAGCCTGATCCGCGCCGCGCCGCTGATGTAGCGGAACAGGTAGCGGGCGCGGAAATGACCGTGGTGGTCGGTGCGGGTGACGAGGACGGGCCGCCAGCGCCCGGTCTCGGCCTCCAGGTACTGGATCGCGACGAGCTTGCCGCGGCGGGGGATCGGCGCACCGCGGCTGCGCACCTGACCGCCGAGCCTCACCGACTCACCGGTGCGGAGCTTTCCCGGCGCCGCGGTGAGCGTCACCCCGGAGCGGACCCGGAGCTCGAGCGAGCGGTGGTGGGCCGGCGCGAACCCGCCGTTGCCGGGGAAGGAGACGGCGACACGGCGCGAGGTCCCCTGACCGAGGCGCAGCACGAAGCCGCCGCGCCGGCCGGTCCTGACCCGCTCCACCGTGCGCGGGATCAGGGCCCCGCGCGAGGGTCGCGACACCACCTTGAGACGCCGCCCGGCGAGCCCCGCCCCGTCGGCCGCGGTGAGGCGACCGGAGAGGAGCGCCGCGGCGCCGAAGGGGACCGTGAGCGCATCGCCTCTGCCGTGGCCGCCGCGCAGCCGCGCGAAGATCCGGGTCTTGGTGCGACGACCGGCGGGTTCGGCGGCGCCGTCGCCACCGCCACCGTCGCCGCGATCCTCCCCGGTGTCCTCGGCCGGCTTCACCTGGATCGACATCCGCGTGCCGTCGGCGCGCAGCGTGGTGCTCGCGGTGTTCCCGGCGGTGTCGCCCGCTTCGGCCCGGAAGACCCAGGTCCCGGGCGCGAGCTCGGGGAGCGGCGCGCTCAGCGTCGCCTTGCCGGGACCGTCTTCGTGGAGCTTGGTCGGCAGGTCGCTCCAGTCACGCGATTCGGCCCGACGCATCGCGATCGTCCCGCCCGCGGGCCCGGAGAGCGGATCGCCCACCGAGGCGCTCAGCGGCGCCCCCGCGTCTTCGCCGTCCGCGAAGGCGACGACCGGCGGCTGGTCGTCGAAGCGCAACGGCACGTCGATCCCGGTGCCGGGCGACTCGTTACCCGCCTCGTCGCGCAGCCAGAGATGCAGATTCCAGGTTCCCGCCGCAGGGACCTTGACGTCGGCGATCGCACTGACGCCGAGCCCCTCGACCGCCCGCACCCCCGAGTCGTAGCCGTTGCTCCCGGTCACCCGGTAGCGGGCGCCCGCGATCGGGCTCGCCGGGCTCTGGTCGGGGTTCGCCCAGCTCAGGTCGAAGTCGTCGACCCGGTGCCAGCCTTCGCCGCCGGCGATCGCCACCGGACGGGGATGGGCGGGAGGATTGTTGTCGACCGCGATGCGGTGATCCGGCGTGCAGGCGCCGTTCCCGGCGAAGTCCCAGACGCAGCTGTGGATCGAGTGGGGGCCGTCGCTGAGGTGGGTGGTGTCGACCCAGGCCGAGCTGCTCGGCCCGGGCGGGCAGGGCTGCATGGTCGTGCCGCGGACCTCGCCGTCTGCCCAGGTGACGTTGCACGGCCAGTCGGTGCGGTTGACGATCGCGCCGTCGATCGAGGTCTCCGTGTGGTGGGCGCCACCGCCCGCCTCCCCGGCCCAGAAATCGAACGGCACGCTGCCGCGGTGCCAGCCCGGGTCGAGCAGTTGTCCGCCGATCCCGGCGGCGGGGAAGGAGTTGTCTTCGAGGGTGAGGGCGACTGCCCGGACCGAGCCCCATGACTGGTCGGCGAGGCTGCACCACGACGATTCGGGCTTCGCGCAGAGCAGCCGCGACTCGAAGGCCGAGGCCGGCGAGGCGTAGGAGGCGGTGACTTCGCGTGGGGTCGTGTCGGTGGCGGTCGCGATCGCGAACGGCTCGAACCCGCCGCCCGCCGGTTCCACCCCGAGCCGCTGCTGGAAGCCGTCGTGCAACGCGTGCCACCAGGTCGCCCTCACCTTGACGATCCCGGCCCCGGGCGGCGCCTGCCAGCGCCAGCGCGCGAAGCGCGTGCCGGAGACGGTCCCGGCGGCGGTCGTCCAGCTTTTGAGGTGGACGCCGTCGAACGGATCGGCCCCGGCGGGCGGCACGCACCAGCCGTCGGGTTGGAACTTGGCGCCGCCGGTGGTGTCGGCCCAGCCCGCGTCGGCGCCGGCGAACCAGCCGCAGGAGACGACCGCGTACTGGCCCGCCCGCGCGGTGCCCGCGAGAAGGAGGAAGAGTACCGCCAAGAGGGCGAGCACCATCGCCGCCAGCCGTCCTATACCACCCCGCGTCCCGCTCATCGCCGCTCCTCTCGCTGGTCGTCGCATACGCGCGTCAAGGGCTCGGGCGGCGTGATCTCTCCCCCCACCGCCGCCCTTTGCGAGAATGGGCAGCGATGGCACTCCCCACGAAGGACCAGGTGAACGAGGCGCTGCGCGGTGTGATCGACCCCGAGCTGCGCCGCTCGATCGTCGAGCTCGGCATGGTGCGCTCGATCGAGATCCACGACAGCGGCCGGGTCGAGGTGATCGTCTCGCTGACCACCGCAGGCTGCCCGATCCGCTCCCACTTCGAAGGGGCCGTCGCCCAGCGGGTCGGCGAGCTGGAGGGGGTGACCGAGGTCGGGGTCGGCTTCGACGTCCTCTCCGACGAGGAGAAGGGGAACCTCCAGCAGACGCTGGGGCGCGGCAAGCTGCCGCAGGGCGCCCTCGCCAAGGTCAAAAACGTGATCTGCGTGTCCTCCGGCAAGGGCGGCGTCGGCAAGTCGACGATGACCGCCAACCTGGCCGCGGCGCTGACCGCCGAAGGCCGGCCGGCCGGCGCCCTCGACTGCGACGTCTACGGCTACTCGATCCCGCGCATGCTCGGGGTCGACGGCAAACCCGACGTCAACGGGGAGCGCAAGATCCTGCCGCTCGAATCGGCCGGCGGGGTCAAGGTGATGTCGATCGGCTTCTTCGTCGAGGAGAACTCGGCGGTCGTCTGGCGCGGCCCGATGCTCCACAAAGCGATCCAGCAGTTCCTCGAGGACGTCGCCTGGGATGAGCTCGAGTACCTGCTGCTGGACCTGCCGCCGGGGACCGGCGACGTGGCGATGTCGCTCGCCCAGCTGCTGCCGCAGGCGAAGTTCATCGTCGTCACGACGCCGCAGCCCGCCGCCCAGGCGGTGGCCCGGCGCGGCGCCGAGATGGCGCACAAATTCGACCTCGAGATCCTCGGCGTGATCGAGAACATGTCCGGCTTCACGACCCCGGACGGGGAACGCTTCACGATCTTCGGCGAGGGCGGCGGTCAGCAGCTGGCCGACGAGCTCGACGTGCCGCTGCTCGGCAAGGTGCCGCTCTCGGAGCCGCTCCGCGAGCACGCCGACGAGGGCACGCCGCTGGTCACCTCGGACCCGGACTCCCCCGCCGCGCAGGCGATCCGCCAGGCGGCGCGCGGGATCATCGCGATGACGCCGCAGGAGCTGCCGGTCCTGCAGGCGACCCCGGCGATGGCCGAGATGCCGGCGATCGGCGGCACCCCGCTGCCGGTCGTGCAGGTCGGCCCCGGCGCGTAGGTGCGTTCGCACTTCGTTCCGCCATCCGGAACTTTCAGCGAACGCACATGACCGCGACCGCAACTATGCTGTCGCTCGCGCGTTAGCGCTTACAAATAAATGCCTAATCCCGGCCTAAGAAAGGCCGGGAGCGGGGGAACCGAGTTTCTGGGGCGAATCCACCGGCCCACGGTGGAGGCGCAAGCTCCTTCAGCGCCAGCCCGACAGCTAACCCCGCCGGCTCACGGAGGAGGTTGTGAATGCCGTGTTCCCCTGGGGTGGCCATAGATGCCGCCCGCCGCAGTCCCATAGCAGTGCTGTCGGTATCCCTGGCGATGCTGGCCGTGGCCGCGCTGGTCGTCGCGCCCCTGGCCTCGGCGAAGAAGGCTCTCCCTGGCGGAATCAGCGCCCGCAGCGGTCTCGAAGCCGAAATCCCCGAATCGACCGAAGTCCCGGAAGAAGGCGAAGCCGAATACGAAACCGGCGCCGCGGGCAAGGCGGCCCTGGTGAACGGCCGCGCGATCGCACCGTTGAACGCGCCCGCGATCGTCAGGAAGGTGATCGCGGCGGCGAACCACATCCGCGCCACCCCGTATGTGTGGGGAGGAGGGCACGGCAGTTGGGTCAGCTACGGCTACGACTGCTCCGGCGCCGTCTCCTATGCGCTGCACGGCGGCAGGCTGCTGAGCACGCCGCTCACCTCGGGTTCGCTCGAGACCTGGGGCGAAGCCGGCCCCGGGCGGTGGATCACGATCTACGCCAACGCCTCGCACGCCTACATAGTGGTCGCCGGGCTGCGGTTCGACACGGCCGGGGACACCAGCGGGACCGGACCCCGCTGGCACCCGACCACGGCCGCCGCGGCCGCGGGCCGCTATGTGGTCCGCCACCCGGTCGGCTACTGAGTCACGACGCTTTGTTCGCGTATGGCGGACAGGCGTCGTCGCAACGAGAAAGGGCCGCCCTGCGGGGCGGCCCTTTCGGCGGATCGGTGAGTGCCCGGCTAGGCGCTCTTGAAGTAGTTGGCGTTGATCTCCGCGTATTTCGCCCACTCGGCGGGGAGCTGGTCCTCGGCGAAGCAGGCGTCCACCGGGCAGGCCTCGACGCAGGCATCGCAGTCGATGCACTCGTCCGGATCGATGAAAAGCTGCTCGACCGAGTCGTAGTCCGCCTCGTCGGGGGTCGGGTGGATGCAGTCGACCGGACACACCTCGACGCACGAGTTGTCCTTCTGGCCGATGCACGGCTCGGCAATCACATAGCTCATACGGGAAGTCTCCTAGGTGGTTGTCGGTTTTGCCCGACAGGCGCCGGGCGGCCCCTGCGAAAAGCGAAGCGCCATTTTAGAGATATGCGTCGGCGTCGGTGTCGGCGAACGTTGCCTGACACGGCACTAGGCTTGGGAGCCTCGATGGCGGGCGAGCGAAGGACAGGGACGCGATGCTGCTGCTGACCGGGGCCACCGGCAACGTCGGCTCGCGGCTGCTGCCGCTGCTGCTGGAGCGCGGCGAGGACGTCCGCTGCCTGGTCCGCGACCCGCGTCGGCTCGGCGCGCGGCGGGTCGACGTGCAGATCGCGCTCGGGGACCTGGGCGACCTTGCCGATCGCCACACGCTGCGCCAGAGCCTGCGCGGGGTCGACACCGTCGTCCACCTGGCGGCGGCGATCCGCGACCAGCCGCCGCGCCGGATCGAGGAGCTGAACGGGCTCGCCACCGTGCGCCTGCTGCAGGCCGCCGAGCGGGCCGGGGTGCGGCGCTTCGTCTTCTTCAGCGCGCTCGACGCGGGGGCGGCGCAGCGGACCCGCTTCTTCCGGGCGAAGTGGGTGGCGGAGCGCACGGTCGAGAGCTCACCGCTCGAGACCTCGGTCTTCGCCCCGTCGATCGTCTACGACCAGGGCGATCCGTGGATCACGCTGCTGCGCCGCTTCTCCTTCCTGCCGGTCCTGCCGGTGTCCGGGGAGGGGCGCGCCGCCTTCGAGCCGATCTGGGCGGGGGACGTGGCGGCGTGCGTGGTGGCGGCGCTGGGCGCGGAGGAGCTGCGGCCGCGCTACGAGCTGGCCGGGCCGGAACGGCTCACCTACGACGAGATGGCGGACCTGGTCAGCCGCATCGCCGGACGACCGCGGGAGCTCGTCCACGTGCCGCTGCCGGTGGTGCGGGCGAGCCTGGCCGGGCTGCGCGCGGTCTTCGGCGAGGCGGTCTTCGCCACCTGGGAGGAGGCGGAGCTGATGGAGGTGGCGATGGTCAGCGAGCGGGGGGCGTCCGACGCGCGGGCCCTGGGGGTCGAGCCGCGGCGGATGAGCGATGTGCTCGCGGCGGCCTAGGCACGCGGCCTGGGCGGCCGCGGTGGCGACGGCGTTCGCCCTGCTCTTCGCGGCGTCCGCGGGGGCGATGTCGCTGGTGCCGCCGAAGCCCGACGTGCTGCTCGGCGTCTCCGACCGCGGCTCGACCGAAGAGTTCGACTCCTTCGCCGAACTGACCGGCAAGCACCCCGCCCTGATGGAGACCTTCCTCGGCTGGGGCAACAGCGTCAACAAGGCCTACGAACGATGGCGCGAAACGCAGACCCGGCCGATCGTCGCGATCTCGACCCAGAACGCGCAGACGCTGGAAGAGATCATCACCCCCGAGCAGATCGCGCTCGGTGCGGGTGATGATTACCTGCTGCAGCTGAACAGCTTCTTCGCCACCCACGGCCTGCCCGCCTACATCCGGCCGCTGGGCGAGCCGAACCGCTGCCTCAACGCCTGGGCCGGGGTCGAATGCGACGGCACGCTGAAAGGCGGCGAACACAGCGCCTTCTGGTACAAGATGGCCTTCCGGCGGATCGTCGCGATCGTCCGCGGCGGGCAGACTCTGGAAGGGATCGAAGCGACGCTCGCCGAACTCGGGCTGCCGGGACTGCACCGGACCAAGGGGCCCAATCCGGAATCGCTGCCGACCGCGCCGGTCAGCATCATCTGGAGCCCGCTCCCCGCCGGCTCACCACGGGTGAAGGGCAACTTCCCCGGCAACTACTGGCCGGGGGGCAAGTGGGTCGACTGGGTCGGGACCGACTTCTACTCCAAATATCCGGTCTGGGAAGACCTCGACCGCTTCTACGCCGGCGCCCAGTGGAAGCGCAAGCCGGTGGCGATCACCGAGTGGGGCCAGCAGGAAACCGACGAACCGCGCTTCGTCAAGCAGCTGATCAACTGGGTCGTCACCCACAAGCGGGTGCAGATGCTCAACTACTACCAGGGCTTCGGTGTCGGCAACACCTACGAACTGGGCCTCTATCCCCGCACCGCGAACACGTACCGCAAGAAGATCCGCCGCGCCAACTTCCTCGACTACGCCGAATACAACGCCGGCCTCCTCCCGCCGCTGCCGCCGAAGGAAAAGAAGCCCACCGAATAGCGAGCGTCCGCATTTACCCCCGTACAGGAGGGGTAAATGTAGGAGGGGTAAATGTAGGAGGGGTAAATGCGGACAAAAGGAAGGGCCCGGCGTGAACCGGGCCCTTTCGAGTCCCCGAGGGGACGAAATCCTGAAGGGATTCCTTACATCATGCCGCCCATGTCAGGCATGCCGCCCGGCATACCGCCGCCGCCGTTCTCTTCCGGGGCCTCGGCGATGATCGCCTCGGTCACCAGGATGTTCTTGGCGATCGACGCGGCGTTCTCGAGCGCCGACCGGGTCACCTTGGTCGGGTCGATGACGCCGGCTTTGATCAGGTCGCCGTACTCGCCGGTCGCCGCGTTCAGGCCTTCGCCCGACTTCAGCTCCCGCACCTTGTTGACGACGACCGAGCCCTCCTCGCCGGAGTTCTCGGCGATCTGACGGACCGGCTCCTCGAGCGAGCGGTGGATGATCCGCGCGCCCGTCTTCTCGTCCGGATCGTCGAGCTTCTCGGGATCCAGACCGGCCTGGGCGTTCAACAGCGCGACGCCGCCACCCGGCACGACGCCCTCCTCGAGCGCGGCGCGGGTCGCCTGCAGCGCGTCCTCGACGCGGTGCTTTTTCTCCTTCATCTCGGTCTCGGTGGCGGCGCCGACCTTGACCACGGCGACACCTCCGGCCAGCTTCGCCAGGCGCTCCTGGAGTTTCTCCCGGTCGAAGTCGGAGTCGGTGTTGTCGATCTCCTGTTTGATCTGCTTGATCCGGCCTTTGATGTCGTCAGCCTCGCCGGCACCGTCGATGATCGTCGTGTTGTCTTTGGCGACGACGACGCGACGGGCGCGACCGAGCTGGGCCAGCTGGGTGTTCTCCAGTTTGAGACCCATCTCCTCGGTGATGACCTCACCGCCGGTGAGGATCGCGATGTCCTCGAGCATCCGCTTGCGGCGGTCGCCGAAGCCCGGGGCTTTGACGGCCACACCGGTGAAGGTGCCGCGGAGCTTGTTCACGACCAGGGTCGCGAGGCACTCGCCCTCGACGTCCTCGGCGACGATCAGGAGCGGTTTGCCCCCCTGCATCACCTGCTCGAGCACCGGCAGGATGTCCCGCACGGAGCCGATTTTCTGGTTCGCGATGAGGATGTAGGGGTCCTCGAGCACGGCCTCCATGCGGTCCTGGTCGGTGACCATGTAAGGCGAGATATAGCCTTTGTCGAACTGCATTCCCTCGGTGAACTCCAGCTCCATACCGAAGGTCTGGCCCTCCTCGACATTGACGACGCCGTCTTTGCCGACTTTCTCGATCGCGTCGGCGATCACGTTGCCGATGTCGTCGTCACCGGCCGAGATCGCGGCGACGCGGGCGATCTGGTCTTTGCCGGAGACCTCTTTGCTCTGCTTGTCGCGCAGGTTGGCGACAACGTCCTCGACCGCCTTCTCGATCCCGCGGCGCAGGGCCAGCGGGTTGGCGCCGGCGGCCACGTTCTTGAGGCCCTGGCGGACGATCGTCTGGGCCAGCAGGGTGGCGGTGGTGGTGCCGTCACCGGCGACGTCGTTGGTCGCCGTGGCGACCTCGCGGACGAGCTGGGCGCCCTGGTTCTCGAAGACGTCCTCGACCTCGACCTCGCGGGCGATCGTCACACCGTCGTTGGTGATCGTCGGCGCGCCGAATTTTTTGTCGAGCACGACGTAACGGCCTTTCGGGCCGAGGGTGACCTTGACGGCGTTGGCGACAGCGTCGACCCCCGCCTGCAGGGACCCGCGGGCCTCCTCTGCGTACTTCAGCTCCTTGTGAGCCATGTGCTTTCAGTCCTCCTTGGTTCTTCTAAGTCCTGGCGGGTCAGCCGACCTTGGCGAGCACGTCCGACTCGCGCAGCACGAGCAGGTCCTCGCCCTCGACGGTGACCTCGGTGCCGCCGTATTTGGAGTAGAGGACCTCGTCCCCCTCCGCCACGTCGAGCGGGCGGCGGCTGCCGTCCTCGTTGATCGCGCCGTCGCCGACAGCGACGACCTTGCCCTTCTGCGGCTTCTCTTTCGCCGTGTCGGGGAGCACGATGCCGCTGGCAGTCGTCTCCTCCTCCTCGACCGGCTTCACGATCAGCCGATCCCCGAGGGGCTTCAGATTCATCGATTGACCTCCGTCATTCGGTAGGTGGTTTGCGTGTGAAGTCAGGGGAAATGCCGGTCTGAAGCCCTTTCCAGCCTCTTTCCGGCTTGGCACTCTCTAGCCAAGAGTGCCAACGCGACGAAAGATAGCAACGTCGGCGCACCGGGCAAGTGAAAATCCTGCGCGGTCCGCCCCGTGCGTTCGCAGTTGGTTCCGCATAGCGGAACCAACTGCGAACGCAACCTCAGTCGAGCGCCAGGAGCTCGCAGCCGAGGCGGGCGGCGATCCCTTCGCCGCCACGCCGCATCACCCAGTCGTGGTTCCACTCGAAGACCGGGCGCAGGAGCGGCGCCATCCGGTTCATCCACGGCTTCGTCGTCGCCACGTTCCACTCGTAGAGGACGGCGGTGACGCCGTCCTGCTCGTAGAGGCGCCAGCGGCCGACGCCTTCGAGGTCGCCGGTCGCCTGCCCCTCCATCAGCGTCGGCGGCTCGATCCGCGTCGCCGTCACCTCGAACTCGACCCGGTAGGGGAGCAGGCTGCGCCAGACCATGCGCGAGATCGTCCCCACCCCGCGCCCGCCACCGGGGCGGAGCTCTTCGGCGACCTCGACCCCGCGCCACCACTCGGGCCAGGCGGCCTCGTCGTAGATCGCGTCCCAGACCGGCTCGCGGGGGGACTGCAGGAGCCAGGTGGTGAGAAAGGAGTACTGGATGTCCGCCCCTTACCCGACCGCCTCAGTTGTGGTGCGGCGTCTCCCCGTTGCCGAGGTGCGCGCGGGGCGGCTCGACGATCTGCGAGAAGCGGACGACGGTGACCAGGTCGTCGTCTTCGACCGGGCGGCTGTAGATCTGTTCGAGGAAGCGGCGGGTCTCGTCGAGCCGGCGGAACTCGGGGTTGTCGTGCTCGATGTCGCGGCGGCTGAGCTCGGAGAGGCGCTTCACCTCGACGTCGTCGATCACGGCGGCGAAGAGTTTCTCGCGCGGGCTGTGGCGGAAGCCGATCGTCACCCAGACCAGCTGGCCCCGCTCGTACTTGGCGCTTTTGTCGCCGACCCTGATCGTCGCCGTCTTGCGACCGCGTTTGAGCTGGTCGCCGAAGACCGCCGAGTAGAAGTTGAGGACATAGATACCGCTGCCGCGCGCCATGTGGGCAGGGAGCGTATATGAGGGGGCGAGCGGGCCTCGGGCCGATCAGAAGCCCTCGGCGCCGATCAGCGGCACGAAGCGACAGGGGGCGAGCGCGGTCGACTCGACCTGCGCGCCGCGGCGGCGGAAGAGCATCAGCGTCTCCTCCTTGTCGTCGACGACGGGGACGACGAGGCGGCCGCCGTCGGCGAGCTGGGCGAGGAGCGTCGGGGGCGGCGCGGGGGCGGCGGCGTGCACGGCGATCGCCTCGAAGGGCGCCTGCGCGGGGACGCCGCGGCTGCCGTCGCCGACCATCAGCTCGATGTTGTCGGCCGCGCAGGAGCGGAGCGCCTCGGCGGCGGCGCGGGCGAGGCCGGCGTGGCGCTCGACGCTGGTCACGTGGGCCGTCAGCCGTCCCAGGAGGCAGGTCGAGTAGCCGGAGCCGGTGCCGATCTCGAGCACCCGCTCGGTGCCGCGCAGCGCCAGCGCCTGGAGGATCGCGGCGACGATCCAGGGCTGGGACATCGTCTGCTCGGAGCCGATCGGGATCGCCGCATCGGCGTAGGCCTGCTCCCGCCGCCGCTCCGGCAGGAACGCCTCCCGCGGCACCTCCCCCATCACGGCGAGCACGCGGGCGTCCTCGATCCCCCGCTCACGGAGCTGATGCTCCACCATCCCCGCCCGCATCTCCGCAAAGTCGCTCATCTCCGGAGGCTACCCGCCGTGCGTTCGCACTTGGTTCCGCATACCGGAACAAACTGCGAACGCACCGGTGGGGAGGGCGGGGAGACCCCCGAACGAACCTCCCTGCAGTTCGTGAGAGAGGGGTCTCCCCGCCCTCCCCTCGGAGCTCCTTGCACTCAGTAGATGTAGTTGCGCAGCTTGCCCGGCTGCAGCACCGTGACCCGGCCGCGCCCGGACCGGACGACGCCGGCCCGCTCGAGCTCCGCCAGGAAACGGCTGACCGACTCACGCGAGGTCCCCGCCAGCTGGGCGAGGTCGGTCTGGTTCATCCGGATCGTGATCTCGGTCGGCTCGCCCTCGCCGTCCTGGTTGTCGCGACTGAGCTGGAGGAGGATGCCGGCGACCCGGCTCGGCACGGTCTGGAAGGACTGACGCGAAAGCCGGGCGTTGGCCTGGCGCAGCCGCCGTACCAGCCCGGCGACCAGCTTCAGCGCGATCTCCGGGTTGCGCGCCAGCAGCGCCCGGACGTCGTTGGCGGGCAGCGCCAGCAGCGTGCCGTCGGTGATCGACTCGGCCGAGGCGGAGCGTTTGTCGCCGTCGAGCATCGCCAGCTCGCCGAAGATCTCCCCCGGCCCGAGCGTCGCCAGCGTGATCGCCCGCCCGTCGGAGTGTTCGCGGGTCACCCGGAAGCTGCCCTCGCGGACGATGTAGCAGGCGTCGGAGCTGTCGCCCTCGTGGAAGACCCGGGTCCCGGCCGGGAACGAGCGCGGCACCGCGACGTGGGAGAAGCGCTCCAGCTCCCCCTCCTCGAGGTCGGCGAAGAGCGGCACGCTCCTCAACAGCTCTACCGGACTCTGCTCCGTGGTCTCAGACACCCCTGTCGATTATGACGACGGGGTGCCGGGGCGAATGTTGTGCCCCGGACAACCGTCCTACGCAGAAGCCGTCAGTTTGCGCGGGCCGCGGCTGAAGCCGGCGCCGATCAGCGCCTCCTCATGGCCTGACCCGATCACCGCCTCGCCGTCGAGTTTCTCGATCGCCAGTTTCGGCAGCTTGCCCGCGCCGACCGCCTCGGCGAGCGCCTCCATCGCGGCGCCGAGCTCCTCCTCGCCCATCTCCCGCAGGCGCAGGAGGCCGCGGCCACCGCGCTCGACGAACACCTCCGGCTCACCGTCGCGGAGCAGCAGGTGGGCACCGGGGGTGCGGCCGGGGCGCCGCCCGCCCTCCAGCTTCGGCCAGGGGAGCGAGGCACCGTAGGGGTTGGCCGGGTCGGTCGCCGCGAGGACCAGGTACTCGCCGCGCGCTTCCGGCAGGGAGCGGAGCCGCTCGACCGCGCCGGGGAGGGCGAACTGGGCGCCGCCGAGGCCCTCGACGAAGTAGCCGCGCCGCGCCGTCCCCAGCAGCTCGAGGTTGCCGAGCTCCGAGTAGAGGGTGGAGAAGCCGCCGGGGACGCCCTCGGCGAGGACCGTCTCGCGGGTGACGATCCCGTAGCGCTCCATCATCAGCTCGGCCTGGGCACGGAGGCGGGCACCGGGCCCGGGCGCGCCCTCGAAGATCGGCGCGGTCAGCGACCAGCGTCCCTGCACGGCGGCGCCGGCGGTCGAGCGGCGGCGGGCGAAGCGGCGGCCCGCCCGTTCGGTCTGGGGGACGGCGCGCAGGCGCGGCGCGCGCAGCGGCGAGAAGGCGTCGTTGGTCACCTCGCCCGCCCAGGCGAGGTCCCAGAGCGCGTTGTGGAGGTCCTCGGCGGGCCGGTCGATGTCGGCGACGAGGTCGAGCCAGAACGACGGCCCGGCGGCGAGCCGCTCGCGGATCGCGTCGTGGATCTCCCCCTGCGGGATCTCGAGCTTGCCGTTGGCGGGCGGCGGCCCGGCGAGGCGGACGTCCTCGCGGAAGTAGAGGGCGACGCGACCGTCGCTGCGCCCCAGGGACCCCGCCCCGATCCAGATCAGCTCGCCGCTGGTGCAGAGCTGGTCGAGCCAGTTCTGGGAGTAGGCGCCGAGCCGGCGCGGCAGCACGTCGCGCTCCCAGACCGACGGCGTCAGCGCCACGCCCTGCAGCGGCACCAGCGCCTCGCGCAGGCGGTCCGGGCCCGCCCCCGCCGGGCGGAAGGCGTCGACGTTCTGCCAACTGGGCAGGAAGCGGGCCAGCTCGGTGCGGTCGGCCGCCTCGACCTCCTTGCGCAGGCGGGCGAGGGAGGCGCGGCGGACGCGGCGGAGCACGTCGGAGTCGCACCACTCGCGCTCGGTGCCGCCGGGGAGGAGCTCGCCGCGGACGAGCGCCCCTTCGGCCTCCAGCTCGCGCAACGCCGGGCCGGGGTCGACGCCGTAGCGCGCCGTCAGCTGCCCGATCGGGAAGGGGCCGTGGGTGCGGGCGTAGCGGCGGACCAGCGCGCGCATCGCGTCCGGGTGCTCGGCGAGGAAGGTCTCCGGCAGCCCGGGCGGCGGCGGCACGCCGAGCGCGTCGCGGTAGAGGCCCGCGTCCTCGGCGGCGATCCAGCGCTCCTCGCCCGCGATCCGCACCTTGGCGATCCGCCGCTCCCCGGCCAGCTTCTCCAGCATCGACTGCGCCGAGTAGCCGGTGGCGACCCGCTCGGCCGCCTCCTCGGTGGTCATGTCGCCGAGGTTGCGGAGGATCTGCTGGAGCGCGTCGCGGTCGCCGGCGCGGCCCGCCTCGGCGCGGTGCTGGAGCTGCTCTTCGACCTCCTCCAGCGCCTCGGGGTCGATCAGCTCGCGCAGCTCCTCCTGGCCGAGCAGCTCGCGCAGCAGGTCGCGGTCGAGCGCCAGCGCCGCCGCCCGCCGCTCGGCGTTCGGCGTGTCCCCCTCATACATGTAGGTGGCGACGTAGTCGAAGAGGAGCGAGGAGGCGAAGGGCGAGGCGGTCGGCGTCTCCACCTCGACCAGGCTGAGCGAGCGCGCGTGGAGCTTTTCGAGCAGGTCGGTGAGGGCGGGGAGGTCGAAGACGTCCTGGAGGCACTCGCGGTAGGTCTCGAGGATGACCGGGAAGCGGGGGAAGTCGCGGGCGACTTCGAGCAGGCTCTGCGACTTCAGCCGCTGCTGCCAGAGCGGCGTGCGTTTGCCGGGGTAGGCGCGCGGGATGAGCAGCGAGCGCGAGGCGTTCTCGCGGAAGCGGGCGCCGAACAGGGCCGAGCCGGAGAGCTCGCCGACGACCAGGTCTTCGAGCTCGTCGGGGTCGATCAGGACGAGATCGGCGGGCGGCGCCTCGTCGGCGTCGGGGAGGTGGATGACGATGCCGTCGTCGGACCAGATCGCGTCGGCCTCGAAGTCGAGGTCGCGGCGGATCTTGGCGGCGAGGGCGAGTCCCCAGGCGGCATGGACGCGCCCGCCGTAGGGGGAGAGGACGCAGAGGCGCCAGTCGCCGATCTCGTCGCGGAAGCGCTCGACCACGATCGTCTGGTCGGAGGGCACGACACGGGTCGCGTCCTGCTGTTCGCGCAGGTAGGTGACCAGGTTGTTGGCGGCACGCCGGTCGAGGTCGTAGTCCTCGGCCAGCTCGTCGGGCTCACGCGAGACCGCCTCGCGGGCGAACTCGCCGATCGCGCGGCCGAGCTCGGCGGGGCGGCCGATCCCGTCGCCGCGCCAGAACGGCACCGCGCCGGGGGCGCCCGGGGCGGGCGTGACGATCACCCGGTCGCGGGTGATTTCCTCGATCCGCCAGGTCGAGGCGCCGAGCAGGAAGGTCTGGCCGGGCCGGGCCTCGTAGACCATCTCCTCGTCGAGCTCGCCGACCCGCCGGCCGTCGGGCAGGTGGACGCCGTAGAGGCCGCGGTCGGGGATCGTGCCGGCGTTGGTGACGACCAACTGGCGGGCGCCTTTGCGGCCGTGGATCGTGTCGTCGATCCGGTCCCAGACGATCCGCGGGCGCAGCTCGGCGAAGCGGTCTGACGGATAGCGGCCGTCGAGCATGTCGAGCACGTTCTCCAGCTGCTCGCGGGAGAGGTCGTGGAAGGACTGGGTCGCGGTGACGACCGCCTCGACCTCGTCGACCTTCCACTCGTCGAGCGCCGCCATCGAGACCAGGTGCTGGGCGAGGACGTCAAGGGGGTTCTGCGGGATCACCGTCTCCTCGATCTCCCCCTCGCGCATCCGCCGCGCGACCACCGCGCACTCGAGCAGATCGCCGCGGTATTTGGGGAAGATCCGGCCTTTGGAGGTCTCGCCGATCCCGTGCCCGGCGCGCCCGATCCGCTGCAGCCCCCGCGTCACCGACTTCGGCGACTCGACCTGGATCACCAGATCCACCGCCCCCATATCGATCCCCAGCTCGAGCGAGGAGGTCGCCACCAGGCAGGGCAGCTCCCCCGACTTGAGCATCTCCTCGACCAAGGTGCGCTCCTCGTGGGACAGCGACCCGTGGTGCGCGCGGGCGATCTCGATCGGAACTCCGAGGGGGGAGCCCTGGCCCGCGGGTCCCGCGGGGTCAGCGTGCCCCGCGTGCTCAGTCGCGGGAAGCTCGTGTTCGCCTTCGCCATTGGCGAGCTCATTCAGTCTCTTCGCCAGCCGCTCCGCGGCCCGGCGGTTGTTGACGAAGACGATCGTCGAGGTGTGGGTCTGGACGAGGCGGAGGAGCTCTGGGTAGATAGCCGGCCAGATGCTGCGCACGTGGGCGCTGGGCTCGATTTCGCTCGGCTGCGCGGCGCTCTCTTCGGAGGGGTAGGCAGGCGCACCAGGGTCGGCCATGTCCTCGACCGGCACCACGATTTCGACGTCCAGATCTTTCCGCGTCCCCGCATCGACGATCCTGCACTCCCGCTTCGGCCCGACGAGGAACTGGGCAATCCTCTCCAGAGGTCTCTGGGTGGCCGACAAGCCGATCCGCTGCACGCCCGAACTCACGCCGGCGGATGCCGGGGATGACCCGCCGGAACCTCCCCGCTGTTGTTCCGCCGGGTCATCCCCGGTAGCCGCCTCGCCCGAGGTCCGAACCAGATGATCCAACCGCTCCAAGGTCAGCGCGAGGTGCGACCCACGCTTCGTTTGAGCTACCGCGTGGATCTCGTCGACGATCACCGCCTCGACACCCGTGAGGATCTCCCGCACCGAGGAGCTCATCATCAGGTAAAGCGACTCGGGGGTGGTGATCAGGATGTCGGGCGGCGTTTTCGCCATCGCCCGGCGGTCTTTCTGCGAGGTGTCGCCGGTTCGCAGGCCGACGGAGATGTCGGCACCGATGCCGCGGAGGGGAGCGCGGAGGTTGCGCTCGATGTCGTAGGAGAGGGCTTTGAGGGGAGAGATGTAGACGAGGCGGACGCCGGTGCCGAGCTCCGGCTCGCGGGCCAGCTTGTCGATCCCCCAGAGGAACGATGCCAGCGTCTTGCCCGAACCGGTCGGTGCGCAGATCAGCGCGTTGTCACCACCTGAGATCGCCGCCCAACCGCCCGCCTGGGCAGGCGTCGGGCCCTCGAACGAGGCTTCGAACCAACGCCTGGTCGGCGCCGAGAACGGCGCCAGCGGGTCAGATCCGGTGCTCTTTTTCGATCGGGTCGCCAACCCACCGATCTTACGCAGACCGGCGGGTTGGCTCGCTCGAGGAGGCGGCTACGCGGTGCCGCCGGTGAACTTGACGAATTCGGTCCAGGACTTCTTCGGGACGAAGCCCTTCTTGAAGAGGCCGGAGCCGTTGCAGAAGTTGCAGGTTTCCGGGGCGTCGTCGACCGAGAACCAGTAGACGTGCTTGAGGCGGAATTTGGCCGCTTCCTTGCCGAGCACGGTGAAGGCGCCCTTCAGTTCGCGCGCCTGACCGGCGGCACCGACCGCGAACACGTTCGACGGGCCCTGCGGCGGTTCCGAGCTCCAGCCCATCTCGGTGATCCACATCGGCTTGGCGCCGTCGCCCGCCTTCTTCAGCACGTTGCGGACTTCGGCGATCTCCGGCACGAGCTGGTTGTAGTGCGGCACGTACGGGTGCAGCGCCACGCCCTGGAACTTGGACTTGATCCCCGGGTTCGTCTTGTACATCCGTTCGAGGAAGTACGAGGCGAAGTAGTTGGGGCTGGTCGGGTTCGCAACCTTGCCCTTTTCGTTCAGGCGGCGGGCTCCGGCCGGCTTGGCGAACAGCCCGGCGAGGATCACCTGGGCGCTCGGGTCGGCCGACTTGATCGCCGTCGAGGAGAGCTTCACGAGCTTCCCGTATTCGGTCGGGTTCGGCTTGGCGACGAAGTACTTGAAGTTCGGCTCGTTCCAGACCTGCCAGGCGGTGATCGGCTTGTCCGGGACCAGCGGGTTTTCGGACCAGTAGGTGCCGCCGGGCCCGTAGCGGGCGACGGCGGCCTTCAGGAACGTGGTCCAGCCCGAGGCCGCGGTGCCGCTGACCGGCAGGTGGGCGGGAGCCTTCGCCCCGCCGGTGCCCGGCACGGTCGCGTTCGGCACCGCCCAGGTCGGCGTGCCGACCACGAACGGCAGCAGTTCGATGCCCGACTTCGCGGCCCGTTCGACGATCGGGTCGAAGCTCCCCCATTCGATCGCGCCGCCGCGGTTCGGCTGCATCGCGGCCCAGATCATCGCCACGCGCATGCTCTTGACGCCGCCCTTCTGCAGCGTTGTGAACTGTTCCTGGGTGAGCGTCGACTGCGGCACGACGCCGAAGAACTTGGCGGGGAGTGCCGCGGCGCTCCCGGCGCAGACGCCCAGCGCGACGACCACGGCGAGGATCGCCGTCAGGGCGCGCGTCTTCCTGCTGACTTGAAGCATCGATCCCTCCATTGTCGGTTCGGGCTAGCTCGCGTTGGACGAGGACACGCGTCCATCGGCGCCGTCGGGCCCCTGGCCCGACTTGCGCTGGCGGTAGAGCACGACACCGATCGAGATCGCCGCGAGCACGGCCACCGCGATCAGGATCGGCACCAGCGGCGATGATCCGCCGCCGCCGCTTTCGGAGGCGTGGGTGCCCTTCGTGGTCGGTGCCGGCGTCGCCTTGGTGACGTTGGCTCCCGACTTCGAATTGCCGGCACCCTTGCCGGAGTGGCCGCTGCCCTGACCACCGCCGCTCTTGGGAGGATTGTTGTTCCCCCCGTTCGAAGAAACTCCCCCAGACGACTTTTGACCTTCCGATTCCGATTCAGATTCGGTCGCTTCGGGCGACGTGGTGCTCCCGGTCCCGGAGGCACCGGAACCCTTCGCCTTGGCGTTGTTAGAAGAACTGTGTTCGCTCCCGGTGCTCTTGCTCGTGCTGCTGTTCTTCGGCGTCGTCGATTCCTTGGTCACGTGCGGGACTTCGGGTTCGTAGACTTCTCCGGAGCTCTCGGCGTGGGCCAGAACGGGGAATAGAGCCAATGCCAGCAGAGCAAGCACTGACGGAAGCGCGAAGAAGGAGCGGGCCGAGCGACGGGCGTGGCGGCGGGGGGCACCTTGCATTCCGCGCAAGGTTAGAGGAATCCGCGGCGTTCCTCGCCCCGGTCCTGCTGCTCGGCGGGCTCGCCCTCTCGGGGGGAGGCTTCTCGCTGAGCTCACGCCATGTCGCCGGGCTGCTCGTCTGGCTCGTGGTCGTGGCTCTGCTGGCGCTCGGCGCCGCCGGCCGGGCCGCACTGGGCCGCCCGTTCTACTGGTCTGCGGGGCTGCTCTTTGGTCTGGCGATTTGGTCTGCAATCTCATCTCTCTGGTCCGGTTCTGTCGAGTTGAGCGTCACCGAGGCCGATCGCGTGCTCATGTACCTCGGTGTCTTCCTTGCCGCGTTCCTTCTCGCCCAAACCAGCCAAAGGCGCCAACGTTTCGGTGAAGGGATCGCGATCGCCTTGGCCGGGGTGGCCATCCTCGCCCTCGCGACCCGGCTCCTCCCCCACGTCTTCGACCTCTCCTTCGAAAAGAGCAAGGGCACCCGGCTCCAGTACCCGCTCGGCTACTGGAACGCCGACGCGATCGTCTTCGCGATGGCCGCCGCGCAACTCCTCTGGATGAGCCGCCGCTCGCTGATCCCCTTCCTGCGCTGGTTCGCGGTCGGCGCCCTGCCCGCCGTCCTGCTCGCCCTCTACTTCACCCACTCGCGCGGCGGCATCCTCTCCCTGATCCTCGCCGCCGGGACGCTGATCGTCCTCTCCCGCGATCGGCTCTGGTACCTGGCGACGCTGCTGATCGCGGCGATCCTGACGCTGCCGGCGATCCTCGCGATCCACTCCTACACCGAACTCTCGAACAACTACGACTTCCCGCCGATCGTCGGCCAGGGCCTCGACGCGGGCGCCATCCTGCTCGCCGGGATCGCCGTCACCCTGCTCGCCTTCTGGGGGCTGCGCCGGCTCGAGGCGGGTGGCTCAGCCGCGGTCGGGCGCGCGCTCGCCATCTCCCGCGACCGCCGCGTGCTCGGCGGGATCGCGATCGTCGCGGCGGTCTGCGCGATCGTCGCCGGGGTCCTCTACGGGGGCACCGCCTGGGACAAGTTCGCCGAAACCGACGTCGGCGCCACCTCGAGCGGGATCGCCGAAGCCTCCGGCCACGGCCGCACCCAGTTCTGGGACGTCGCCCTCGAAGCCTTCGGCGAAAAGCCGATCCTCGGCCACGGCGCCGGCACCTACCAGTTCTCCTGGGACCAGCTGCGCCCGATCCAGATGTCGAACACCCAGGCGCACTCGCTCTACCTACAGGCGCTGAGCGAGCTGGGGATCGTCGGCGGCCTCCTCGCCCTCGGCCTGGTCCTCTTCCTGCTCTGGGTCGGGATCTCGGCCTGGCGCGCCGCGGGCGGCAGGGAGCGGGAGCTCTTCGCGATCCTGCTCGGCGTCAGCCTCGCCTTCGCGGTCGGCGTCGCCTACGACTGGTTCTGGCAGCTGGCGATGGTCGGCTCGGTCTTCTTCATGGCGACCGGCATCCTGGTCGCCGGTCGCTGCGGCCAACTCTGGCGGGCGCGGGCCGCGGCCCGCGCCCGGGCGGGGGTCGAGCCCGAGGGGGAAAACGCCGAAAGTCGCCGTTTCGGCCTCACGGTGGCGGGCCTCGCCGTAGCCTGGTTGACGATGCTGGCGCTGATCGGGCCACTCCTGGTCGACCACGAGATCCACCAATCGGACAACGCCGCCTACGCGGAAAACTTCGAAAGCGCGATCGAACACGCGAACACCGCCCGCTCGATCGAGCCCTGGGCGGCGACGCCCTATCTGCAGCTGGGCCTGCTCGCGCAGGCGAAAGGCGAATACGGGGTGGCCGTCGAACGCTTCCAGCAGGCGATCGACCGCGAGGACCACAACTGGACGCTCTACTACCTGAAAGCGAAGGCGGAGCATCAGGGGGGGCAGGAAGAAGCCGCCCAGGAAAGCCTCGCCGAGGCAAAGCGCCTCAATCCACTCGAAACTTGTCTCACCGAAGGTTTTGAAGGTTGCGGATGACCCGGACCCCCGACACCGAGAAGATCGCCGCCGAGCGCGCCGCGGCGGAGCAGCGCACGGCGATCCCCTCGCGCGCCGCCGACCGGCTCGGCCTGAGCGGCGCCGAGGGCGCCCGCCGGCGGGGCGTCCTGCTGCGTCGCCTGCTGGCGCTGGGCGACTGGACGGCGCTGATGATCGCGCTCTGTGCGGTGACCGCCGCGACCTCCTCGACCGACCTCGCCGACCTCTTCTGGGCCGCCCTCTTCAGCCCCGCCTGGATCCTCGTGGTCAAGCTCCACGGCCTCTACGACAACGACCACCGGCGGATCCGCCACAGCACCCTCGACGAGGTCCCCTCGCTGGTCTCGGCGACCGTGCTGGGGACGCTGGTGCTCGACGGGCTACTGGCGCTCAGCCCGGTCGGGCCGCTCTCGCCGATGAGCGCGATCGCGCTCGGCGTCGGCACCCTGGTCGGCAGCTTCGTCCTGCGCGGACTCCTGCGCTGGGTCTGGCACCGGGCGACGCCGATGGCGATCGGCATCGTGATCGGCCCGCCCACCACCGTCGACACGGTCGCCCGGCGCGTCGTCACCCACCCCGAGACGCGCCTGCACCTGGTCGGCTACCTCTCCTCCGCGGGCGAGGGGGACGCGGCCGAGCTGCCGCGCCTGGGGGACATCGCCGACATCTCCGAGGTCGCCCGCGCCGAGCGGATCGAGCGGGTGGTGGTCACCGCCGAGCAGATGAGCGAGCCCGCCGCCGAGCGACTGATCGAGGAGTGCAAGGGCGCGGGCCTGGCGCTGACCCTCCTGCCCCAGCACTTCGGCCTGCTCGGCCCCGGCATCGAGCTGAATCGCCTCGCCGAGCTGCCGGTGCTCGACTTCCGCTTCTCCGACCCGCCGCGCTCGACCCAGGCGATGAAGCGGGCGATGGACCTCTTCGTCTCGGCCCTGGCGCTGATCTTGCTTTCGCCCGTCTTCCTGGTGGCGGCGATCGCGATCCTGATCGACTCCGGCCGGCCTGTCTTCTTCCGCCAGCGGCGGGCGGGCAAGGACGGGGTGCCCTTCACGATGCTGAAGTTCCGCACGATGGTCGCCGACGCCGAGGAGCGGCTCGGGGAGCTGGTCGACCTCTCGAAACTCGAGGAGCCGGCCTTCAAGATCCCCGAAGACCCGCGCGTCACCAGGGTCGGCAGGTTCCTGCGGCGGACCTCGATCGACGAGCTGCCGCAGCTGATCAACGTGCTGCGCGGCGAGATGTCGCTGGTCGGGCCGCGGCCCGAGGAGGAGGCCGTCGTCGCCCTCTACGACGAGCGCCAGCGCGGCCGGCTCGGCGCCAAGCCGGGCCTGACCGGGCCGATGCAGGTCTACGGGCGCAGCGACCTCACCTTCGAGGAGCGCCTGGCGATGGAGCGCGACTACCTCGACAACCTCTCGCTGCTGACCGACCTGCAGATCCTGATCCGGACCCCGCGGGCGATCGTCCGCGGCGAAGGCGCCTACTAGCCTCGGCGACATGCCTGTCGCGGACCCGCCGGTCGACCTCGACGTGGTGATCGTCAGCCACGGCGCCGAGGCGCTGCTGCGCCGCTGCCTCGCCGGCCTGCGCGCCCACCCGCCGACCGCGGCGAGGATGCGGGTGACCGTGGTCGACAGCGGCAGCCCCGACGGGACGCCGGACATGGTCGAGCGCGAGTTCCCCGAGTTCCGGCTTGTGCGCCGCGGCAACATCGGCTTCTCCGCCGCCAACAACCTCGTGCTGCGCGAGTCGGGCGCCGCCGCGGTCCTCCTGCTGAACCCCGACACCGAGGTCTACGCCGGGACGCTCGACACCGTCCTCGCCCGGCTCGACGCCGACCCGCGGATCGGCATGGTCGGGGCGAAGCTGGTGCGCGAGGACGGCGAGCTCGACCACGCCTGCAAGCGCTCCTTCCCCACGCCGCTGGCGGCGCTCGCCCACTTCACCGGGGTCGGCCGCGGCGCGGGCGCGGGCGCGGCGCTCGGCCAGTATCGGGCGACCCACCTGGGCGACGACGAGCCGGGCGAGGTCGACGCGGTCAACGGCGCCTTCATGCTCTGCCGCGTCGCCGCGGTCGCCGCGGTCGGGCTGCTCGACGAGGGCTATTGGCTCTACATGGAGGACCTCGACTGGTGCCACCGCTTCTGGGACGCGGGCTGGAAGGTCTTCTACGAGCCCGAGGCCGTCGCACTCCATGTGAAGGGTGGATCGAGCGCCCGGAGACGGGCGCCGAGACAGGAGATCGCCTTCCACCGCGGCATGGGCCGCTTCTACCGCCGCTTCGACGCCCCGCGGACCAACCCGCTGCTGAACCTCGCGGTCTACCTCGGGATCGGCGCCAAGCTCGCGGTCAGCCTGGCGATCACCGCCCTCCGCGGCCGCTGACCCCGGGTGCGTTCCGGGCGCTGACGAAGACGCCGAGGACGTCACACTTTCCGGCCCATGAGGCGGAGACGAGGGTCCGAGACGCCCTGCATGGATTTGGGCCCCTATAAGGGCCCAAAAGGATGGTCACGCCTTTCAGACGTCTGAAGGACAAGGCGACCTTCCCGCGGCATCTTCCCGACGCCCACCGTCCCTCCCGCTCTCTACCCGCAGTGATGAAGCCGATCAGCTAAGGGCGGAGGCCGTCGAGGGCGATCGCGACGAGGCGTTCGATCTGGCCCGGCTCCGCGGTGCGGATCCCGGCGATGCCGCTGACCATCTTGGTGACGTCGGAGATGTCGACGTCGGCGCGGACCGCGCCCGCCTCCTGGGCGCGCCGCAGGAGCGGCTCGCCGGCGTCGTAGATCGCGCCGGCGCAGGACTTGAAGACGGGCGCGTCGCGGTCGAGGTAGGCGAACATCTCGTCGGCGAGGACGCGCTTGGTGGCGGCGAAGTTGACGAGTTCGAGCAGCCAGCCCTTGAGCGCCTCCCAGGGCTCCTCGCCCGCATGGCGGCCGACGGCGGCGCAGATCTCCTCGACCCCGTCGAGGTAGGCGGCCTCGACCAGGTTCTCGCGCGCCGGGAAGTGGCGGTAGAGGGTGCCGATGCCGACCCCGGCGCGGCGGCTGATCTCCTCCAGCGTCGCGTCGCTCCCCTGCTCGGCGAAGACCTCGCGCGCGGTGGCGACGAGCTTGTCGTAGTTGCGGCGCGCATCGGCGCGCATCGGCCGCGCCGCGAGGGCGGCCAGCTCGGCGGGCGTCGTGGTCTCGGGGGTCGCAGACATCTCGGATTTCTCCTTGACAAAGCGGAGGGTCCCTCCGTATAGTGCCCAAGGAAGCGGAGGCGCCCTCCGATTTACACGGAGGATGGCTCCATTTTAACACCCTCGCTTTCGACCAAAGGATTTTCCCCGTATGACCTCTCGATTCCTGAAGCGGGCCACGCCCCGCCGCACCCGGGCCGAGGGCGCCGCCGGCAGCCCCGCCATGGTGCTCGCGATCATCCTCGGCTGCTACCTGATGGTCGTCCTCGACGCGTCGGTGGTGATCACCGCGCTGCCGGACATCCGCACCGACCTCGGCTTCTCCTCGGCCGGCCTCTCCTGGGTGCAGAACATCTACGCGCTCGCCTTCGGCGGCCTGCTGCTGCTCGGCGCGCGGATGGGTGACCTGCTCGGCCGCCGCCAGGTCTTCATCTTCGGCATCGGCCTCTTCACCGTCGCCTCGATGCTCGGCGGCCTCGCCCAGTCTGAGACCTGGCTGCTGGCCGCCCGCGCCGTGCAGGGCGCCGGCGCCGCGATCGCCGCGCCCTCCACCCTGGCCCTGCTCACCATCTCGTTCCCCGAGGGCTCCGAGCGCACCCGCGCGATCGCCCTCTACTCCGCGGTCGCCAGCGCCGGGGCCAGCATCGGCCTCGTCCTCGGCGGCATGCTGACGACCTGGATCTCCTGGCGCTGGAGCCTCTTCATCAACGTCCCGATCGGCGTCGTCCTCGTCTCCCTGGCGCCCGCCCACCTGCCCGAGACCGAGCGCCACACGGGTGAGTTCGACCTCGCCGGGGCGGCGACCTCGACGCTCGGCATGAGCGCCCTCGTCTACGGCCTCGTCCGGGCCGCCGAAACGAGCTGGGGCGACTCGCGGGCGATCGGCTCCTTCGTCGCCGCGGTCGTCTTCCTCACCGCCTTCGTGGCGATCGAGAAACGGGCGCGCCAGCCGATCACGCCGCTGCGCCTCTTCGCCGACCGCGAGCGGGTCGGCGCCTACGCGGCGCGGATGCTGATGGTCGGTGCGATGTTCGGGATGTTCTTCTTCCTCACCCAGTTCCTGCAGGGCGCCGAGGGCTACAGCGCACTGAAGGCGGGGCTCGCCTTCCTGCCGGTCACCCTGACGATCTTCGCGATGGTCAAAGTGGTGCCCCGACTGGTGGGGCGGATCGGTCCGCAACCGACGCTGCTCGGCGGCCTCGTGCTGGCCTTGGCCGGCCTCCTGTGGCTGAGTCGGATCTCCACCTCGACCGAGTACTGGACGGGCGTGGCCCTGCCGATGCTGCTGATCGGCTGCGGCATGGGGCTCGCCTTCACGCCGCTGACCCAGGCGGCGATCGCGGGGGTCGACCACCGCGACGCGGGCGCCGCCTCGGGCCTCGTCAACGTGGCCCAGCAGATCGGCTCCTCGCTAGGCATCGGCCTCCTCGTCACCGTCTTCGCGGCGGCGAGCGAAGGCACCGGGGCGACCGCGCTCGCCGAAGGCGTGCCGGCGACGGTCACCGTCTCGGCGGCCCTGATCGCCCTGGCGCTGGCGGTCGTCGTCGCGGCTATGCGGCCTTCGCTCAGCCGGTCGCCGATTCCCCGGGCTGCGGCGCGGGCCGGCGGGTGACCGCGGGCGAGCGTCCGGTGGTGGCGAAGATCCAGCGCGAGCGGCGGGTGAAGACACCCGCCGCCTTCACGCGGTCCCGCTTGCGGACGAGGATGAAGCTGGTCAGCGCACCGAGCAGGGCGATCACCGCAGAGGAGTAGAAGGTCACTTCGAAGGCGGTGACGTGGGAGGCGATCACGTCCGGCTTGATCAGGCTGAGGACGTGGCTGTGGGTGACGTTGTTCAGCCCCTTCTGCTCGGCTTCGAGGATCGCGTTGCGGCCGATTTCTTCCTGGTGAGGGGTCGGGTGGATGCCCTGTTCGGCGAAGTGGTCGTTCAACTTCGAGAAGTTGACCCCGAGCTCGATCGCCTCGAGGATCGCGATCCCGAGCGCGCCGCCCAGCTGCTCGGAGGTGTTGATCATCCCGGCCGCCTCGCCGGCGTCCTTTTCCGGCACCGCGGTGAGGCCGGTCGGGTCGTTGACGGTGAGGACGACGCCGAGCCCGATCCCCTGCAGGAGCAGCCCGGGGATCAGCGCCACCGCCGATTCGCTGGAGACCGAGACCGCCAGCACGATCCCCGAGGCGGCGAGCACGAGGAAGCCGCCGACCAGCGGCCAGCGCCCGCCGAAGCGGTCGAAGGCTTTGCCGGCCAACGGCCCGGCGAGGATGATCGGGACGGTGGCGGGGATCAGCGCGATCCCCGCGGTCGCGGGCGAGACGCCGACCACCAGCAGGAGGAAAAACGGGGTGAGGAAACCGAGCCCGAGCTCGATCATCCCGGCCAGCACCTGGCTCAGGTTGGCGGCGAGGAAGTTCTGGTGACGGAAGAGCTTGAAGTTGATCATCGGGTTGTGGGAGCGCCGCTCGATCAGGGCGAAGACCGGGATCAGGAGGAGGCCGAGCGCGATCGGGATCAGCGTCCCCGGTTCCCCCCAGCCCGCCTGCGGCCCTTCGCTGAGGCCGAAGATGAGGAGGCCGACGGCGAGCGCGAAGGTGACGACGCCGGGCAGATCGAGGTCACGCGAGGCGTCCGGGTCCGGCTCCAGTTCCGGCGTCGCCCGCAGGGTGAGGAAGATCGCCAGCGCCGCCAGCGGCACGTTGATCAGGAAGACGAGCCGCCAGTCGATCGCCGTCAGCGCTCCCCCCAGCACCGGCCCGAGCGCAGCGAAGAAGGCCGAGGCGCCGGCCAGGATGCCGAGCGCCGTCCCCTTTTCCTCGTCCGGGTAGACCGCGCTGACGATCGCCAGCGCGGTCGGCATCATCAGCGCCGCGCCGACCCCCTGGATGGCGCGCGCGGCGATCGCCCAGGCGATGTCCTGGGAGAGGCCCATCGCGGTGGTGGCGCAGCCGAAGATCACCGCGCCGAGCAGGAAGATGCGGCGCATCCCGAAGAGGTCGCCGAGGCGGCCGCCGAACACCAGGAGCGCCGCCAGCGGCAGGATGTTCGCGGTCATCAGCCACTGCGATTTCGAGATTTCCGCGTGCAGGTCGAGGATCGCGTGCGGGGCGGCGAGCGGCACCGCGGTCTGGTCGACCAGGATCATCGAGCTGGACAGGGTCATCGCCGCCAGCGTGATGCGCATGTTGCGCCGCGAGACCTGCATGCGGCGGCAGGTTATGTCACAGCGGCCGAGTCACCAAGGCAGCGAGTCGCCGACATCGGCGAGCCGCGGCGCGGTCTTGTCGCGCTCGGAGAGGAGCGGGTCGGCGAGCCGCCAGTCGACGCCGATGTCGGGATCGTCCCAGCTGATCCCCGCCTCGGTCGCCGGGTCGTACAGCGAGGACACCTGGTAGCAGACGTCGGCCACCTCGCTGAGGACGACGAAGCCGTGGGCGAAGCCGATCGGCACGAAGAACTGGCGATGGCTCTCGTCGTCGAGCACCTGGGCTTCCCACCTGCCATAGGTCGGCGAGTCCCTCCGCAGGTCGACGGCGACGTCGAGGATCTCGCCGCGGGCGCAGCGGATCAGCTTCGCCTGCCCCGGCGAGGTCTGGAAGTGGAGCCCGCGCAGCGTCCCCCGCGAGGAGCGCGAGTGGTTCTGCTGGACGAACTCGACGTCGACGCCGAGCGCCCGCCACTCCTCGCGGGCGAAGGTCTCGAGGAAGAAGCCACGCGAGTCGCCGTGGACCTGGGGCTCGACCAGGACGAGCCCGTCGATCTCGGTCGGCAGCGCCTGCGTCACTAGCCGAGCGCCTTGCCGTACTGTCGTTCGTAGTACTCGCGGTACTCGCCGGAGCGGATCGGCCCCCACCAGTCCTCGTTGTCGCGGTACCAGCCGACGGTGCGCTCGATCCCCTCGTCGAAGTGGACCTGCGCCTCCCAGCCGAGCTCGCGCTTCAGCTTCTCCGAGGAGAGCGAGTAGCGACGGTCGTGGCCGGGGCGGTCGGTGACGTATTCGATCAGCGACTCGTCGCCGCCGACCAGGGCGATCACCCGCTTCACCACCTCGATGTTCTCGCACTCGTCGGGGCCGCCGACGTTGTAGGCCTCGCCCGCCTTGCCCTTGGCGAGCACCGCGTGGATGCCGCGGCAGAAGTCCTCGACGTAGAGCCAGTTGCGGACCTGCCTGCCGTCGCCGTAGACCGGCAGCGAGTCGCCGTGGAGCGCGTTCAGCACCATCAGCGGGATCAGCTTCTCCGGGTACTGGCGCGGGCCGTAGTTGTTGGAGCCGCGGACGATCGAGGCGTCGAGGCCGTAGGTGTGGACGTGGGCGGCGACCAGGAGATCGCCCGCCGCCTTCGTCGCCGAGTAGGGCGAGGATGGGTCGAGCGGCGAGGTCTCGGTGAAGGAGCCGGAGTCGATCGAGCCGTAGACCTCGTCGGTGGAGACCTGGACGTAGCGCTGGATGCCGAGCTCACGGGCGGCGTCGAGCAGAGTGCCGGTGCCGATCACGTGGGTGCGGGCGAAGGCGTCCTGGTCGTCGATCGAGCGGTCGACATGGGACTCGGCGGCGAAGTTGACGACCGCGTCGACGCCCTCCATCGCCTCGCGGACGATCGCCGGATCCTCGATCGCGCCCTCGATCAGCTCGGTGCCCTCGGGCAGGTTCTCGCGGCGCCCCGCGTAGGTCAGCTTGTCGAGCACCCGGATGTCGTGCTCGTCGCCCGCGATGCGGACGTAGGTCGAGCCGATGAATCCGGCGGCGCCGGTGACCAGCAGCTTCATCTCGTTCCTTTCCCTCTCAGTTCGTCTCGGCCTGGCGCTGGGCGAGGTACCCGGCCAGCCCATCGTGCCAGGAGGGCAGCCGGATCGCGTGCTCGCGCTGGCTCTGCATGACCGAATAGGGCGGCCGGTGGGCGGCCTGCCCGAACATCTCGGTGGTGATCGAGAGCACTTTGCAGTCGAGCTTCGCCTGCTCGAAGATCTCGCTCGCGAATTCGTACCAGGAGCATCTGCCGGCGGCGGCCATGTGATGGATGCCGTACTCGATCCCGTCGATCAGCCGGACGAGGCCGTAGGCGAGGTGCCAGGTGTAGGTGGGAGAGGTGACCTGATCGCGGACGACGGTCACCTCGCTCATGCTCTCGCCGAGCCGCAGCATCGTTTCGACGAAGTTCCTGCCGCCGATCCCGAAGAGCCCGGAGGAGCGGACGATGAAGTGGCGCGGGTTGGCGGCCGCGGTCGCCTCCTCGCCGGCCAGCTTGGTGCGGCCGTAGGCGGAGAGCGGCGCGGGCTGGTCGGACTCGATGTAGGGCGAGCCCTTCTCGCCGTCGAAGACGTAGTCGGTGGAGACGTAGACGACCGCGGCACCCACCTCGCGGGCGGCCGCGGCGACGTGGCCGGCCCCGGTGCCGTTGATCGCGAAGGCGGCCTGCTCGGCATCCTCGGCGCCGTCGACGTCGGTCCAGGCGGCGCAGTTGACGACCATGTCGGGCCGCTCCATGTCGCAGCGGCGGCGCACCGCGTCGGCGTCGGCGACGTCCATCTCGGCGCGCCCATAGCCGACCACGTCGTGGCCGGCGTTGCCGGCGGCGAGCATCATGTCGTGCCCGAGCTGCCCGGCGGCGCCCGCGACCAGGACCTTCATCGCCCGACCCTCACTGGATTTCGATCACGGAGTTGTCGCCGACCAGCAGGCGGAGGGTCTTGGGCAGACCATCGCCGCGGGTCAGCTTCACGTTGCGGCCGAGCAGGCTCGCCTCCATCCGCGTGCCGAGGTCCTCGACGGTGGAGTTGGCGAGGACGATCGAGTGCTCGACCTCGCAGCGGCGCACCGCGACCTCGTCGCCGATCGAGGTGTAGGGGCCGATGAAGGCGTCTTCGATCGTCGCCCCGGCGCCGATCACGGCGGGGCCGCGGACGATCGAGCGGACGATCGACGCGCCGGGGGCGATCACGACGCGTCCTTCGACCCGTGAGGCCTCGTCGACGCTGCCCTCGATCAACTCGTCGATCTCCTCCAGCACCAGCCGGTTGGCCTCGAGCATGTCGGCGAGCCGGCCGGTGTCCTTCCACCAGCCGCGGACGACCTCGGACTGGACGGTGCGGCCGTCGTCGATCAGGGTCTGGATCGCCTCGGTGATCTCGAGCTCGCCGCGCCAGGAGGGCTCGAGCCGCCGCGCCGCGTCGAAGATCAACGGGCTGAAGAGGTAGACGCCGACCAGCGCCAGATCCGAGGGCGGGTCCTTCGGCTTCTCGATCAGGCGGACGATGCCGCCCTCGCCGTCGAGCTCGGCGACCCCGTAGGACTGTGGGTCGTCGACCGGGGTGAGCAGGATCAGCGCATCGGGAGCGTCCTTCCCGAAGGTCGAGACGAGGCCGCGGATGCCGTCGCGCAGGAGGTTGTCGCCGAGGTACATGACGAACGGCGAATCGGCGATGAAGTCCTCGGCGGTCAGCACCGCGTGGGCGAGACCGGCCGGCTTGTCCTGGACGATGTAGGTGATCTCGGCGCCGAACCGGGAGCCGTCGCCCGCCGCCTCGCGGATCTCATCACCCGTCTCCGGCGCGATGATGATCCCGATCTCACGCACGCCGGCGTCGACCAGCGCCTCGATGCCGTAGAACAGGACCGGCTTGTTGGCGACCGGGACCAGCTGCTTGGCCGAGGTGTGCGTGATCGGGCGCAGGCGGGTGCCGGCGCCGCCGGAGAGAATCAATCCCTTCAAGGGCTCCATCGGACGATGCAACCCTACTTACCCGAGGACGATGCTGTGAGCGCGGCGATCTACATCCCCAACTTCAACGGCGAGCGGTGGCTGCCGCGGACGCTGCAGAGCCTGCGCGGGCAGACGGAGCGGCTCGACGTGGTCGTGGTCGACAACGGCTCGAGCGACGGATCGGCGGCGGCGGCGCGGGCCGACTTCCCCGAGGTGACGGTCATGGAGCTGGGTGAGAACGTCGGCTTCGGCCCGGCCCTCAACCGCGCGGTGGCGGCCCACCCGGCCGAGGCGATCGTCCTCCTGAACAACGACGTCGAGTGCGAGCCGGGCTTCTGCGCGGCGTTGCTCGCAGCCCTCGATGACGGGGTCGAGATGGTCGCCGGGGTGCTGCTGAAGGAACGGGAACCGGGGCTGATCGACAGCGCCGGGGTCGTCGCCGACCACACGCTGATGGGGTTCGACTTCATGCAGGGCGAGCCGGTGGCGGCGCTCGCCGGGGCGCCGGACCCGCTCGGGCCGACCGGCGGCGCGGGCCTCTACCGGCGTGCGGCCTGGGAGGCGGTCGGCGGTTTCGACGAGCGGATCTTCCTCTACTACGAGGACCTCGACCTGGCGCTGCGGATCGGCGCGGGGGGCGGCCGTTGCCGACTGGCGGCGGATGCGCGCGCCCTCCACGCCTACTCGGCGAGCCTCGGCGCCGGGAGCGGCGCCAAGTACGCGCGCACCGGTTGGAGCCGCGGCTACATGCTGCGCCGCTACGGCGTGATGCGCGACCCGGCGCTGGCGGCGCGGGCGCTCGCCTGCGAGGGCGCGATCGTCGCCGGCCAGATGCTCCGCGACCGCACCGCGGCCGGGCTCTCCGGGCGCCTGCGTGGCTTCCGCGCCGGCACCGGTCCCCACCGCGAAGTCGGCGCCGCACCGCTACTGGAGATCAGCGCCCGCGAGGCGCTCGCCCTGCGGCGACGTCGCCGCGCCTGAATGCGTTCGCAGTTGGTTCCGGTATCCGGAACCAACTGCGAACGCACGGCCGTCAGCGGCCAAGCCAGGCGCGGGGGCGACTGAGGTCGCCGCTCGTGGCGAGTCGGCGGCGCTCGCTCAGGGCGCGCGGCAACCGAGCGAGGCCTTCGAGCTTGCCGCGCAGGGTGGAGAGGAGGCGGCGCTCGCGGGCGGCGCGGACCAGGGCGCCGGCCTCGACGGCGAGGATCCGCGGCAGCGCCGACGCGGGCATGAACCGGGCCTGGGTGACGATCCGGTTGCGGGCGACGAGGCGCGCGTTGTCGGCCCCGGGCCGCTCGAAGCCGGCCTGCCAGGAGGCGTTGCCGAGATGCCAGACGACCGCCTCGGGGACGTAGGTGAAACGCCGGCCGGCGATCTGCGCCCGCACGTTCAGGTCGACGTCCTCGTAGAAGGAGACGAAGGAGCGGTCGTAGCCACCGAGCTCGATGAAGAGCTCCCGCCGCAGCAGACAGGCGGCGCCGCAGACGCCGAAGACCTCGCGCGGGTGCAGCCACTGCTCCGATCGGGCCTCCCCTGCCCCGGCCTCGATCGCGCGCCCGTCGGCTGTGAGCGCCATGCCGGCGCTGTAGAGGAGGGCGTCGGCGACCTTGCGGCCCTCGCCTTCGAGCTGCAGGATGCGCGGCGCCACCCCGCCGAGGCCGGAATCGGCGGCAAGCACCTCGACGAGCGTCGCCACGCAGCCGGGCTCGAGCTGGGTGTCGGCGTTCAGCGGCAGGACGAAGGGCGCGTCGGTCCGCTCGACGCCGAGGTCGACGGCGGCGGCGAAGCCGAGGTTGGTCGGCAGGGCCAGGCAGGGGATGCCGCGCTCGCGCAGCAGCTCGACGCTGCCGTCGATCGAGCCGTTGTCGACGACGAAGGTCTCCACTCCCCCACCCTGGGCGGCGATCGAATCGAGTAGGCGCGGCAGCAGCGCCGCCGAGTTCCAGCTCGGGATCACGATCGCGACGGTGGCCGACGAGCCTGACACGCGCACAGCCTCGCATCTCCATCGCGGCACCCGCTGATATCGGCAGTGGGTGGGTAGCCTTCGCGGATGGCCGCACCCGCGCCAGACGACTCGACCGCGCCGGCCGCAGCGCCTCCCGGCCAACAGGACGCCACGCCCGACTACCTGGCGGCACGCACGATCTTCGCCGAGAGCTTCCTGCTCGGCGAAGGCCTCGAGATCGGGCCGCTGCACCAGCCGCTGACGATCCCGCGCGGCGCCGGCGTCCGCTACGTCGACCGCATGCGGACGCCGGACCTGCGTCGTGAGTACCCCGAGCTGGCGGACTGGGACCTGACCGAGGTCGACGTCGTCGACGACGGCGAGAAGCTGGCGACGATCCCGGCGGAGAGCCAGGACTTCATCATCGCCAACCACTTCCTCGAGCACACCGAGGACCCGATCGGCACGATCATCACCCACCTCTCGAAACTGCGGCCGGGCGGCATCCTCTTCTACGCGGTGCCCGACAAGCGCTACACCTTCGACTTCCAACGGGCCCTGACGCCGCTCGAGCACATGGTGGCCGACCACGAGCAGGGCCCGGAGCGCTCGCGGCGTGAGCACTACGAGGAATGGGCGCAGTTCGTCATCGGCGCCGAGGGTCCCGACGCGACCGAGCTCGAAGCGATGGCGTACTCGATCCACATGCACGTCTGGTCGCAGGCGGAGTTCCTGCGTCTGATCCTGGCGATCCGCGAGCGCACCGGCGACGCCTTCGACATCGAGGCCTGCGCCCACCGCGGGATCGAGTTCATGGTCGTGCTGCGCAAGCGCGGCGCGGTGCCGCCGCCGGGACCCGATTCACAGGGTGTCGTCCGCGCCCGGCCGACACCGGACCCGAGCCGCCGGCGCCGCGTCCGCCGCGCGATCGGAGCGGCGAAACGCGAGCTCCTCGGACCGGGGAAGTAGGCGGCGACCGAACCTAGCCGGTGCAGACCCAGGCTTCCTGGGTCGCCGCGACGTGCAGGTACCAGGGGTATTCGGGAGCTTCGTCGGCGGGGACGGTCAGCGTCGTCACCGAGCCGCCGGGGGCACCGGCCAGGTTCACGGGGTATTCGCCTTCCGTGAAGCGGCGCATCGAGAGTTCCGCTTCGCCGCCCGGCCCGACCTCGATCCGGGTCTTGCCGGGCTTGACGGCGACCTCGGGGACGCTGCCGTCGGGCGGGACCGCGGTGCAGTTCGAGCCACCGGCCGCCGCGCTGTCGAACGCCCCCGGTTCGCTCACGGTCGAGAGTGGCAGCGCCTGCGAGAGGACGACGTCGGCCCAGTGCCTGCCGGGCTGACCGGCCGTGGCGAGCTCCGCCGGCGAGTAGCCGGGTGAGCCGTGCGCGCCGACGGCTTCCTCGTAGAGCCCGGCCTCGACGTTGATCAGCGACGGCGTACCCGCGATTTCCGGCGACAGCCGGAAGGACGGCGTCATCGTCCGTCGGGCGATGTTCATCGCGCCGGTGTCGGCGCGGGTCAGTTCGGTCTGTTCCTTCAGGAACTCATGGCCTTCGCCGAGCTTCGCCAGATTGGGACCCAGCGCCAGGAAGACGACGACCGCGCCGACCCAGAGCGCCCGTTTGCCGAGCCGGATGCCCTGCGTCGAGAACAGCTCCGCCGCCAGCAGCAGGACGAAGGCCCCGTCCGCGTAGACGTAGCGGATCGAGGTCGCTTCGCGCCCGGGGATGAAGTTGAAGGCGGCGAGCAGCCAGAAGCTGAGCGCGGCGGCGGCGATCGGCCAGAAGGTGCGCGACAGGCCGGGCCGACGGAGCTGTCCCCAGATCGCCAGCCCGATCGCCGCCACCGCCAGCGCCGGCCCCCAGGCCGAGGTGCCCGCTTCGCCGGTCAGCGGCGGATTGCTGAGGCCGAGGACCGAGGCGAAGCCCGCCCCCACCCCTTCGAACACGTAGCGCGGCGAGTTGAGGATGTTGCGGAAGGTCAGGTGGTGTTCGGCGGTGTGGCCGTACTTGCCGTACCAGGCGACGTAGAGGACGGCCGGGATGACGACGATCCAGAGGCGCCGCAGCCCGCGCGTCTTCCGCGCGACGACGATGTCCGCGAACGCCGCGAAGAGGAAGGAGAGGCCGAGGCTGCCGAAGCCGATCGAGACGATCAGGAGCACCGCGGCGAGCAGGTCGCCGCGCTCGTCTTCGCGTTCGAGCGCCAGCAGCATCCCCATCCCGGCCGCGAACGGAGCGGCGAACTCCATCTCGAACGGCCAGAGGAGGATCTGCCAGGCCTCGCCGAAGAAGAGCAGGATCAGCGTCGCCAGCAGCGCCGCCCAGCCGCCGACCCGCCGCCTCAGATAGACGTAGAAGAGGCCCGCGGCGACCAGCAGCGTCGCCGTCATGAAGAGCATTTCGGGGCGGTTGTCGCCCATCCCGAAGATCGCCACCAGCCCCTTCTCGACGATCACCTGGAAGACGATCAGGTGCTCGTTGTGGGGCATCAGCAGCGAGTGGGCGTTCCACGGCTGGCGTTCGAGCAGGACCGCCCAGACGTCCTGGTAGAAGGTCAGATTCCAGGAGAGGACGATCAGCAGGATCGCGGCGAGTGCCGCGGCAAGGGCGAACAGGACGTTCGGGGTCGCACGGGTCCGCCAGGCCATCTGGCGGGCGAGTCTACTTTTCACCCGGTCGTCGATTCGTGCCGCGGCGCGAGGCCGAACGCCACCGCGCAGAAGGCGGCCGCGCAGACGATCGCAAGGACCGCGAAGGACGGCGAGAAGCTCCAGGTGAGCGACGCTTCGAGCGCCGGGACGTAGAGCAGGAGCATCAGCGCCGCGGCGACCCCCGCGAACCAGGCGGCGAAGCGCGGATAGACCGCGCGCATCCCGGCCACCCCGGCACAGAGTCCCAGGATCGGCAGCAGATAGCTCCCCTGGTGGAGGTAGCTGCGCGCCTCGGTCGATCCGAACAGGATGAGGCCCCAGAGGACCGCTCCCACGGCGAACACCCAGTAGGAGGAGATCGCGAGATCCCACTCGGGGCCGAAGCGTCGGCGCCGGCGGCCGATCAGCATGACGACCGGCGCGATCAGCAGGAGGCCGAGCGAAGGCAGAAGGAGGAAGAAGAAGATCTGGCGGACTTCCCGTGCGAAGGTGCCGAGATGCCCGTCGCGGAGCGCGTCGGCGGCGTTCCTCAGGTACTGGAAGCCAGGACCGGCCCCCACCATCGAGAGGAGGTTGTCGGCCTTGTTGTGAAGGGTTCCCCCGAGGCCCGCTTCGCGGTAGCCGGTCTCGATCGCTTCGAGGGTGCCTTCGTCGCCGGCTTCGATCCTGCCGCCGAGCATCCAGCGCTCGAGCCGATTGCCCGGCGGATCGCCCCACTTCTGGTAGGCCGACCAGGGGACCATCACGAGGACGAGCGCCGCGATGCCGGCGGCGAACCAGGCGGGACTCGGCAGGCCGCGATAGAGGGCGATCAGCGCCAGCGGGATAAGCCCGAAGACGGCCGAGCCGTGGCTCAGCAGCGCCAGCCCGGCGAGCACCGCGGCGAGAACCGCCATCCGCCGGTCCCTGCGGACGTCCTTCCAGAGGGGCGTCATCAACAGCGCGGCGACGGCCAGCAGCATCGCGGTCGAGAGCATCTTCGGCCAGACGAAGAAGCCGTTCACGATCGCCACGTCGCTGAACAGGACGGTGACCATGATCAGCGCCCTGGTGGTCGGCCGCACCTTGGCGGCGTCCAGCAGCGCCCAGAGTCCGATGATCCACAGCTGCTGGATCGCGACCCCGACGATCTGGTAGTCGAGCCCGTCGCTGCCCCAGATCAGCGGGCGCTGCTGCAGCGCGTAGCCGATCTGGAGCGGCGGCCGGTCGCTGGCCAGCCATTCCCCCGGGAATTCCGGCGGCACCCCATGGTGTCCGTGCACGAAGAACCATTCGGTGAAGAAGCTCGGGATGTCGTTGTCGGACGGCAGGTAGAAGGCGAAGCGCATGCTGCCCAGCGAGATCGCCGAGTGGGTCCCCCCATACATGAAGCCGAAGAAGACGAGGAAGGCCGACCCGAGCGCCCAGAGCGCGATCGGCGTTCCCAGGGCGCGGAGTCGGTCCCGCTCCGGGCGGCCCGTCCACAGGCAGGCGATGACGACGACGAGCGATCCGGCGATCACCAGGTAGGACGCGGTTTCGCCGGCGAGACGGCTCCAGTAGTACGCCCAGAAGGTCAGGTAGGCGAGCGCCCCGCTGACGGCGAGGGCGATCGCGAGGACCACCGCGACCCGGCGGACGCCGAGGCGGTCGGCGGCAAGGACGGCGGCGGCGACCGGGAGGCCGACCAGAAAGAGGTGGTAGAGAGTCAGCCCGACGAGTCTCAGGTCGGCGATCTTAATCCAGACCGATCGTGCCCAGCACCTTCCACGCTAGGTTTGTGTTGGGTGTTTGCAGGCCCGGATGATGTCCTCGACCTCCCTTGACAACCTTCACGTCGGCCAGGCGCCGGCCACCGCGACGAGCGAGCGTCCGACCGCGATCCAGGTCGAAGACCTCCACAAGTCGTTCCACATCCCGACCCACCGGGTCGATTCGCTGAAAGAGCGCGTCGTCCACCCCTTCGCCGGCCGCGAGTACCGTGAGCTGCACGCCCTCGACGGCGTGTCTTTCGAGATCAAGCAAGGAGAGTTCTTCGGCATCGTCGGCCGCAACGGCTCCGGCAAGAGCACCCTGCTGAAGCTGCTCGCCAGCATCTATCGCGCCGACTCGGGGCGGATCAGGATCGCGGGCCGACTGGCCCCCTTCATCGAGCTCGGGGTCGGCTTCAACCAGGAGCTGACCGCGCGCGAAAACGTCCTCCTCAACGGAGTGATGATGGGCCTCACCCCGAAGGAAGTGCGCGAACGCCAGGACTCGGTCATCGACTTCGCCGAACTGCACGACTTCGCCGACCTCAAATTGAAGAACTTCTCCTCGGGGATGCTGGTCCGGCTCGCCTTCTCGGTGATGCTCGAGGCCGACGCCGACGTGCTCCTGATCGACGAGGTGCTGGCGGTCGGCGACGCCTCCTTCCAACAGAAGTGCGCCGACGCCTTCCACCAGATGAAAACCGAAGGTAAGACGATCGTCCTCGTCACCCACGAGATGGCCTCGGTCGAGGCTTACTGCCATCGGGCGATGCTGCTCGCCGACGGCCAGATCCAGTACATCGGCGATCCCGCCGAGGCGGGCCGCGAGTATCTGAAACTGAACTTCGAGGCGGGGGTCGAAGAAGCTCCGGGCGAGCAGGGCGAGTCACGCGGGGTACGCATGCTCGACAGTCGACTCGAGAACGCCGGCGGCGAGAAAGTGAACGCGTTCGAACTCGGCGAGATGCTGCGGCTGCGGGTCGATCTCGAGCTGTTCCGCGAGGTTCCGACCTTGAACGTCGGCTTCCTGATCGCCAATGCCGACGGAGTCGGGATGTTCCAGTTCGGGATCATCGTCGGTCCTGAAGACGGCGACCTGCGGGCGGGTGGACGGGTCAACGTCGACGCCGAGATCCAGAACCCGCTGGCCACCGGCCGCTACTTCATCCACTGCGGGGTGCAGGCCGACAACGGCGTCTCCATATATGTGCAGAACGCACTCAGCTTCGTCGTCTTCGGGACCCAGCACACCCAGGGCGTTATCTCCCCAGAGTTCGAGATCAAGGCCGACGTCGAAGGAGGCGAGGCGTGAGCGCCGACACGACGGCCCTCGAGCTACAGGAGGTCAAGGGGCCCTCGGCCCTGGGCGGCGGCCCGCGCCGCTTCTTCGACCTGCTCTGGCTGATCTCGGTCACCGAATTCAAGCGCGTCTACTTCGGCACCGTGCTCGGCTACCTCTGGTCGCTGATCCGGCCGCTGATGCTGTTCGGGGTCCTGCTGTTCGTCTTCACCCACGTCCTCCGAGCGGCCAGCACCGAAGTCGAACACTATCCCGTGATGTTGCTGATGGGAGTCGTTCTCTACACCTTCTTCCAGGAAGCGACGACCAACGCGGTGACCTCGGTGGTCGCCCAGGAGGGGGTGGTGCGCAAGACCCAGTTCCCGCGCCTGGTGATCCCGGCCGCGACGGTGGTGACCAGCTTCTTCAACCTCGTCCTGAACCTGGTCATCGTGCTCGCCTTCGTGCTCGCCTTCGGCGTCACGCCGGCCTGGACCTGGTTCCTCTTCCCGGTCGCAGTCGCCTTCCTCTTCATCGGCGCCACCGGCGTGGCGATGGCGCTCTCGGCCCTCTACGTGTCGTTCCGCGACACGGCGATCATCTGGATCGTGCTCTCACAGATGCTCCTCTACCTGACGCCGATCCTCTATCCGATCACGATCTTCAAAGAAGAGGAAACCCTGCAGCACCTGCTGATGTTCAACCCGCTGGCGGTGATCTTCGAGCAGGTCCGGGTCTGGGTCCTACATGAACCCAACGCGCCGACCGCCGTCCAGGCCGCGGGAGGCTGGCTGGGCCTCCTGCCCGCGGCGGTGATCTTCGTCGGGGTCTGCTGTTTCGGCGCCTGGTTCTTCAATCGCGCGGCGCCTCGGATCGCCGAGGCCCTCTAGGGCCCGGGTACACTCGATCGCGATGGCAGGATCTACCGATTCGCTCGATATGGGAGAGCGCTCCCGGACGGAGCTGGAGGGCGAGATCGCCCGCCGCGACGAGGAGATCCTCCGCCTGCGCGACCTGCTGATCGGCAAGGACGCCGAGCTCGGCGCCCTGCGCGGGCAGGTCGCAGTGATGGAGCAGCACTCGCAGATCGTGACCTCGATCCTGCACCGCCTGTCGATCCCGGGACTGCGCCGCATGCTCGGGTCGGTGCTCCGTCGGCTGCGTGGCTAGCGCGGCGCCGGGGGCCGTCCCCCGCTTCTCGATCCTGACGCCGGTCTACGAGACCCCGGCCGACGTGCTGGAGGCGATGCTGGGATCGGTCCGCGCCCAGACCTGCGGCGACTGGGAGCTCTGCATCGTCGACGACGCCTCCGCCCAGCCGCACGTCGGCGAGATGCTCACCGCGGCGGCAGCCGCGGACCCCCGTATCCAGGTGCGGCGCAACGAGGCGAACCTCGGCATCGTCGGTTCCTCGAACGCGGCGCTGGAGCTCTGCCGCGGTGAGTTCGTCGTCCTCCTCGATCACGACGACATGCTGCATCCGGCCGCCCTCACACGCGTCGCCGAGGCGCTCGACGCCAATCCCGAGGCCGACTACGTCTATACCGACGAAGACAAGATCGACCGCGAGGGTCACCACTCCTCTCCGTTCTTCAAGCCCGACTGGTCGCCGGAGCGGATGCGGACGCAGATGTACACCTGCCACCTCAGCGTGCTGCGGCGCAGCCTGATCGAGGCGGTCGGCGGGTTCGATCAGGACTTCGAGGGCTCCCAGGACTGGGATCTGGTCCTGAAGGTGACCGAGAAGGCCCGCGCCGTCGCCCACGTGCCACAGGTGCTCTACCACTGGCGGATGCTCGAGACCTCTGCCGCGGGGGGCGGCGAAGAGGCCAAGCCCTGGGCCTTCGAGGCGGGCACCCGCGCGATCCAGGCCCACTGCGACCGGATCGGCTTCCCCGCCCGGGCCGAACGCGACGAGGCGAGGCCCGGCGTCTACCACCTGCGACCCGCGCTGACCGAGCACCCGAAGGTGAGCATCGTCATCCCCACCAACGGGCAGCGGCGCGAGGTCCGCTACGAGGAGGTCGTCCTCGTCGAGCACTGCGTCCGCGGCATCGTCGAGCAGTCGACCTACGAGAACTACGAGATCGTCGTCGTCTACGACGCGGTGACCCCGCCGGAGGTGCTCGAGCGCCTCGTCGAGATCGCCGGCGAGAGGCTGAAGCTGGTCGAGTTCGACCGGCCCTTCCACTTCTCGGCGAAGGTGAACTTCGGCGCCGTCCACGGCGACGGCGAGCACATCCTGCTGCTCAACGACGACATCGAGATCTCGACGCCGGAATGGATCGAGCGCCTCGTCATGTACTCGAGCCGGGACGGGATCGGCGCGGTCGGCGCGCGCCTCCTCTGGGAGGACGGCCGGCTGCAGCACTGTGGGGTGCTGTTCGAGAACGGCGGCTACCCCGGTCATATCTACCGCGGCTTCCCCGGCGACCACGGCGGCTACTCGAACAACGTCTTCGTCGCCCAGGACTACCTCGCGGTGACCGGCGCCTGCCTGATGACGCCGCGCGCCCTCTTCGAGGAGCTTGGCGGCCTGACCACGACGCTGCCCAACAACTACAACGATGTCGACTACTGCCTCAAGGTCCACACCGCCGGGCGACGGGTCGTCTACGACCCCGACACCGTCCTCTTCCACTTCGAGTCCTCGAGCCGCGACAGCGAGGTCGACGACTGGGAGGCGGATCTGCTGATCGAGCGTTGGCTGCCGGTTACCGCGGTCGACCCGTCGACCAACCCGCATCTGCGCCACGGCCTGCCCAGGATCAGCTCCCCCTTCGCCTGGATGCGCGACCGCCGGCCGCGCCTTCTCAGCCGCTCCGGGCACCCGCGCTGAGCGGTTCGACTGCGCTAGCGTCTTGGCGGATGCCAGCCGTGCGCAGCACCCGCGACGAGCCGGAGGCGGAACGCGAGGCGATCGAGCGGACGCCCCTGCTCATCCACTCGCTGGCCCAATTCGGCGAGGCCACCCGGCGCCCGCTCGAGATCGTCGAACCGCGGTCGATCGTCGAGATAGGCGGCGAGGGCGGCAAATTCACCGCCGCGCTGCTCGATTGGGCAACCGAGCACAACGGAACGCTGACGACGATCGACACTGATCCAAGCGCCGAGCTACGCCGGCTCGACGGGCAGAGTGATGCTATGCGGCTGGTCGAGCAGCCGAGCCCAGACTCGCTCGACGAGATTGAGGCCTCTGACCTCTACGTAATCGACGGCGACCACAACTACGCGGTCGTCAACGCCGAGGTCGACAAGGTTCTCGCTGCGACTACCGACCAGGGCAGGCCGACGCTGCTGGTTTTTCACGATGTCTGCTGGCCTTGGGCACGACGTGACCTCTACTACTCGCCGGAGTCCCTCGCCGAGATGGACGTTCATCCGCACAGCTTCACCGCCGGGCTGACGCGCGAGAGCGTCGAGCCCCAGGAGGGTCGCGGCTACCGGGGAAATGGGACGTTCGCGATCGCAGAGACCTCGGGCGGCGAGCGAAACGGGGTCCTGACGGCGATCGAGGACGCGATTTCCCATCGCCAAGGACTCGATTTATACGTTGTCCAGGCGATCTTCGGCCTCGGGTTCCTCTTCCCGACCGATGCGCCCTGGGCCGGGGAGATGCGCAGCTTCCTCCGCCCGCTCGTCGAGTCGGACCTGATCCCGACGCTGGAGCAGAACCGGCTCGCCCTCTACCTCCAGATCCTCGATCTACAGAGCGCGCTCGAGCGGCGGACGATCCAGTACAACAGCCACCTCGCGATCCTCGAAGGCCAGGTCGGCCGCGCCCCGGGCGACGAGCTGCGGGTTGCCGGGTTCGAGGAGGTCCCCTGATGACCGAGACGACCGAGGTGGAGACGGGTACCGCCTTCGACCGCCGCCCGCTCGACACCGACCCTGGCCCGGCAGACGTCGTCGCGGCGCCGGCGCTCGGCCACGCGACGCTCGCCCCGGTCCGCGAGCTGCTCGAGTCCGATGCGATAGAGGTGGTCTCGACCGACATCTTCGACACGTTGGTCTGGCGCCGCACCCTGAACCCGACCGACGCCTTCCTCGACCTCGGCGAGCGGCTCGTGGCCGCCTCGATGCTGGCTCCCTCACTCAGCTCTGGCTCGTTCGCGAACCTCCGCCGGCTGGCCGAGGAACGGGTCCGCGCCGATCGCAAGGAGGCGCTCGGCGACAGCGAGGTGACGCTCGGTGAGATCTACGGCGGGTTCGGGGACTGGGTCTTCGCGGGTCATCCTGCCGAGGCGGTGCTCGAGCTCGAGATCGAGCTCGAGCGGGAACTGATCGTGCCGGACCTCGACGTGGTCGAACTGCTGCGCGAGGTCGCGGCGCGCGGCAAGACGATCGTTGCGATCAGCGACATCTACTTCTCCGCCGACCAGATCCGCAGCCTGTTCGGCCAGCCGGAGCTGGGATCGCTGCCGTTCCGGCGGATCTTCACCTCGAGCGACCACCGAGAGGGGAAGACCGGGCGGCTCTTCGACATCGCCCTCGCGGCGCTCGGCTGCGATCCGGCCCAGATGGTGCACATCGGCGACAACCTCAAGTCCGACATCGAGCCGGCCGAGGAGCGGGGCATCCGCACCGTCTTCCTCGAGAAACGCTCGGCGGCATTCGAGGCGATGCTCGACCGGGAGGAGATGTTCGGGCGGCCCGCGCTGTGGCGGGAGACGACGGCCACGACCTCCCGTCGCCGCCCCGGCGCCACCGTCGACTTCGGGCTGACCGCGCTGCGGGCCAAGATGGATCACCGCGACGAGATCCAACGGGTTCCCACGGGCCTGCGTGCCCACTGGCGCTTCGGGGCCACCGTGCTCGGCCCCGCACTCGCCGGCTTCGGTGAGTGGGTGCACGAGCGAGCGCGGGAGATGGGCGCCGGGCGCGTCCACTGCCTGATGCGCGAGGGCGAGTTCCTCACCCGCTTCGTCGCCGCGGCCGGGCCGGGAGCCTCCTGGCCGGTCGAGGCCATGCCGCTCTGGCTGAGCCGCTTCGTCGCCACCCGGGCCGCGATCGGCGAGGCCGACGAACGCGAGCTGGAACGGCTGATGTTCGGTGTGACACCGCCGACCGTCGCCCAGTTCTGCCACCGCCTCGGCCTCCAGCCGTCCGACATCGCGGGCCTCTCGGGCCACAGCGAGACGCGGCTGCACGATCCGATCATCCGCCGCTTGGTACTCGACGCGATCCTCGAAGACGCCGCGCTACGCGGCCGCATCGTCGAGGACTCGCGCAGACTGCGCGACCGCGTCGTCCGCAGCCTGCAGGAGACCGCTCCCGGCGACGGGCCGATCGTGGTGGTCGACATCGGCTGGGGCGCGACGATCCAGCAACGCCTCACCGAGGCACTCGGCCACGCCGGCGTCGAGCGAGAGGTCGCCGGCCTCTACCTGATGACCAACGAGATCGCGGGATACGCGATCTCGCGCGGCCACCGGATTCACGGCTTCGTCACCGACAACGGCTTCCCGGACCACATGAGCGGCTCGGTGATGCGGGCGCCGGAGATCATCGAGCAATCGCTGATGCCGGAGTTCGGCACCCAACTCGGGCTGAATGAGGAACTCGGCCCGATCCTCGACGTCAATCACGTCCCCGCCCCGCAACTGGCCGAGGCGGCGGCCGTGCGCCAGGGCGCCTTCGCCTTCCAGCGCGAGTACGTCCGCTACCGCACCGTCCTGCCGAGCAAGCTGGTCTCCCTGGCCGAGGCCCCGGAAGCGCTCGGCGCAGTGCTGACGCGCGCCGTCGTCTCCCCCACCGCCGAAGAGGTGACCGCGTTCTCGGGCTGGGTGCACGACGAGAACTTCGGCGTGCAGGGACAGACGCCGCTGATCGACGAGCGCTGGTCCGCCAAGATCGGCTACCTCACTCCCAGGCAGTTGGGCGAACAGCCGATGCACGAGATGTACTGGCCCTTCGGCGTCGCTCACCGCTACGACGAGCAGCTCGGCGAGCTGGCGGCCGTCGTCGCCGCAGGCGAGCTCTCCTGGGATGCGACCTCGACCCCGCTCGAGACGGGCGTCTTCGAAGTGCGGGCGACCGAAGGCGTCGGGCTGGAGGCGGTCAAGCCGTTCCGTGAGGTGCCGGAGCGGAACCGACGGGGTCTCTCCTATGTCTCGGGCTCGATCGGCTCCCACCAGATCGGCGCGCTTCAGATCAAGATCGCCGAACGCGGCTGCGTGATGCGCATCGACTGGTTCGAGTTCCGCCTCTTCGCCCAGGGCGAGGCCGACCCGATCGTGATGCGCTTCGAGGGCTCCGACGCGATACAGAGCCTCGTCGCCGCCAACTGCCTGGTGCTGCCGGCAGGCCTCGTCATCTGCACCGGCTCGCCGGCGCTGCTGAACTTCAACGTCGCCGCGGTGACCGGACGCATCGTTTCCCGGGTCGAGTTCGAGACCGGCTTCGCGGTGTTGCCTGGCGGGCCGGTGCTGCCGGGGTCGTCAGGGCTCGAGGGGATGCTGCGCCCACCGAACGCGCTCGACCGATTCAAAGGCACGGCCGCCTGGCGCACGGCAAGACCCTTGCGCGACGCGACCAAGCGCGCCCTCAAACGTCGTCCCTCGCAGTAGTCGGTGCTCATCCCACTGCTGATCAAGGAGCTGGCGATGCTGGCCTGCGTCGCCGCCGTCGGCTCCGGCCTGGCACGCACGTTGCGCGGGCGGATAGACGCCGGCTCACAATTCGCCCTGGCTCCGATCCTCGGCTTTGCCCTCTCGATCGGGATCCTCAGCACCCTCGACTTCTTCGTCCCGCTGCAACACGCGTTCTGGTTCGCGCTGATGCCCCTGGCGTTGATCTCGCTCGTTTTCGCCTTTCGCGGTGACGCCCGCCCGCGCAACTGGCGCCCTCAGCGCGGGGTTCTGCTTCAACTCGCCGTGGTGATCGTCGGGGTCCTGGCAATCCTCAACGCACCGTTGGTCAAGCGTGACTCTGCCGGACCGATCGCCTGGGGCATCTACGACGCGCCGGGCTACACCGACTGCATCGCCGCCTTCCAGAGCCACACGACCGACGACTCGGTGATGGGCAAGATCCCCGACAACTGGTGGCAGCCATCGTACGATGCGGAAGCCTGGAAGCCGACGTGGAACCTCGGGCTGCGGTACTGCTGGGCCTACCGCTACCAGCACGAGAGCTCGATGGTGCTCCCGGCCGCGATCTCCGGTGGGCTCGGCTGGTGGCCGTGGGAGACGCTCGCTCCCTTCATGGCGTTCTGCGTCCTACTTGCCGCGCTCGGCGCCTTCACCCTCTTTCGCCTCATCGCCCGATCGCGGACCTGGTTGGCGGTGGTCCCCGGCCTGGCCATGGCGGGAGCCCCACTCTTCCAGCTCTACATCGACGGCAGCGCCGGGCTGCTCGCCGGAATCGCGCTGATTCCGGCCCTCCTGGCCGTCACGATGATCGCTTTCCGGCGCCTCGACTGGGTCCCGACCCTGATCGCCGGCGTTCTGCTCGGCGGGCTGATCGTCGCCTATCCGGAGATGGGCGTAGTGGTCGCGGGCACCGGCGCGATAGGGCTGCTGGGAATGCTGGTGCTCGGGCTGCGGCGCGGTCGCAAGCTGGGCGAGATGGTCCGGCCCACCGTGCCGTACATACTCGGGGCGATCGCGATGGGCGTGATCGTCGCTCCGCGGGCGACCCTATACGCGATCACCAACCTGTCCGAGGCCGGGACCTACACCAAGCAGGTGATCGATTACCAGATGCAGATCGGCCACCTGCCCGGTTGGCTGCTGCAGACGCGCGAATTTTATACGTTCGCCCTCTCCGACCCGCACGGCTTCGCCTACCTGATGGTCGGCATCGTACTGCCGCTGCTGATGATCGCCGTCGGGCTCTACGGCTGCTGGCGGCATCGAGCTTCGGCCTGGATCGTCCTGCTCTTCATCCTCATGGCCTGCCTGCAGGGCATCTACTCGGCGACCAGCCTCAGCTGCTCTTACTGCGTCGGTCGGACCTTGTTGACGATTGTGCCGTCAGCGGCGGTGCTGGTCACGCTCGGTGTCTACGAGCTGGTCGAGTCGGTCGACAGACGGACGATGGCAGTCGGTGTCGCCATCGGGACGGCCGCCCTGATCGCCGCCGGCGCCAGTCTCTTTCAGATCGAGCAGCGAACCGTGCAGGGCGCCTACATGTCCACCGCCGACCTCGGCAAGATGGCCGCCGCAGCCGAAGGTGACGTCCACGGGACGGTGGAGCTCGAAGGGTTCGGGATGACGCCGCTGTGGGCGTGGGGAGAAAACCGCACCACCTACCAGGCGATGGAAGAGGCGACCGGAGAACGGATCTCGCTGGACTCGGCCTACAACGACTGGGGTGGCCTCAGCTATTACAACACCCACCCACCACCCCACCCGAGCTACGACCCCGACTACAAGTACGTGCTGACGCGCTTGACCGGGCTCACGACCGGCCGCAAGGTGATCGCCCGGTTCGGGACCCTGAGGCTGGAGCATCGGCTGACGCCGTTCGACGTCACCGTGGCACGGGGGGTTGCGGTCGAAACCTACGAGCGCGACCCGGGCGGTGCCGTCTGGGTGCAGCGTCCCGGAGAAGAATTAGGACTCACGCAGGGGGCGCTGACCTTCTGGGTGTCCGCGCTCTCCGATCGAGCGTCGTACCTGCGCGCGGAATTCCAAGGGCCGACCGATCTCCGCCCCAAGGGAGTACCGGGTGCGGTGACCTACAACAACCCCGACGGGCGCACGAAGATCTGCATGCCGGTGCCGGGCGGGAAGGGGCTCCGAATCGCGAAGATGCCGATCGAACCGGAACCGGAACCGGTCACTGCGCCATTCTCGGGAGCCTTCGGCTCGGCGACCTTGCCCGACGAAAACGCATCGATCGTGGCAAAGGAAATCCAGCTTCTCGGCATGCACGCCACCACCGAGCCGTGCCGATAGGGTGAGCGCCGATGAGCGGCGGGACAAACGGCACATCGAACGCACAGGACGCCCGCAGCATCGAGAAGAACAAGACGTTCTTCGCCGACAACAGCGCCTACGCGGAGAACGTCGCGGAACTCGACACCTACCGCAATATCCGTGCCGTCATCGACGCCCAGGTCCGCGGCAGCCACAGGCTGCTCGACATCGGCAACGGAGGCGTGTTCGACTACGACACCTCACTCGCCGACAGCATCGTCGGCGTCGATCTCTTTCTCGACGAGACCTCCGTCCCCGACCTGCCCAAGAACGTGACATTGAGACGTGGCGACGCGCTCGCACTTGACGAGGGCGACGGCTCCTACGATCGCGTCCTCCTCGCTCTGGTCTTCCATCACCTGGCCGGCCGGACGGCCATGGAGACCGTCGCCAACATCCGCCAGGCGATCAAGGAGGCCCACCGCGTGCTGGAGGCCGGGGGCAGGCTCGTAACGCTCGAATCCTGCGTCTCGAAGCGCTTCTACGCGATCGAGCGCCAGCTCTTCAGACCTCTGACCCTGATCGCCGGGACGCCGTTGATGCAGCATCCGGCGACCCTCCAGCTCCCGCCTCGCATGATCGCCGACCTGATCGGCGAGGCCTTTCAGGACGTCAAGATCGAGCGCGTCCCGATCGGCCGGTGGGTTCTCCAGTTCGGGCTTCGCTGGCCCAGCGCATTGACCCCGGCGCGACCCTTCCTGATCACCGCGACCAAGTCCTAGACCGCGCAGGCGATTTTCGCCGGGCTTAGCGGGTCAATCGCCGGCCGCGCTCGCACGCAGGAACTCATCGGCTTCGGCGAGCGTGGCAGGGGTGCCGATCTCATAGAAGCGCTCGGTCGCCTCGTAGCCGCAGAGGCGACCGGCCTCGGCGAGCACGCGGTAAAGGTCGGATAGATCGGGCTCGCCCTCCCGCACCAGGTCGAGCGCTGCCACCTCGAGGCCACCCAGCCCATAGTCGATCCAGCGCATCTCCGGCGTCGGCGCCTGCTTGTCGTAGGCGACAACCCTGCCGTCGGCGTAGAGGGCGTTGGAGGTGTCCCAGCGGCCTTCGTTGCGCAGCACCGCCATCAGCCCGGCTACACCGCTCTCCTCCCAGACCCGTGCCGCGTCCGCGTAGTCGACCCGCAGGTAAGTGTCGCCGTAGAGGACCAAGAAGCGCTCACCTAGCAACCCGACGGCGCGACGGATGGCGCCGAGGGTGCCGTCGAGCTCCGGCCCGTCGTAGCTGTAGGCAATCTCGACACCGAAGCGTTCGGTCCCAACCTCCTTCTCGATCCGCTCGCCCAGATAGCCGACGCAAAGGACCACGCGGCGCACTCCACAATCGGCGAGCTGTCGCAACTGATGAAAGAGGAACGGCTCCCCTGCAATTTCGAGCAGCGGCTTCGGCGTATCGCGGACGATCTCGCCGAGCCGCGATCCCAGGCCCCCGGCGAGGATGCAGACCGGCAGCAGACCGCTCCTCCCCCAGGCGGTCAAGCGTCCTCGTCGCTCCAGCCGAGAGTGGACTCGACGATGTACTTCGGGCGGCGGCGGACCTCGTCGTAGATGCGCCCGACGTACTCGCCCATGATTCCCAGCGAGAGCAGCTGGATGCCACTGAACAGGCAGAGCAGCACGACGATCGTCGGGTTGCCGAGGGGGAAGCTCGTCCCGACCAGCTTCAGCACCAGGTAGACGAAGGCGAGCAGGAAAGCAAGCCCGGAGAGCAGGATGCCGCCCAGGGAGATGAACTGCAGGGGGTAGCGGGAGAATCCGACGACGCCGTTCAACCCGATCACGACCGAGCCCCAGAAACGGTTGTACTTGCTCGCCCCGGCGGCGCGCGCGTCGCGGTCGTAGGGAACGCTCGTCTGCGGGAAGCCGACCAGGCCGACCAGGCCGCGCAGGAACCCATGGCTCTCGTCGAGCGCCACCACATGGTCGACCACACGCCGGCTCATCAGGCGGAAGTCGCCGGTATTCGGCGGGATTTCGACTTCCGCGATCCGCTTGATCAGGCGGTACCCCAGATTGGCGACGATCCGCTTAGGCAGCGTCTCGCCCTCACGGGTGCGCCGCTGCGCGTAGACGACGTCGTAGCCGTCGTGCCAACGATCGATCAGCTCCGGAATCAACTCGGGCGGATCCTGGAGATCGCAGTCGATCACCACCACAGCGTCGCCTGCGGAAGCCTCGAGCCCGCCCAGCGTCGCCATCGGCTGACCCACGCGCCGCGAGAAGCGCAGCATCTTCACCCGCTTGTCGTGCTCCCGCAGTTCCTTGATCCGCAGCTCGGTGCGATCGGTGCAAGGGTCGACTGCGAAGATCAGCTCCCAGTCGAGCGGCAACGGGTCGAGCACCTCGGAAAGGCGCTCGTGGACGCGCGTGACGTTGTCCTCCTCGTTGTAGGCGGGAACGACGACGCTCAGCAGCTGTCGCTTCTCGTCCATCTCAGATCTTGCGCAGGGCGACGAGGCCGCGGACGCCGAAGGGAATCCGCACCCGCCGGCGCAGCAGCCCGCGCTCCAGCCGGCAGGTCATCTCACCGACCTTCGAGCTCTGCGTCTGGTCGATGTCGTGGGCGACCTTGCGTTCGAGCTCCTCGCCCGAAAGGTGGTCGTGGCGACGGCGATTGCGCTTCTTCGTCGCCCAGAACGCCGGATAGAGGATCGAGCCGAGATAGGCGTCTTCGAGCACCTCGAAGCCCGCCTCGCGGGCCTTGCCGGCCAGCTCTCCGCGCCCGTAGCGACGCTCGTGGCCAAGGAAGCGGTCGTAGTAGTCATAGGTGCCGGGGCCGGCCGGGATGACGATCACCGCGCGCCCCCCGCTCCGCAGTGCCCGCGCCATCTCCTTCAGGGCCAACACGTCATCGGGCACATGCTCCAGCAGGTTGGCACTGACCACCGCGTCGAGGCTCGCGTCGGCAAAGGGAAGGGCGCAGACATCGGCGCGCAGCAGGCGCGCGTCGGGAACCAGGCCATGTGCCTTGGCGAGCCCGGGGGCGACCAGGTCGAGCCCGTAGAGCAGCGCCTCGGGGTAAGCCGCCCGCAGATCCTCGAGCAGGTAGCCGGTCGAGCAACCGAGGTCGGCGATCCCACCGCCCACCGGCACCGACCCGAGCCGTTCGAGCATCGCGCCGCGGGTCCAGACATCGATGAAATGGGTGCGGCTGCTCTCCTCGTGAAGGTCCTCGAGGTCGTCCGACCAGTTGACCCGGGCACCGTCGTCGACATAAGAGAGGTACGGCAGCTTCTGCCCGTCGTCGAGCACCCAGCCGTGGTCGAAACGCGGCAGCGAAGCGCTGTCGGGCGGCGGCTTGACGACGTCGCTCACAAACCCTCCTTCGCCGCGAAGAAAGCGTCGTCGATCCGTCGTAGCGTCGCCAGGTCCGACTCGGCCGCGAGGCGCTCGCGGAAGCTCTCCTCCCGCCACGGATCCCACTGGGCCGAGACGAGCTTGCCGGTGAAGCGGGTCTGCTCGGGATCAAGCAGCACCCCCACCAGCTCCGCGGCCTCGGTCGCCGGGACTCCGCCGCCCGCCAGGTCACGCTCGGTCCGTTCGAAGTAATCGGCGCCGGCGGCCTCGGGGCCCGCGGCAAGGGTCGCATCGTGGATCCGGGTGGCAACGAAGCCGGGCGCCACCGCGTTGACCCGGATGCCGTCGGACGCGAGGTCCCGGCCCCAGTTCTCGGTCAGCCGCACGACGGCTGCCTTCGAGGCAGCGTAGGCGTCATAGCGGGGCAGTGGGCCGGTCGCGCCGCCACCGCTGAAGGTGACGATCGCACCGAACTCGGAGGCCCGGATCAGAGGCAGGCAGTGCTGCACGGCCGCAACGGTACCGAGGAGGTTGATCTCGAGCGCCCGTGCGAAGTCGGCGACCGAATAGTCACCGAGGGAACCGACCGGCCCGAGCACGCCTGCGGCGGCAACGAGCCCGTCAAGGCGCTCGAGACCGGCGACCAGCTCGGTCCAGGCATCGAGGTCGGTGACGTCCATCGCGACCCCGCGGTGCCCGGTGCCCGGGAGCGCCTCGACCGTTGCCTCGAGGTCGCTCTCGCCGCGAGCAACCAAGAGGAGCTCGGTGCCATGCGCAGCGAGCTCCTCGGCAACCGCCCGGCCGATCCCCATCGAACCGCCGGTGACCAGCACGCGTGTGCCGCTCACTGGGGCACCCCGTCGCGCATGGCCGCATAGTCGGTCGCCGCGTAGGCGGCCTCTACCTGGGTCCAGGCGTAAAGCGCGTCGGCCAGGTCGCCGTTCAGCCGGCGCCCGTCGCCGGCATCGATCGCGGCGGCGAAGTGCTCCCACTCGGCCGCCCAGGAAGTGTCCTCGGGCCCATAGGCGATCTCCTCCAGGTCGGGAGGGCCGAGCTCCGGGCTCATCCGGTAGATCCGCAGGGTCTGCGATCCATAGGAGCGGACCAGGCCGTCGACCTGGAGCTTCGCCGTGCGGCAGTAGATCTCCAACGAGAACATGTTCTTCCACTCGGTCCAGGTGACATGCAGCATCGCCCAGGGATCGGTGCGTCCATGACGATCGCCGAGGATCAGCGCCGCGTTGTCCTCGGCGGGGGTGTCCCAGAAGTGGGTGCGCAGCAAGGCCGAGTGGAGTGGCAGCGGCCCGGCGATCCAGTGGGTGAGGTCGAGCAGGTGCATGCCCTGGTCGATCAGCTCCCCGCCGCCCGAGCGGGCCGGATCGGCGCGCCACTCGCGGTCATAGCCGATCCGCCCGCCGTGACCGTAACGTCCGCGCAGGTGCATCAGCTCGCCGTGGGAGCCACTGTGGATCTCTTCTGCGGCGCGGGCGATTCCCGGGTGGAAGCGGTGGTTGAAGCCGACCTTGACCAGCTTCCCGGTCCGCTCGGCGGCCGCCTGCAGCCGTTCGACCTGGGCCGTGCCGAGGGCGGCGGGCTTCTCCAGCATGACGTGGGACCCGGCGTCGAGGGCGGCCTCGGCGAGCCCCGCCAGCCGGTCATGGGAGACGGCGACGACGACCACGTCGGGTTCCTCGGCGAGCAGCGCCGCGAGGCTGTCATGGGCGGCCGTCCCGTGCGCCTCGGCGAGGCGCGCCGCAGCCTCGGGGACCACATCGAAGGTGCCGATTATCGTGTCCTCGGGGCTTAGCGCCTCCGCCCGCTTCGCGCCGATCAGGCCGCAGCCCACGATCCCTACCCGGAGGGGCGCCCGGCTCACGTGTACTCCGCGCCGATCGCCCCACCGAACTCGAAGTCGAAGACCAGCTCCTGAGCCCCCGCGGCAGCCATCGCCTGGCGGGTGTCCTGGGGGTTGCGGGCATAGACGAGCAGAAAGCCGCCACCGCCGGCACCGACCAGCTTGCCGCCGATCGCGCCGGACCTGCGGGCGAGCGTGTAGAGCTCATCGATGTGCTGATTGGCCATCCCGGGCGAGCGCCGCCGCTTGTTTTCCCAGTGCTCATGCATCAATTCGGCATAGCCCTCGAGATCGCCTGCGATCAGCAGGTCGCGGCTGCGGTGCCCCATCTCCTTGGTCCGGTGCAGGTTCTCGAGCATCTCCGCATCGCCCTGTCTGGAGCGATTGTCCTGGTCCCCGAGGACCGCCGAGGCGCTGCGGGCTTCGCCGGTGTAGAAGAGCAGCAGGTGGTCGCGCAGCAGCCGCAGCGTCCGCTCGCCGAGCTCCAGCGACTCGACCTCGACGCTGCCGCCGGGGTTGAAGGTGTATGCACAGATCCCGCCATGGGCGGCGACGTACTGGTCCTGCTTGCCGACCGGATCACCGAGCACGTCGATCTCGATCTCGCAGGCCGCCTCGGCGAGATCGCCGGGGGCGATCGAGGTGCGTCTGGCGTGGGCGAGACCCTTCATCAGGCAGACCGCGAAGGCGCCCGAGGAGCCCATCCCGGTGCCGGCCGGAACGTCGGCGACGATCGCGATCTCCAGCGGGTTGCCACGCCAGTGGCGGAGCAACGTCTCGCGCAGGATCGGGTGGCGGATCTCGGCGACGGCGTCGACCTCCTCGGTCTCCGAGTACTTCATCCGGTAACGGCGCTGGAAGGCCGTGTGGGTGAGCATGTAGACGTACTTGTCGATCGCTCCGGAGACGAGGAAGCCGCCGTGCTTCTCGTAATAGGACGGCAGATCGGTGCCGCCGCCCCCGAGCGAGATGCGCAGCGGGGCGCGGCTGAAGATGACGCTCACGGGGTGCTCCCTTCCGGACCGAGGACGATCTCGGGATTGGCCTCGAACCAGTCGAGGGTGCGGCCGATCGCCTGCTCGATCGACAGGGTCGGCGCCCAGCCGAGGCCGCGGATCTTCGTGCAGTCGAGCCGGATCAGCGGGCTGTCACCCTTCCAGCCGCGCTTGCCGCCGGTGTGCTCGACCTGCGGCGCGAGGCCGAGGTGGCCGACGATCCGCGCCACCGAGTCGTCGACGACGATCGTCTCGTCCGTGCCGAGATTGTAGACGTGGGTCTGGCCCGCGGCGTCGGCGTGGGCGTCGACCGCGGAGACGATCGCCTCGATGCAGTCGCCGACATAGAGGTAGCTCTTCTCCTGGCGACCGTCGCCGAGGACGGTCAGCCGGGTGGGGTCGGCGCGCAGCGCGCGGTAGAAGTCGAAGACGTGGCCATGGGTGTAGCGCTCACCGAGGATCGAGACGAAGCGAAAGATCAGCCCGGTGAACTCGTAGCCGTGCGCGTAGGCGCCGATCAGCCCCTCGCCGGCCAGCTTCGAGGCCGCATAGAGAGACGTCTGCAACGGGAACGGGGCGTCCTCCGGGGTCGGGAAGACCTCCGGCTCGCCGTAGACCGAGCCGGTCGAGGAGAAACCGATCCGGCTCACCCCCTCGGCCCGCATCGCCTCGAGCACGGTCGAGGTGGCGATCGTGTTCTGCTCGAGGTCGCGCAGCGGGTGCTCGAGCCCGTGGCGGACGTCGGCGTTGGCCTGCAGGTGGAAGACCCAGTCGCAGCCGGCGACCGCCTCGCGCATCAGGTCGCCGTCGAGCACGTCGCCCTCGAAAAGCTTCGTCCCCGGCCGCGCAAGGAGGTCGGCGACGAACTCGCGGCGGCCGGTGCGGAAATCGTCGACGACGTTGACCTCGACCCCATCGGCGCTCAACCGATCGGCCAGGGTGCTGCCGATGAAGCCGGCGCCACCGGTTATGCAGGCTCGCTTCACGGGTTGGTGTGCTCTCGCCGAGTCCGCTCGCTCAGAGGGTGAAGCCGGCGGCGAGCGCGTCGCGATGGAACATCTGCACGGTCTCCAGCGAGAACTGGTCGAGGTCCTTGCCCAATGACGGCAGCTTCTTCAGCAGGTCGTGGGTGACCGTGATGATGTGGCAACCGATCTGATCGGCCTGCACGACGTTGAGGATCTCCCGCGGCGAGGCCCAGATCAGCTCCGCCAGGGGCGCTTCCTTCATGATCTCGACCGAGTGGGCCATGATCGGCACCGGGTCCACCCCGGCGTCGGCGATCCGGCCGGCAAAGACCGAAAGGTAGGAGGGCGCCCCGTCCTTCACCGCGGCGGTGATCAGCTCGACCTGGGCGGTGGTGAACATCGCCGTGACGTTGACCTGGACACCGTCCTCGGAAAGCTCGCGGACCAGCGCCGCCATCGGCTCGCCGGCGGTGGTGGTGATCGGGATCTTGACGTAGACGTTAGGCCCCCAGGCCGCGATCTTGCGGGCCTGACGGCGCATCTCCTCGGCATCGTCGGCGAACACCTCGAAAGAGATCGGGTGGGTCGTGATCCGCTCCAGCAGCCGTTGGGCGAAGTCGGCGTAATCGGTCAACCCGGCCTTCCACATCAGCGTCGGGTTGGTCGTGAACCCGGCGATGTACGGATCGTCGGCGAGGGCCAGGATCCCGTCAAGATCGGCGCCATCGGCGAATATGCGCGTTGAGAGGTCCCTGAGCATGCGACGTACCCTAGCGATGGGTTACCCGGTCACGAGAATGCCTACCGCGCCGCGCAGGTCGACGGCACGGAAGGTCGGCTCGACCCCTCCCATTCGCTTGTGTGAGCTGCCCGGATATTCCACCAGCACCGTCCCGGTACCCGCGCTGCGCCCCGCCTCCACATCGGTGTCGGTGTCGCCGATCATCCACGAGGAGCCGAGGTCGAGCGAGCGCTCGGCGGCCGCCTCGAGCAGCATGCCGGGGGCGGGCTTGCGGCAGGCGCAAGGCCCCCTCAGGTCTTCGACGACGGCGTCGGGGTGGTGGAGGCAGAGCTTGAAGTCGGCGAAGTGGATACCCTCGGCGGCCAGCAGGTCGAGGACCCTTTGGTGGACGGCCAGCAGTTGCTCGCGGCTCACCTTCCCCTTCGCCGCAGCGGGCTGATTTGAGACCCCGATCAGGGTGTAGCTCGCGGCCTCGAGTTCCCCGAGTGCAGCCCCGACGCCCGGCAGCAGCCTGACGTCACCGGGATCGAGTGGTGACTCCGGCAGACCCGATTCCGGGTCCGGCACCAGCTCGTCGAGGACCCCGTCGCGATCGACGAAGACGGCCCGGGAACCCCTCACCGTGCCGGGTCGGCTGCCTCGAGCTTTTCCCAGTGCCCGGCCGAGACGGCGAGCTCGGGGTGGCAGACGAGGGCGTGCCAGACGACCGCCTGGTAAGACTCGACCAGAGGGGTCTTCAAGGCCGCCGGGGCATCGATCCGGATCACCACGTCACCGAGCTCGACGAGCGACCCGCCCGGCGCGCCGCAGACGCCGAACAGCTTCGCCCCGCGCTGCTTACCCAGCTCCATCGCGTTGACCAGGTTGACCGAGGTGTTGTGCTCGCGAGAGCCGCCGCCGACCGAGAACACGAAGAGGGCGTCGCGATCGTTCAGCCGCGACGTTTCGAGCCAGGCAGAGTAGGCGGTGTCCCAGCCGTCGTCGTTGGTGCGCGCGGTCAGCTCGGAGACGTTGTCGCTCGGCGCGTAGCTCTCGATCCCGGCAAGTTTGCGGAAGTCGTTGACCGCGTGCGAGGCGTGCCCGGCCCCGCCCCCGACACCGAGCAGGAAGAGCCTGCCGCCGGCCTCACGGATCTCGACGAGGTCCCGTGCCATCGCTTCGATCTGGTCGCCGGGAACCTGGCCGGCGAGGTCGGCGACGGCACCAAAGTAGGCGTCGCTGTGATCGGTGGCCGTGCTCACGGGCCCACCTTACCCTGGCCGATCGCCCGCCCCGTCCGCGGCTCACGAACCTGGTAGTCCCCCCGGCTGAGCACTTTCTCCAACCAGACGTAGAGGACGATGAAGAGGTAGCGGCTGCCCATCTCTTTCATCTTCAGCTTCGCCTCGCCGGAGGTGCGGTTGGTCCAGGAGGTGGGGACGACGGCGAAGTTGTGGCCGCGGACGATCGCCTTGAGGGGGAGCTCGACGGTCAGGTTGAAGTGCTTGGAGAGGAGCGGCTGGACGGTCTCGATCACCTCGCGCCGGTAGGCCTTGAAGGCGTTGGTGGTGTCGTTGTAGCGGTGGCGGAAGAGGAGGCGGATGAACTGGTTCGCCAGGCGGTTGATGAAGAGCTTCAGGGGCGGGTAGTCGTGGATCTCGGCGCCGGGCATGAAGCGGGAGCCGAAGGCGCAGTCCCAGCCCTCTTCGAGTAGCTGGGCGTAGCGGAGCAGGTCGCGGGGGTCGTCGGAGGCGTCGGCCATGACGATCGCCACCGCGTCGCCCGCGAAGACGTCGAGACCGGCGCGGATCGCGTTGCCGAAGCCGCGTTCGTAGTGGGACTTGTGGACGCGGACGCGCGGGTTCTGGGTCGCGATCGCCGCGATCACCGCTTCGGTCGAGTCTTCGGAGTCGTCGTTGACGACGACGATCTCGTAGTCGATCTCGGCCCCCTCCAGGGTGGTGACCAGCCCTTCGACGGTGCCGCCGACCGACCCCTCCTCGTTCTGGGCCGGCATCACCACCGAGAGCCTCATGTCGGGTTCGCCGTCCAGCGCTCGACGTTCTGCTCGTACATCTCCTGGAGGATCTCGTCGATCCCATAGCGGAGCTCGAAGTCCGGGTAGTCGGCCTGGAACGGCGCCAGGTCGGAGATCCACCAACGGTGGTCGCCGATCCGCGGCTCCTCGCCCATCTCCCAGGAGAGCTCCTTGCCGGAGACGCGCTCACAGACCTCGATCGCCTCCAGCATCGAGCAGTTGGAGAAGCGGCCGCCGCCGATGTTGTAGACGGCGTGCGGGCGCGGCGCCTTGCGGAACTCGTCGAAGGCGGCGATCAGGTCGGCGCTGTGGATGTTGTCGCGGACCTGCTTGCCCTCGTAGCCGAACACCGTGTAGTGGGTGCCGGTGACCGTGCACTTCATCAGGTAGGCGAGGAAGCCGTGCAGCTTGGCCCCCGCGTGCTGCGGGCCGGTCAGGCAGCCGCCGCGGAAGCAGACGGTCGGCATGTCGAAGTAGTAGCCGTACTCCTGCACGAGGAGGTCGGCGGCCGCCTTCGAGACGCCGAACAGCGAGTGGGTCGAGGTGTCGATCGACATGCTCGTATCGATCCCCTTGTAATAGGGGTGATCTTCGGGCAGCTCGAGCCGCTTCTCCAGCGAGAGCAGCGGCAGACGGTTCGGCGTGTCGCCGTAGACCTTGTTGGTCGAGGTGAAGATGAAGGGGGCGTCGATCGCGTGGGCGCGCGCCGCCTCGAGCAGGTTCAGGGTGCCGTTGGCGTTGACCCCGAAGTCGGTCTGCGGCTCGCTCGCGGCCCAGTCGTGGGACGGCTGCGCGGCGGTGTGGATGACCAGCTCGATCGACCCCGCGTGCTCGCGGAAGATCCGCTCGACCTCGGCCGCGTCGCGGATGTCGACGTCCTCCCACCTGAACGAGTCGTGCTCGTCGACCAGCCGCCGGGTGACGTGCGAGGTCGAGGATTCGGGGCCGAAGAAGCGGGCCCGCATGTCGTTCTCGATGCCGACCACGTCGAAGCCCTGGCCGATGAAGTGGTCGACGGCCTCGGAGCCGATCAGGCCCCCGGCCCCCGTGATGATCGCAACGGGCACTGTCCTATCCCTTCTGCTTCGCGGGGGTCTCGATTTCGAGCGCCTCGCTGATCCGCTCCTCGTCGGTGGCGATCCACTGATGGATGTCGGCGAGCACCTGCTCGGCGCTCCGCCGCGGCCGCCACTCGTCGAGCTCGAACAGCCTTGCGCAGTCGGAAAGGTATATGGGGACGTCCCCCTGGCGCGTCTCGGCGACCGGCGCGATCGGCACCTCGTTGCCGGTCAGGCGACGGCAGATCGCGGTCGTCTCGAGCAACGAGAGGCTGCACTCGCGGCCGCCGCCGACGTTGACGGTGCGCCCGTCCCAGGCGGCCGGCTCGAGCAGCTGGCGCTCGACCAGGTCGACCAGATCCTCGACGTGGAGCAGATCGCGCACCTGCTTGCCCTGGCCGCCGAAGCCGATGTAGGAGAGCGGGTTGCCGAAATGGTGGGCCAGCATCCAGTGGGTGAACACCCCCTGGTCGACCTTCCCCATCTGCCAGGGGCCGGCGATGACGCCGCAGCGGTCGATCACGGCGGGGACGCCGAGCGCCGCGCGGTACTCCTCGATCAGCAGCTCGGCGGCGAGCTTGGTGGCGCCGTAGAGGGTGCGCGCGCCCGCCAGCGGGAAGCGCTCGGAGATGCCGGCCTCCGAGACGCCCGGCAGCTCCTGCTCGGCGGCGAGCTCGAAACGGGTCTCGACCTCCTCCAGCCGCAGGTGAACCTGCGGCTCGACCGGGTAGACACGGCTGGTGGAGAGGAAGGCGAAGAAGGCGCCGTCGCGGCGCGCCAGCTCCAGGCAGTTGTAGGCGCCGGTGAGGTTGGTGTGGACGAGATAGCCGGTGTCGCCGTCGACGCCGCTCATCACCGAAGGCTCGGCCGAGCACTCGACCAACGCGTCGATCTGCGGCAGCCCGCCGAGGTCGCCAGGCTCGCGCACGTCGCCGCGGACGAACTCGACCCCGGCCTCCTCGAGGCGCGGCAGGTTCAGTTCCGAGCCGCGGCGATAGAGGTTGTCGAAGGCGACCAGATCCCAGTCCGGGTGCCGGGTGGCGAGCGAGACGGCTAGATTCGAACCGACGAAGCCGGCGCCGCCGGTGATCAGGACCCTGGACATGAATCGCGACGGTATCGGAGAGCCCAGATCGCCCGTCGCGGCGGAGGCGACGCCTGCGCCGGGAGAGGTCCACGTCTGGCGGGTGGAGATCGCCGGCGAGGACCGGCGCGGGGATGCGAGGCACGCCCTCGCCGATATCCTCGCGTCCTATCTCGGAGGGGCCCGGGAGGCGACGATCGAGATCTCGGCCGACGGCAAGCCGCGCCTCGCGGTCGACCCGGAGCGGCTCTCCTTCAACCTCTCGCACTCCGGCGGGCTGGCCCTGGTCGCGATCGCGCCCGGCGGGGTCGAGGTCGGCGTCGACATCGAGCGGCTGCGGCCGCGCCGCGACCCGGCGCGCCTCGCCGCCCGGTGGCTGCCCCCCGCCGACGCGAAGGCGGTCGCGGTGGCGCCCGAGGCCGAGCGCCTGGCCGTCTTCTACGCCGCCTGGACGCGCCACGAGGCCCGCGTCAAGTGCACCGGGGCGGGCCTCGGCGGTCCACCACCTGGTGAGGAGGTCGTCGCCCTGCAACTGGAGATCGACCCCGGCTACGCCGCCGCGGTGGCGTTCGAGGGCATCGGCTGCGCCACGATCGCCGCCGACGCGACCTACGCAGCGGCACGCTCACGCGTCCTGCGAATCCGTGTCCTGAAGCCCCACCGCGGCCACTGACCGCCGGGCCGCCCGAGCGCGGTCGTCCTTTGGCCCGGTAGCCGGGCCTAGGGTCGACCGCGCTGGTGTCAATCCGGGTGCGTTCGCACTTATCGTCGGATAGCGCAGATAACTGCGAACGCGCCGCTCTCTAAGGGCGCGTCTTGCCGCCGGTGATGGCGACGAAGGCCTTCCAGGCAGGCTTCGCCTGGAAGCCGGCGCCGGCCTTGAAGAACCCGACCGAGTCGCAGAAGGTGCACGATTCCGGCAGGTCCTTCCAGCTGAACCAGTCGACCTGTTTCAGGTCGAGCTTGGTGCGGTTGTTCAGCAGGTAGGCATAGGCGGCCTTCAGTTCTTCGACCTGGCCCTGGACGCCGTGCTCGAAGGCGTCGATGTGGAAGTCGTTCTGGGAGCCCCAGCCCATCTCGGTGATGTAGAGCGGGATGCGGTCGTGGGCGGCGATCGTCGCTTCATGGAGTTCTTCGACGATTTCTTCGAGCTCTTCGGTGTCGATCGCGTACGGGTGCAAGGAGACGCCGTCGAAATAGCTCTTGATGCCCGGCACCTTGTAGAGCTGTTCGAGGAACTCGGCGGCGGGCATGCCCCGCTTCGCCCCCGCGGTCGGCCGGCCGAAGAGCCCGGCGAGGATCACCTTGGCGCCCGGCTCGGCCCGTTTCACCACCGGGGTCGAGAGCTTCAGCAGCCGCGCGTAATCGTGCGGACTGACCGGATAGGCGAAGTAGAAGTAGTTCGCCTCGTTCCAGATTTCCCAGGTGCGGATCGGCACCGGCTTCTTGATCGGCGTCAGGCTCGCGCCGGGGAGTTCGTAGACCGGCCCCTTCTTCTCCTTTTCCTTTTCGGCGCGGATCGTCGCGGGCGAGTGTTCGACCCAGAACCGGCCGCCCGGCCCATAGCGTTCGACCGCCGCCTTGACGAACGCCGTCCAGGCCTTGCGCTGGGCCCCGGTCTTGAAAGGCATCGTCGTTTCCTTGCTCGCCACCCATCTCGGCGTGGCGATGAAGAACGGGAGCACTTCGAGCCCCTGTAGCGCGGCCTGTTCGACCACCGGGTCGAAGGCGGCCCAGTTGTAGCCGCCCTTCTTGGTCGGCTGGACCGCGGGCCAGATCAGCGGCGCGCGGATCGCTTCGATCCCACCGGCCTTCATGTACTGGACGTCCTTTCCGGTCAGCGCCGTCTGCGGCACGATGCCGAAGAAGCCCTTCGGCGCGCCAGGGGTCGCGGCGGCCGAGGCGGGGGTCGTCGACTCCTGCGTCAGGAGGTAGATGCCACCGCCGAAGGCGAGGACCAGAAATGCTGCTGCGAGCAGGCGCCTCAAGAGAGCTGGACAGGGTAGCGGTACGGGGAGCGCGTCACGGGCCGTGGCAGTCTTCAACACCGCCATGACGGAGATGTAGCGGTTTTGTCACCGAGCGGCGCGGCGGTCGCGGCGCGGCTGCGAATCAGGAGACGAAGGCGTCGACGACGTCGGCGTCGAGCTTGATCCCGGCCTCTTCCTTGAGGATCGCGATTGCCGCTTCCGACGAGGCGGCCTCGCGGTAGGGACGGCTGGAGGTGAGCGCGTCGTAGCTGTCGGTGACGCCGATGATCCTGGAGCCGAGTGGGATCTCGTCCCCGCGCAGGCCGTCCGGGTAGCCGCTGCCGTCGAGCCGCTCGTGGTGGCAGCGGACGATCGCGGTGATCACGGGATCGTCGAGCGAGGCGACGAGGCGGGCGCCGAAGGCCGCGTGGCGCTTGATCTCGGCGAACTCGCAAGGGGTGAGTCGGCCCGGTTTCTCGAGGATTTCAGGCGAGACGATGATCTTGCCGACGTCGTGGACGAGCGCCGCGCATTCGAGCCGCGTCACCTCGCCGGGCGGCAGGCCGAGGCAGGTGGCGACGAGACGGCTCTGGGCGGCGACCCGTCGCGCGTGATCGCCCGAGCCTGGGACGCGGGCCGCGAGGGCGGTGACCAGTCCTCGCAGCCGCGCGTCCCAGGATGGGCCTGGTCTGGGGGCGCCAAGGGAGGTGGCCCCCACTTGGATCGCGTCTGGGCTGTAGAGCGTCTCCAACATCTTCGTGTGCCCGCCACCGGCCGTTCAGACCGGCAGCGCTCACATTGCAAATATCGCTCGTTCTACTTAATATTTGTATCGAACAGTCGGCGATCTTTGGTATGAATCAAGTTAGGGTTTGCTGAGAAGCTCAAGTTCCGGCCGAAAAGTCCGGCGGTAGGCGGTCGGGCTCGTCGCGGTCGCCCGGCGGAAGTGCAGGCGCAGCGACGCGGTGCCGCCGAAACCGGCCCGCGCGGCGACCTCCTCGATCGGCAGGTCGGACTCCTCGAGCAGCCGGCGGGCGGCGAGCACCCGCTGGGCGAGCAGCCACTGCAGCGGCGTGGTGCCGGTCTCGGCGCGGAAACGACGGGCGAAGGTGCGCGGGCTGACGGCGGCCCGGGCGGCCATCGCCTCGACGGTCAGCGGCTCGGCGAGCCGCTCGCGCGCCCAGGCCCGGGTCGGCTCGAGCGAGCCGTCGTGGTCGGTGGCCCCACCGCCCGGCTCGGCGGCGTCGAAGAACTGCGCCTGGCCGCCCTCGCGGTGCGGCGCCGCGACCATGTGACGGGCGACGCGATCGGCGCAGGCGGCGCCGTGGTCGGTGCGGATCGCGTGGAGGCTGAGGTCGATCCCGGCGCTGAGCCCGGCCGAGGTGAGCACGTCGCCCTCGTCGACGAAGAGCACCTCCGGCTCGACTTCGATCGTCGGGAAGCGGGCCGCAAGCTCCGCGGCCCAACCCCAGTGGGTGGTCGCCCGCCGGCCGTCGAGCAGGCCCGCGTAGGCGAGCGCGAAGGCCCCGGTGCAGACCGACATCACGCGGGCGCCGCGCCGGGCCGCAGCCCGCAGCGCCTCGGTCGTCTCCGCCGGGAGCGGATCGAAGACCCCGAGGTAGCCGGGGACGACGACGGTGTCGGCGCTCCGGAGCGCCCCGAGGCCCGCCTGCACGCCGATCTCGAAGCCGCTGGTCGTCTTCACCGGCGCGCCGTGGGGCGAGCAGGTCGAGAAGGCGTAGTGGGGAGTGCCGTCGACCGCGTGCGCGACGCCGAAGGCCTGGGCCGGAGCGGTCAGATCGAACGCGACCGTCCCCGGCAGACAAAGGGCGACGACGCGATGGCGCTTCTCATCGGTCTCCCGTGGCATGGCAGGAATCTAGCGTAGATTGTCTTTCCTGCCACTGGCGGAAGCGGCCGTGGAGCGCCACCATGGTCGTCATGAACTCCTCCACGAAGGTCTCCATCCTCATCTTCGACGGCATCACCGCGCTCGACGCGGTCGGCCCCTACGAGGTGCTCCGCTCGGTCCCCGGCTGGGAGGTCTCCTTCGTCGGCAAGGAGGCCGGCGAGGTCCGCACCGACGCCGGCAGCCTCGGCCTGACCGCCGACCTCTCCCTTGCCGAAGCCCCGAGCGCCGACATCCTCGTCATCCCCGGCGGGCGCGGCAGCCGACTGCTCCTCGATGACGACGAGGTGCTCGACTGGGTGCGCGAGGTCGACCGGGGCAGCCGCTGGACCGCCTCGGTCTGCACCGGCTCGCTGGTGCTCGGCGCCGCCGGCCTGCTGGCGGGCAGGCGGGCCTCAGGCCACTGGCTCTACCTCGAGCCGCTCCGCGAGTACGGCGCCGACCCGGTCGGCGGCCGCTGGGTGGAGGACGGCAAGCTCCTCACCGGCGGCGGCGTCTCGGCCGGGATCGACATGGCCCTCCACCTGGTCGGGCGCGAGGTCGGCCCGGAAGTCGCCCAGGCGATCCAGCTGGCGATCGAATACGACCCGCAGCCGCCCTTCGACGCCGGCACCCCCGACAAGGCCCCCGCCCCGATCGTCGACGTGGTGCGCGGCGTCGACCGCGCCGACGCGCTCAGCTGACGCGCAGCCGACCTGACGCGCAGCCGCCACGCGTCAGCTGTTCCTTATGCGCCTTATAGGCGCATAAGGAACAGCTAGCCAGCGGTCGCTTCGGCGGGAGCCTCCGGCGCGGCCTTCTGGTGCGCCGCCTTGGCGGCGGCGAGGGTGACGGTCGAGCCGAGGGCGCCGACCGCGAGGGCGGCGAGGGCGGCCCCGGCGCCGGTCTCCTCGGTGCCGAGCACGGCATCGACCGAGAGCGGGCCGGGGCCGCCGTCGACGATCAGCAGCAGCGCCGCGATCAGGGTCAGGTTGAACTCGTAGCCGCCGCCGCTGCTCCAGAAGCCGTTCTTCAGGTGGACGGTGCGGATCGCGGTGATCATCGTCGCGATCAGGGAGGCCGCCGCGGCCGGCGTGAAGGCGCCGAGCGCGATCGCCGCCCCGCCGAGCGTCTCCGACGCCGACGCCGCGTGCGCGTTGGCGCGGGCGGGCGCCAGCCCCAGTTTGCCCATCATCCCGGTGGTCCCCTCGATCCCCGGGCCGCCGAACCAGCCGAACCACTTCTGGGTGCCGTGGCCGATGAAGAGACCGCCGATGGCGAGGCGGGCGAGCAGACGACCGAACTTCATGGTGATACCTCCGGGGGGAAGAGGGAAAGATTGACGGGGAAACTATTATGCCGGACAGCTCAGGCCGGCGTCATCTCGAGTACCCGCCACGGTCCCTCACCGCACATCGGCTGCGTCTCCCCCGCCAGCCACGGTCCCTGCAGATCGGCGTAGTGCGGGCTCGCCGGGTGGCCCGAGACCCCGGTGAATGCCTGCCAACGCGAGCGGTCCGGATCGGTCGGGTCGGCGACCATCCGCCAGCTCGGACCCCAGACCGCGCGGTAGGGATCGTTCGGGTCGTAGGCGATCTGGGCGACCGTCTCCTGGGCCCCACCCGCCCGCAGCCGCCGATTCAGCAGCCGGCGCAGGACCGGGTTGGCGGCGCCGAGCGGGTGCGGGAACTCCATCTCGTGGACGACGCCCCAGCGCCAGGCGTCGGGGTCGGGTCCGAAGCGATCGCCGAGGTCGTCGAGCGCGCCGGCCAGCGCCTCGACCACCAGCTCGTCCCAGGGTCGGCCGATCAGCCCGTCGTCGGCCTCGGCCCAGAGGTCCATCAGGTGCGCGTGCCAGCGCCAGGGCGAGGTGATGTGGGGGCTGAAACCGTTGTCGGCGCGGTCGAGCCAGCGCTCACAGAGATCGCGGTCGCCGATCGCGGCGCGCGCCACCTCGCGGGCGAGGCGCAGGAGGAAGGCCTGGTAGATCGTCCCGGCGATCGTGTCGGGGTCGAGCCGGCCGTCCCAGGCACGCAGCCGCTCGATCGCGGCGCGCTCGCGCTGGCCGGGCGGGTGCAGGCGGGCGAGGCGGCGCGCCGCCTCCAGGCCCGGCAGCGAGAGCAGGTCGGTCTGCATCTCCTGGAAGCCGTCGAGGTCGTGGACCTTGCGCTCCGCGAGCAGTTCCTCGATCCGCCGGGCGCGGAAGCCGTCGAGCCACTCCGAGGTGATGTGGTGCGGATAGTCGTCGCCGACGATCCGGTTGTTGGCGGTCACGAGGTACCCCGACTCGGGGTCGACGACCGCGGGCAGCTCGTCGTAGGGCACCGTCCCCTCCCACTCGAACTCACCGCTCCAGCCGGGCTTCGGCAGGTCGGCGACATCGCCGCGGCGCAGCGGCAGGCGGCCGATCAGCTTGTAGCCGATCGAGCCGTGGCGATCGGCCCAGACCATGTTCGACGGTGGCGAGGTGTGACCCTCGAGCCGGGCGACGAGGTCGGGGCCGGAATCGACGTCGAGCAGCTCGAACATCCCCGGGAAGGCGGTCGGTTCGCGCAGCGTCTGCCAGGCCAGGGCGAGCGGCTCGGCCCCGTCGGCGCCGAGCGCCTCGTTGACGATCGGCCCGTGGTGCGTCTCGCGGACGGTCATGGCGACCGGCCGCTCGCGGCCCTTGACGACGATCTCCTCCGCGTGCGTCGTCAGCGGTCGCCACTCGTCCTCGAAGCGGTAGCGGTCGTCCTCGATCCGCTCGATGAAGAGGTCCTGGACATCGGCCATCACGTTGGTGATCGTCCAGCAGACGTCGTTGCCCTGGCCCATGTAGACGCTGGGCATCCCCGGCAGCGAGGCGCCGCGGATGAAGCGCCCGTCCATCCGCAGCTCGATCTCGTGCCAGATGCCGGGCATGCTCGGCGGCAGGTGCGGGTCGCCGGCGATCAGCGGCATCCCGGTCGCCGAACGGGCACCGGAGACCGCCCAGTTGTTGGAGCCGCTCGCCTCGGCGGAGAGGCCGAGCGCGCGGCGCACCGCGTCGATCTGCTCGACCAGCGGCAGGCCTTCGCCGTTCCACGCGGTCTGGTCGACGATCGGGTTGTCGCGCGGGTAGGTCGGGTCGAGGCGGGCGGTCAGCTCGGGGCCGAGCTCCCGCACCATGTCGGCGTGGAGCAGCTCGCGCTCCCAGTTGGTGCAGAGGCCGAAGGCGAGGAGCTTGCCGAGGCTGAGGATGTCGACCGGGCTCCACGGCTCCCACGCGAGCCCCAACAGGCGCATCTCGAGCGGCGGCGCCTTCGCCGCCGCGGCGCCCGCGTTCACCCCCTCGCAGAAGCGGTCGAGCTGGGCGCGGAGCTCCGGCGCGAGCGCCTCCGCCTCGCGCTCGGCGACCCGGCGGATGCCGAGCGTCCGCATCAGCCGGTCGACCGGGACGGTCTCCTCGCCGGCGAACTCCGAGAGCCGGCCGCTCACCACCCGCTGGTAGAAGTGCATCTGCCAGAGGCGGTCCTGGGCGTGGACGAAACCCTGGGCGAAGTGGAGGTCGCCGCGCTCGGTCGCCTCGATGTGGGGGACGCCCCAGCGGTCGCGCCGGACCGTGACCGGTCGGCTCAGCTGCGGCACGACGAGCCGGCCGTCTTCCTGCGGCAGCGCCCGCCGCGCCAGCCACTGCCAGGTGAGCCCCGCCGAGGCCGCGGCCAGCGCGGTCCCCGCGGCGCCTCCCAGCAGCCCAACCTTCGCCGTGCGCTTCAGGTCGATCCCCACCGGCCGAAACTTACTTGAGGGGCGCGCGTTGAAAGCGTTGACGACGGCGCGGTGGCCGTCCCCGGACAGAGAGGTAGGAGATGAACAGGGTTTGGAGGCTCGCGCTCTTGCTGGGCGCCTTCTGCGTCGGGCTGGGCTCGATGGCGGGTGCGGCAGCGGCCAAGCCGGCGCCGAAGCCGGCGAAGGTGAAGGCCGGGCAACTCGACACGACCTTCGGCAAGGGCGGTAAGACGAGCATCGCCTTCCCGGCCGAAAACGCCGGCTCGACCGGGGTCAGGTACCAGCTTCCGTTCGAATTCACCCCTGGCCACCTCGAGATGGCGCAGGCCCCCGACGGCAAGATCGTCGTCGCCGGGGCGAGCAAAATCGTCCGCTTCCTCGCCGACGGCAAGGTCGACACCAGCTTCGGCAGCGGCGGCGTGGCGAGCGTGCCCCGCCCGTCCGGCCAGGTCTTCGTCCTCGCCGGCGTCGCCGTCGACCAGCAGGGACGGATCGTCCTCGCCGGGCTGACCCGGCCGCAGCCGACCAGCTCGACCCCGGACCCGGTGCTGAGCTCGGCGGCGCTGATGCGCTTCGACGCGAACGGCACCCTGGACACCAGCTTCGGCAGCGGCGGCACCTTGATCACCGACTTCGGCCTCGGTGCGCCGATCGCGGCGGGCGGACCGGGCGGCAGGTACTACGGCGCCTCGGTCGGCCTCCGCGACATCGTCATCGACTCCGCCGGCCGGATCGTGGTCAGCGGCGGCTACGTCACCGAACTCGGCTCCTGCGAACGCACCCCGGAAGCGCAGGGCTTCGTCGCGCGGCTGAATGATTCGGGGGCGCTCGACACCACGTTCGGCGAAGGTGGCCTGCGCAAGGTGGCGTCGATCACCACGCTCGGCCAGCTGGCGTCGCGGTCCTCCGGCTATCTGGCGCTCGGCTCCGGCCGCCCCGTCTGCAAAGGCTCCAACGGCCCGGCCGCGCTCCTCACCGGCCTCGACGAAGAAGGAAACCTCGATCCGAACTTCGGCTCGTTCGGCTTCCGCACCCTGGCCTTCGACGAAGCGCCGGCCCTGTCGGTCGCGCCCTCGGGGAAGCTCCTGCTGCTCGGCCGGCCGTTCCGCCGCAGCTTCTACGAGAAGAAGAAGGTGACCGTCAAGACCAAAGACGGCAAGAAGAAAAAGGTCTGGAAGAAGGTCCGCGTCTCGGTGCGGGCGCAGACCGTCCAGCGCCTGCTGCCGAGCGGCGCCGCCGACCCCAGCTTCGGCCGGATCGGGAAGATCGACTACATCGACCCGAACGCCGGCTCCCTGTCGGCGCTGACCGCCGACGCACAGGAACGGATCTACCTGGTCGGTCGGATCGGCAAGCGCGTCTCGAAGTCGCCGAACAACCCGCTCCACCGCACCCAGTTCCTGGTCGAGCGCACCCTGGGGAGCGGGTCCTTCGACAACTCGTTCGGCAAGGGAGGCGTCGTCACCACCGGCTTCGGCGGCCCCGCCGGCAGCTTCGCCACCCAGGTGATGTTCGCCGGCAAGGGCAGGCTCCTGGTCGGCGGCGGGATCACCTCACCACAGCTGGAAACCGGCGGCGGCTTCGCCATCGCCCGGTACCTGACGGGCAAGTAGCGATGCACGGGCGCGTTCGCACTTAGTTCCGCTATCCGGAACTAAGTGCGAACGCAATCAGGGGCGGAGGTCGGCGGGGAGCCGGCCTTCGCCTTCGAGCTTTTCCAGGTGCGCCTCCATCGCCATCGCCGCCATCGGCAGCAGCTCCGGTGGGACGTCGTCCCAGGCGGTGGCGAGGAGGGCGGCGCGGGAGCGCTCGCCGGCGTCGAGCGCATCGAGGAGGCGGCGCTCGCGCATCAGGCGGTGCTCGACGTATTCGGCCAGCTTCGCCGTCGGGTCGGTGATCCAGGGGCCGTGGCCGGGACAGATCAGCTCCAGATCCTCGGCCTGCAGCTTCGCCAGCGAGGCCATGAAGTCGGCGAGCGCGTTGCCGCCGGGCGGGACGATCGTCGACCCGAGCCCGAGCACCAGGTCACCGCTGAAGCAGACGCCGTCGGCGGTCAGGAAGACGACGTGGTCGGCGGCGTGGCCGGGGGTGGCGAGCGCCCGCAGGCCGCCGTGCTCTTCACCGTCGCCGGGCAGGACGACCGGAGCGCCGAGCTCCTCGGCGCCGGCCGTGTGGTCCTCGTGCGAGTGGGTGATGAGGACGGTGCCGATGCCGCCGCGCCCGGCCGCCGCGGCGCGGACCCGGTCGAGGTGGCCGGCGTCGTAGGAGCCCGGGTCGATCACCAGGCAGGGGTCGGCGCCGTAGACATAGGTGTTCGTCCCTTCCAGCGTCATCGGCCCCGGGTTGGGGGCCACGATCCGGAGGATCTCGGGATGGCCGGGGGCGGGCTCGGTCAGCCCTGTACCTCTTCGGCGATCGCCGCCCGCGCGTCGGCGGGCTCGAGCACGACCAGGTCGCCGGCGCCGCGCAGGATCTCGCGGACCAGCCAGGCCTTGCCCGCATAGGGCAGCTCGACGACGACGGCGCCGTCGGCGAGCTCCTCGACCACGGTCCGCTCCTCGCGCAGCCAGCGCGCCCGCTCCGGCGAGACCCAGACCCGCGCCACCTCGGCGGCGGGTACCTCGCCGTGCGTCATCCAGCCCTCGACCCGGGCGAATTCTTCGATCTCCGGCCGCGGCTCGAAGGTCTCCTCGCTGAGCCCCGCCTCCTTGATCCGGTCGAGCTTGAAGTGGCGGACGCCGTCTTTGCCGAGGTCGTAGGCCTCGACATACCAGCCCTCGCGCCCGTTCTGCAACCGGTAGGGCTCGATCCGCCGCTTGGTCAGCTCGTCCTCGTTCTCCTTGTAATAGGAGAGCTCGAGCACCTTGGAGTCGGCGATCGCCTCGTTGAGGAGGCGCGCCACGCTGGCGTCGCCGCCGCCCGCGGGGACGATCTCGAGCCCCTCCTCGGAGGGATCGTGGCCGAGCGCCTTGACGATTTTCTCGCGCGCCTTCTCCAGGTTCGATTGCGGCAGGTGGTCGCCGAAGAGGTCGATCGCGGCGATCAGCGCCTTCGCCTCGAGCGGCAGGAGACGCGCCGGACGGGCGAAGTTGTCGCCGTAGGGCTCGGAGTCGACCTCGATCTCGTCGCCCTGGATTTCGGCGTAGAGGACGTAGGTGCCACCGCCGAAGTTGACGACGTTGAGCAGCTCGACATCCTCGCGCAGCTCTTCCTCGGTCAGCTCCAGCCGCTGGCGGAGGTCGGCGACCGAGAGCCGTTCGCCTGCTTTCGCCGCTTCGATCAGCATCCCGGCGAGGGTGACGAGGCGGGCGAAGCGCTCCGGCCGGATCGCCGAGTCGCCGCGCCCGCCGGAGCGCGAGCGGCGGGGCGCGTCGCGCAGCGGCCGGTCGACGATCTCGGCCGGCTCGAAGCCGTTCTTGTGCCGGTCGCGGAGGAGGGAGAGGCGGGCCTCGGCCTCCTCGCGCAGGTCGTCGGGGGCGAGCACCCGGGCGTTGGCGCGCCAGCGCAGCGCCCAGGCGATCAGCTCGCGATGCGAGGCGTAGTCGGTTTCGAAGATCTTGCCCTTGCCCGGGGCCTTGTCGGCGGATCTGGCGTCGCGGATCTCCCCGTAGGCGCCGTAGTCGCGCTCGATCAGCCAGCTGATCCGCTCTTTGACCCAGATCCTGGCGCGGCCCTGGGTCTCTCCCAGCTGCCAGTCGGCACGGCTGCCGTAGTCGCGGCGGTCGAAATCCTCGGGCGGCGAGAAATCGTGCTCGGCCTTGGTCGCGTAACCGACCTTGCCCTGGATCCGGGAGAGGCGGAAGACGCGCACCGCGTCGCGCTCGTGCGCGTGGCCGATCAGGTAGAACTGCCCGCCGCGGAAGACCAGGTGGTAGGGGTCGACCTTGCGCTTCGCGGTCTCGCCGCGCTCCATCGTGAAGTAGGTGAACTCGATCGTCTTGCGGCGGGAGATCGCGGTCTCGATCTTCGACAGCCGCTGCGAGAGGTCGCGGCCCCCGGCGGAGGCGGTCATCGCCATCTCGACCGGCGCGCGCTCACCCTCGGCGAGCGGGTTGGGATGGCCCCAGGCGACCTGCTGGAGGGCGAGGCGGAGCGGCTCGGCGTAGGCGAAGCCGCCGTCGGTCAGCAGCAGCAGCGCGGTCGACAAGGCCGCCAGCTCCTCGTCGGAGAAGGAGATCGGCTCGAGATAGAAGTTCTCCGGCGGCAACGAGTAGAGCTCCGCCTCGAAGAAGCCCTCGCCCGGCTTCTCCACCCCGAGCTGGATGCCGAGGCTCTCCAGCTCGGCGCGGTCCGCGTAGAAGCGGCGCGCGAAGGCGTCGTCGTTCATGTCGCTGTAACCCTCGACCTCGCGCTTGATCTCGAGGGCCGATACCGGCCTCCCCTGAGCCATCAGGAACGAGATCAACGAGAGCTGTCGGATCAGCTTCTCGGTGTCCTTTGCCACGGGTCGCAGGATAGTCTGCGCGCGCTCGATGGCACTCCTGCTCGCACCGCTGCGCTGGTTGACTTCCTCGATTCTGCGGCTCGCAATCTTCGCCGGCATCCTCGTCGCGATCTATTTCCTCCTGCTAAAGCCCGCCTTCGACAGCGGCGAGAAGTCGGTCGACCACTCGCTCCAGAAGATCGAGAGGAAGGCGAGCCCGAAGCGCCTCGAGCACTGCCTCTCCCGGGCCGCCGGCGACGTCGCGAAGATGGAGCGCTGCGCGAGGCTCTTCTAGCCGGCGAGATCACACCGGGTTAGGCTGGCGCCGGAGATGGACTTCTTCGACAACCTTTCCTCGGGGGTCGTCCGGTTGATCGTCGCGGTAGGGATACTCGCCGCGGTCTCGATCTTCATCGTCAAGCCGATCCTCAGCACGACCAACCACGCCGTCGACAGCGCCAACGAATCGGTCGAAAAAGCCTTCAAAGAATCGGCCGCCCTGCAGAAATCGATCGACGCCGAAGTCGACGAGGCGGTCAAAGAAACCAACAGGCAGGTGCAGGGGCAGGTCAAGCGCTCGTTCCACGCGGCCAAGGCTCACGGCAATCCGGAAAAGCTCCTCCACTGCATCCAGCGGGCGAACGGCAACGTCCACCGGATCGAACGCTGCGCGCGTCGCTTCTGACAGAGCCTTCACGCCTCGGAGCCGTCCCACGATCGTCAACGCGCTCGCACGGCTCGAGTCGATCGGCGCGCTGACCCGCCACCGCAACCAGAAGAAGGGCGACAGCTGGGAGGCGAAGGGGCTCTTTTCCCTGCTCGCCGATTTCGAGCGGTCGGGACGCGGGTCGCCCGACCGAGGCTGAGCCTGGCGCGTCAGGCAGCGCGCTGGGAGAACCAGGCGGAACCGGAGAGGGCGCGGTCGAAGCCCGACCAGGACTCGCCCTCGGGCAGCTGGCGCTCCAGCCGGTCGAAGGAGCCGAGCCTGCCACCGAGGTTGTCGATCATGTGGACGAGGACGGCCTCGCGGGTGGCGGGGACGACCGGCGAGCCGTGCTCGAGCTGGCCGTGGTGGCTGAGGATGATGTGGAGCACGCACTGGGCGAGGCGCGGGTCGAAGCCGGGCAGGTCCTCGATCGCGCGGCGCACGGTGTAGTAGCCGAGTGGGATCTCGCCCTGCAGCCGACCCGCGTCGGTGAGGTCGATCGCCAGCGGGTCGTCGTTGTAGGCGACGAGCTTGCCGATGTCGTGGAGGAGCGCCCCGGTGACGGCGACGTCGCGGTCGATGCCGGGGAAGAAGTTGGCCGCCGCCGAGACCGCCTGGGCGACCGACAGCGTGTGCTCGAGCAGCCCGTGCCGATAGGCCTGGTGGTAGGTCTTCGCCGCCGGCGCGTCGCGGAAACGCGCCCAGGTCTCCGAGTCGGGCGCGAAGAAGACGTCGAGCAGCTCGCGCAGCTCGCGATCCTGCACCGTCTCCAGCAGGTCGCGCAGGTCGGCCTCGAGCCGCTCGACCGAGACCTCGGACGGCACCGCCAGTTCGCCGATCTCGTACTCGCCTTCCTCGGCGGCGCGCAGCTCGGAGATCTTGATCTTCGATCCCCACCGCTCCGAGGTCTCGAAGACGCCGCTGACCAGGATCGGAGTGCCGGAGGTGCAGAGCGCGTAACGGACCTCGGCGTCGTCCCAGCAGACCGCCTCGGTGGTGCCGGTGGCATCGCCGACCGTCATCCGCAGCCACGCCTCGCCGTTGCGCTTGCGCCGCAGCTCGCGGCCGCGCACCGCGTAGACGCCGCGCACCCGCTGCCCGTCCTCGAGGTCGCGGATCGCGACCCGGGCGCTCTCCGTCACCGACTCGAGCGGCGCCTCGGCAACGGGCTCCGGCTCCGGTGCGGGCTCGATCGGGGCGAAGGCGGGCTCGCTCGGGGCGAGGCTTTCCATCTGCGTCTGTCCGTCCATCTCCCGATCCAAGGTAGGGAGCGCCTCGGACGACTTCTATAACAGCAACGGCGCCGACAAACGCTGAAAAATCCCCGCAAAAAGCGTTTTTTCAGGACAGGGCGCGGATCTCCTCCACCAGCTGCGAGCAGACGACGTCGCCGTCCTTCGCGACCTCATCCGCCAGCGCCCCCCAGCGCTCCACCCGCTCCGCAAGATCGACCGTTTCGACCACCATCGGCACGTCGCGGCGCAGCGCCAGCATCCGATCCCCGTGCGGCTCCCCATCCCCCCGGAACCCCCACACCCCCCGCAACGCGGTGGCGCCCGCCGCCCCTTCGCGCCGCAGCGCGTGGATCAACTCGACGTACCGAGGGTGCGCCTCACCGTGAGCGATCTCCGACGTCACGAGCGTGGCCCGCGCCCCGGTCGCCGCGGTGTGGGAAACCCGTCCATACAACGGATTTCCCACACCGCTGTCGACCGTCACGAGGTGCGCCCCGTCAACCTCCCTCAGCGCAGCCTCGATCACCCCCCGCTCCCCCACCGCCACCGTCAACGCGGGCACCCCTCGGTTGTGGGCGACGAACCGAGCCCTCCGCCGTTCCCCTCCCAACACCCCGTCCACCCCGAGCATCACGGTGGCCGACTCGGCGCCATGCCGACGCAGCGCCGCCACGGCCTCGAAGTGCGGCGCCCCCGCCCCATCCCGTGCCCCCCACACCGTCGCCGTCACCCGATCCTCCGCACCGCCGACCACCGGACCCGCCGCCCTACCTGCCAAGTCGGTGGTGGGTCCGGTGGTCGCGTCCACCCCCTCCAACACCACGAGCCCTTCCCGCGCCATGCCTTGGACCTCGTCCGCCAACGCCTCGACCCTCGCCGCCTCCCCCACCGCCGCGGCGACCAACGGCGCGTCTTCCGACAGCGAGAGCAGCCTCTCGGTCCGCAGCCGGTGCTTCGCGCCGAACCCCTCCACCCCGCGCAGCAGCACCGCCGCCTCGACGCCGTGGCGCTCGCACGCCTCCATCACCGCCGTGTCGAGCGGCCGGTCGCCGTCGCGATCGCGCTCGCCGAAGTGGAACCGCATCTGCAGCATCTCCCGGCCTCCCGCCCCGCTCACAGCAACCCGCCGATCCAGTGCCCGAGCGCCACCGCGGCGAGCCCCGCCACCAGCGACACCGCGATGTTCGCCCACAGCACCCGCGCGTCGCCGTCCTCGCCCGCCCGGTGGGACTCGAGCATCCAGGTCGAGAACGTCGTGTAGGTCCCCACCCCGCCGCCGGCGAGGATCGTGTAGGCGCTGCCGGAGAGCGCCGCGCCGGCGAAGATGCCGAGCACGACCGCGCCGCTCAGGTTGACCGCCAGCGTCCCGACCGGGAAGTCGCCGCCGAGCCGGCGCTCGCCGAGCCGCGTCGCCACCGTCGTGTCGACGAGGAAGCGGGCGATCGCCATCGCGCCGCCGAGCGCCGCCACCGCCACCCAGGCGAGCGCCGTCACCGTCCCCTCCTCATCGCAGCACCCGTGCCCTTCGCGTCGCCACGGTGCCGAAATGGACGCAGGCGAAGCCGCCCGCGATCGTCGCCGCCGCGTAGGCCACGGCGAGCGGCACGTAGCCGCCTTCGAGCATCTTGAAGAGCTCCAGCTGCAGGGTCGAGAAGGTGCTCAGCGCGCCGCAGATGCCGGTGCCGAGAAAGGGGCGGCGGTAGGTCGAGGGCGGCAGCCGCTCGCCGAGGCGGGTCACGAACCAGCCGAGCAGGACCGCGGCGACCATGTTCGCCGCGAAGGTCGCCCAGGGCCAGGCGTCGACCCCGTGCGGCAGCGCCTCCGACAGACCGACCCGGGCCAGCGCGCCGATCACGCCTCCCGCGTAGATCGCCACCAGCTCCCGGCGATCGAATCGTCTCTGTCTCATCTCCACGGCCTCCTACGCGTCAATCCGGTCGACGTCGGTAGGAGCCATCAGCGGTCGCGCCGCGGTTATGGAGCGAGCCCCATCACTCGGGTCAGGAGGCGAACCTTAGCCCAGGTCGAACCTTTACCGAGGAAACGCACGTAAGGAGGCGGAGATGTTGCGGGCGATCGGCAGACGGCTCACCTACGCGAACGTGATCGCGACCTTGGCGCTCTTCCTGGCGCTGGGAGGTGGCGCGGTCTGGGCGGCGTCGCAGGCGAAGGTCGGCGCCGGGATGCTGAAGGCGAACGCGGTGACCAGCGCCAAGATCAGGGCGAACGCGGTGACCGAAGCGAAGATCCGCGGTGGCGCCGTGACCAAGGCCAAGCTGAAGGCCGGCGCGGTCACCTTCGGCAAGATCGCCGCCGGCACCGACGTCGTCCTCACGGCGACGAGCCCGGCGCTCCCGGTAGGCGGCGGCTCCCCGATCACGGTCGGCTTCGACCACACCACCTCCTTCACCCCGGTCGCCGGCGTCGTCTACCTGATGAGCATCGAAGCGCGCAGCACCAACCTCGCCCGCTCCGGCACCGAAGCGTGCCGGGTCACCATCGTCCCGATCGTCAACGGCAGCGAATGGGGCAGCGGCGCGCCGCTCCTCCTGCGCGCCTTCGAACCGGGCGGCGAAGCGCCCTCCGGCGTCGTCCCGGCGGCGGGGATGACGAGCCCGATCGGCCTCACCGCGACCGGCGCCACCCAGACCGTCGGCGCCCGCCTGCTCGGCAGCCCGGCCTGCTCCTCCTCCTCGACCGCCACCGTCGCGATCGCGGTGACGCAGGCGAAATAGACGCGCGCCGGCCGAAGCCCGCGCGCCCGCTTCACTAACCTTCCGTAAGTGGACCGCATCGTCGCCTGGCACTTCACCGACCCGGGATGCCCCTGGGCCTACTGCTCGCGGCCCGCGATCGCCCGGCTGCGCTGGCGTTTCGGCGACCAGATCGACTGGCGCCTGGTCGTGATCGGGCTCAGCGAGGACACCTCGCGCTACGAGTCGCTCGGCTTCACCCCGGGGCGGATGGCGGCCGGCTGGCGCAGCTTCGAGGAGCGCTTCGGGATGCCGTTCGGCAGCGGCGTGAAGCCCAGGCTGGGAGCGACCTCACGCGCCTGCCGCGCGGTCGTCGTCGCCCGCGAGGAGTCGCCGCAGCTCGGCTACGCGGCGCTGCGCGCCCTGCAGCTGATGCAGTTCACGACCACCGAGGTGCTCGATGACGACGAGGCGCTGCGGCGCGCCCTCGAGCCGATCGACGGCCTCGACGCGGTGGCGGTCGTCGCCCGCATCGACGACCCGGAGATCGTCGATGCCTACGAGGAGGACAAGGCTCGCGCCCGCTCCGCCGACGGCCGTCCGACCCACGTCCAGAACCGCCACTCCAGCTCCGATGGTCCGGTCCGCTACACCGCCCCCTCGGTCGTCTTCGAGATGCCCGACGGTCGCTGGATCGAGGTCGGCGGCTTCCAGCCCTTCGAGTCCTACGACACCGCGCTCGCCAACCTCGAGCCGGGGCTGGAGCGCCGCCCCGCGCCCGAGCGCGCCGCCGACGCGGTCCTCACCTACCCGATCGGCCTCACCACGGCCGAGGTCGCCGCGATCATGCGACCTTCGGATCTGTTCGACGCCGACCCCGCAGCCGTCGAACACGAGCTGCTCCACGCCGTGGCCGACGGCGAGCTGATCTGCGATCCGGCCGGCTCCGACGCCCTCTGGCGCCCCGCCGCGGCCGTCGCCGCCGCCTGATCGCGTTCGCAGTTGGTTCCGGATAGCGGAACCAACTGCGAACTCACTCCGCCGGCAGGCCGAACTCGGCGCGGCGATCGGCAGGAACCAGATCGAGGAACTCGCGGTTACGGTCGATGTAGTCGGCGACGAACCCGCAGAACGGCATCACCTCGAGTTCCTCCCCGCGCGCGTCGCGCAGCGCTCGGTCGATCACCCGGCCCGCGAGCCCCTGGCCTTTGTGAGGGGTGAAGGTTTCGGTGTGGGTGAAGGAGACGATCCCCGGCTGCTTCATGTACTCGGCGATCGCCACCGTCTCGCCGCCGAGGCGCGCCTCGTAGCGCGACTGCTCCTTGTCGTCGACGATCTCGGGCTCGTCCGCCATGCAAACCCGTCTACCCGTCGGGCGCCGCGAGCCATCCCGCCACGCGGGCGCCGCCGCGCAGGCCGGAGAGATCGCCCTCGGCGCGCATCCGCGTCGCCACCTCCGCCATCGCCTCGACCGTCGCCCAGGCCAGCGAGCCGCCGACGCTGATCCGCCGCGCCCCCGCCGCGGCGATCTCGGCGACCGTCATCGACGGGCGGGCGAGGACGTTCACCGGGCGGCCGACCGCCGCCACCACGGCGCCGACCTCCTCCGGATCGGCGAGCCCCGGTGCGTAGAGGACATCGGCGCCCGCCTCCTCGTAGGCCAGCAGTCGGGCGATCGTGTCGTCGAGGTCGGGGTTGCCGCGGATGTGATTCTCGGCCCGAGCCGTCAACAGAAAGGGGAACGGCAGCGCCGCGACCACCTCGGCGGCGGCCCTGATCCGCTCCGCGGCGGCACCCACCTCGTAGATGCCCGCCTCGGCGTCCCAGTCCTCGATCGAACCGCCGACCGCGCCCGCCGTCGCCGCCGCTTCGATCGCCCGCGCCGCATTCCCGGGAGTCACACCGAAGCCGTTCTCGAGGTCGACCGAGATCGGCAGGTCGGTGGCCGCCACCAGCGTCCTCACATGCTCGGCCAGATCCTCGAGCGTCACCCCACCGTCCGCCCGACCGAGCGTGAAGGCGAAGGCGCTCGAGCTGGTCGCAAGCGCCTCGAAGCCGAGCGCCTCCAGCACCCGCGCCGAACCGCCGTCCCAAGGGTTGGGGATCAGGAAGCAGGAGCCCTCGTGAAGGGCCGCAAACCGTCGGCCGCGCTCCTCCTGGGTGGGACGCCTCAACCGCCGCCGTGCTTCTTCTTCGGCTGCTTCAGGACGACGATCACCTGGCGGTGTTCGACGATCTTCTTCTGCCCCGGGATCGTGATGGTGACGAGCACCGAAATCTTCAGTGAGCCCTGTTTTTCGAGCAGCTTGGCCCCGGCCTTGGTCAGCGTCATCTTCACCGGTCCCGACTGGCCGCCGGGGATCGTCGTCTTGCCCTTGCCGACGATCACGGAGTGCGGCTTCGATTTGCCCTTCGCCTTGAACGGGGTGGGTTGCCTCAGCGGGAGAGACAGGCCCGCGGGAGCGGCACCCTTCATCTTGCCCACGGTCGAGACACCGCAGCTCGGGCCGCCGCAGCCATAGGCGCCGATGATCACGGTGTAGTCGGGTCCCTTGGTGACGAAGATGCGTTTGGTGAACCAGACCGTCGTCGGCTTGGGCTGCGTCACCGGCAGCGGTGAGGTGGCGCCGCCCGCCGGGGTGAATTGGGGCGGGCCCGCGCTCGGGCTGGGCCGCCAGGACGGGTAGGTGGCGTAACCCTGGTCGCTGGTCAGCGCGGTAACCGGGCCGCTGCCGTCCGTGTTCTGGAGGTAGACGGCGTTCGTGGTCGGAGCGCCGCCGAAGTAGAAGCCCTGGAAGACGATCTGGGCGCCGCTCGGCGACCAGGAGGGCGCCGGCCCGTTCGGGTTCAGATCCATGATCTCGGGCAGTGCGTGGTCACCCGATCCGTCGGCGTTGACGACCCGCCAGTGATGATCTTCGCCACCCCCGCTCACCTCGTAGACGACCTGCGAGCCCGAGGGCGACCAGGAGGCGAAGATGAACTGCGCCCCGGAGGTGAGGGTCACCGGCGTCCCGCCGCTCGGGCTGATGATCCCGAGGTTGACGGTGGAGAAGGTCGCGTGCTCGCCGAAGGCGATCCGCGAGCCGTCCGGCGACCAGACCGGTTCGTTGCCGGTCGCACCGGTGACCGGCGTCGGGAAGGACGAACCGTCGGCGACCGTCGTATAGACCTGTTCGAGATAGGAGAAGGTGATCTTGCCGCTGTCCGGCGCCCAACTCGGGTGCACCCCGTGTTCGGTGACGACCAGGGGCGTCAGGGTCGTGCCGTCCGCGTTCGCCACCTCGATCCTGTCGTTCGATTCGGAATTGCCGAGGACGAAGGCGAGCCGGGTGCCGTCCGGTGACCAGACCGGTTCCTCGATCGGCACGCCGCTCGTGAAGTGGGTCACCTGCACCGCAAGGTTGAACCCCTGTTCGGGAGCTTCGGGTTCCATCACGAAGAGGTTCCTCGTGCTGCCGCCGACGCCGAAGTTGGAGATGAACGCCACCTTCTTGCCGTCCGGGGACCAGACCGGCTTTTCGTCGATGCTCGTTTCCCCGTTGTCGGTGAGATTGGTGACCGCCGTCGGGTTCGCGGGGTCGAGCAGGCAGATGTCGAGCGTTTTGCAGTCGTAGGCGATTTCGTTCGCCGCAAGCGCCGGGATCGCAAGGAGCGCCGAGAGGACGAGCGCGATCAGCGCGGCAAAGGAAAGCTTGAGCAGGCGAGACGAGGACACGACTCCAGCCTAGTCCCACGACCACGACGGGTCCAGAAACCGGCGCACGAAGTCGAGGGCACGCCGGTCGGCCGCGACCCAGGAGTGGCGAGGGCGGGATTCGAACCCGCGACACCACGATTTTCAGTCGTGTGCTCTACCAACTGAGCTACCTCGCCGCAGCGGGCAATCGTAGCGGCGAGGGGGACTCCGGAGGCGGGCGGTGATTGCATTCGGGCGTGCGGATCACCCGGGTCGTAATCGCTTGCGCCGCCATCGTCGCGATCGGCGTCGTGCTGGTCTCGGGTGGGTCCGACAGCGATCCGCGGACGCCGCCGGCGCTGCCGGGTCTGCCGCCGCCCTTCCTCGGCACCGCGGTGACCGGGGGCGGCGGGCTGACCGCGGCGGTCGACGCCTACGGCGACGTGGTCGACCTGCGCGCGCCGGGACCGGCGGGCCGGGCGCTGATCGACAACCCTTCCGATCGGCAGGCCGCCGGGACGGTCCCGACCGACACCGGCATCGTGCCGCGGGTGCGGATCGGTGGCGGACCCGCGCGGGCAATGTGGGAGGCCGACTCGGTGACACAGCGCTACCCGTCGGGGACCAACGTGGTGCGGACCGTGGCGCGGTTCGGCGCGCGGCGAGTGATGATGACGGCGGCGGCGGATGGGGAGGCGTTGGCGGTGGATATCAGGGTGAACGCCAAAGGTGCGGAGCCTGAGATCTCGGTGAACGTCGAAGACGGGGTTCGCTGCGCGCGCAAAAGACGGGCGGGACTGCTCCACCTACTTTGCAGGGTGGGTGGAGCAGTCCCGCCCGTCCTCGGCTGCGCAGTTGGGGATGTGTTTCGGGCCGCCGCACGGCAGGGCCGCGCATGGGTCGGCGGCTCGGTGCCGTTGGGGACGGGCGCGCCCAGGTGGGCGCAGGAGATGTACCGGCGCTCGTTGCTGACGATCCACGCATTGACCTCACGGAAGACCGGGGCCGTCGCCGCGGGAGCCCGTGACGGGTGGGCGTACGTCTGGCCGCGCGACGCGGCGACGGCGGCACTGGCGCTCAAGGCCTCCGGCCATCGCGTCGAAGCTCGGGCCGTCGCGCGCTTCCTCACCGGTCTCGACCTCTCCGCCGCGGCGCGCTTCGACGAAAGCGGGGCGCCCATCCCCGGCCGCGCCGCCCAAGGCGACGCGGCAGGTTGGATCGACGCCGCAGCAAGGGCCACCGGCATCCCGGGCGTGAAGCCCCTCCCCTGGCGCAATCGCTCCGACTACCAGGAGTCCTCCCCCGGCACCTACCTCGGCAACGCCCTGGCCGCCGCATCTGTCACACCTCTGCCGGTCCCCGCCGCCGATGAGGAGGGCGTGCGGACTGCGCGCGAATTCGGGTCGGAATTGGGGCTCTTCCGTCGCGCCGGGGACCCAGGGTCAGGGCTCGACTCTGCCGCCGGATGGGCGGTCCGTCCCTTTGAGCTTCGGGACCTCTATCCATCGGTGGAACGGACGCTGCTTCGGCTGGTGCGGGACGGCACCCCATATGGGATCACGCCGGGGGAAGGGTGGACCGGTGGCGAAGACCCTTGGAGCGCGCCGACCGCCTGGAGCGTCTGGGCGCTCGCCGGGCTCGCCGCCGAAGGGCGGGGCGAGGCCGACCGCCGCGCCGCGCTCGAGCTCCTCACCGACCTCCGCCGCGCAGCGACGCCTGCCGGAGACCTTCCGGAGCGGGTCGGCGCCCACACCGGCATCCCGACCTCGACCACGCCGCTGCTCTGGTCGAGTGCCTTCGCCGTCCTCGCCCTGCGCGAACTCTGGCCTAGGAGACGCGCCAGCGATGCAGCGAGTTGCGGTAGCGGAGCGTGCGCGCGTCGCCCTCGCCGCCGACGATGAAGCTCTCGGCGCTCGGCGGCACTTCGCCGCGCAGGCGCTCGATCAGCTCGGCGTTGGCGGGACCGCCCGAGCCGCGGCTCAGCCACTCCTCGTAGTCGATCTCGAAGGGGACGATCCGGTCGAGATCGGGCTCGAGGCCGACGCGCTCGGCCAGGGTGCTGATCCGGGATGGCGTCAGCAGAGCCCAATGCGACGGGTCCCGGAGGCGCTCGATCTCCTCCTGCCAGGCTGCCGCCGCACCATCGTCGTCGGTGACGAAGTCCGAGACGACCACATGGCCGCCGGGCTTCACCACCCGCCGCATCTCCTCGAGCACCCGCACCGGCGCCGGGATGTGATGGAGGCTGAAGCGGGTGATCGCGCCGTCGAGCGAATCGTCGGGCAGGTCGATGGCGGTGGCGTCGCCGACCTCGAAGCTGACGTTCTCCACCCCGGCCGCGGCGGCGTCGGCGCGGGCCTTCTCGACCATCGCCGGGGTCAGGTCGAAGCCGATCACCGAACCGACCCGCGGCGCCATCGCCCGCGCGATCAGTCCCGGCCCACAGGCGACCTCGACCCAGCGAGCCGCAGGATCGACTGGGACCAGATCGACCACCACGTCGAGCGTCTCCGCCAGGCTCATCGTCGGGCTGCGCGCGAACGACTCGGCCTGATGAGCGAACTCGTCACGGATCGCGCCCGAATGTGCGTCATCGCTCATCCCCCCATCGTAGGTAACCGCCCGTCCCTCGATGCGTTCGCAGTTAGTTCCGGATAGCGGAACTAACTGCGAACGCACTTCGCGGCGTCAGAGCTCGGCCAGGGCGGCGGCGACGGCCTCCTCCGCGGTCTCGGCCTGGATGACGCCGGGGGCGCCCTCCATCCGGTCGCGGCCGACGAGACCCCAGCTGCGCAGGGCGACGACGGTGCGGCCGAGGTTGCGCGCGTGGCCGATCTCCGAGAGCGTCCCCCACTCGCCGCCGATCGCGATCACCACCTCTCCCGACCCAACCACGGCCAGATTCCGCGCCTGCCCCACCCCGGTCGCGACCACATGCGTGCAATCCGGATTCGCCTCCCCCGGATCGCTCCCCGGCAAAACCCCGATCACCTCCCCATCCGCACCCCTCGCCCCCCGCGCCACAGCCGCCATCACCCCGCCACGCCCACCGCAAACAACCACCGCCCCGGCCCGAGCGAGCCTCTCTCCCACCTCCTCGGCCAACCGCCAGCTTTCAGAATCAGGCTCGGCGCCGCCCGCCCCGATGACCGCAACCTGCCGCGGCCGATCCTCGGACGGCCACGGGTGGGCCTCGACCGAACCTCCCTGCTGTTCGTGAGGGCGAGGCCCACCCGTGGCCGTCACGCCGCTCGCTCCTCGTCAGTTCTTCCCTGCATCGCCCTCATCAACCCCAGCGCCCCGGCCTTATGCAGCGGTTCGTTCAGATTCCCGCACTTGGGACTCTGCACGCAAGAAGGGCAGCCGCTCTCGCAAGGGCACTCGGCGATCAACCGCTCGGCGTCCCCCAGCAGCCGCTCGAACTCGTCATAGCCCCGCTTCGTGATCCCCACCCCGCCCGGGTGCCCGTCGTAGATGAAGATCGTCGGGCGCCCGGTCTGGAAGTGGACGTTGGTCGAGAGCCCGCCGATGTCCCACCGGTCGCACATCGCGATCAGCGGCAGCACCGCGATCTGCCCGTGCTCGGTCGCGTGCAGGGCACCGAGCAGGATGTCGGGCGGCAGCGCGCCGAAGTTCCCCTCCGGCAGCACGTACCAGAGCGCCTGGGTGACGAAGCTCTGCTCGGGCAGCTCCAGCGCGACGATGTCGATCGGCTCGTTGTCGACCACCGACACCCGCTGGAAGGCGATCACCTGCTCGGTCACCGAGACCTCGCCGAAGTTGAGCTGCACTCCCGCCACCTCGCGCTGCGCGTGGACGCGCTCGATGTAGATGTCGGTCTCCTTTTTCGGCCGCGTGTACCAGTCGCCGTCGAAGCTCGAGACCAGCGCCCGCCCCTCGGCGACGTCGAGCTGCTCGACCTCGTACGAGCGCCCCAGGTGCAGGTAGACCGCCCCCGGGTGAACCGTGGTGAAGGCGCGCTCCGCCTCGACCAGCCCGAGCATCTCCCCGGCGTCGCGCTCGATCACCGCCACCGAGTCGGCCGAGGCCGAGCGCAGCGGGATCCGCGAGGCGACGAACTCGCTGCGCCGCGGCGCCAGCCTCCCCGCCACCTCGCGCAGCTCCCCCGCCGCCAGCAGCCGCTCCGCCCGCTCCCGCCAGCCGGCGCCGAAGAACTCCTCGTCGGCCTCGCTCAGCGGCAGCTCGTAGGCCGCCGCGACCAGGTGGCGCATCGCGATCTGCTCGTTGCCGTGGTCGAGGATCGCCGCCTCCACCGGCCGGCCGAGGAACTCGTCGGGGTGCCGGCAGAAGAACTGGTCGAGCGCGTCCTGCCCGGCGACGTAGACCGCCAGCCCACGCCGTCGCCGCCCCGCCCGGCCCCACATCTGACGCAGGCTCGCCACCGTCCCCGGGAAGGTGACGCAGATCGCCGCGTCGAGCTCCCCGACGTCGATCCCCAGCTCGAGCGCGTCGGTCGCCACCACCGCCAGCAGCTCCCCGCGCGAGAGCCGCCCCTCGATCTCGCGCCGCTGCTGCGGCGTGTAGCCGCCGCGGTAGGGAGCGATCAGCCGCGCCAGCTCCGGCTTCCCGCGCCGCTCCAGGTTTTCCCGCGCGAAGCGCTGGATCAGCTCGATCCCGCGCCGCGATTTGAGAAAGCAGATCGTCCGTACCCCGTGGGTGACGAGCTCGGCGAGCAGGTCGGCGGCCTCGGCCAACGCCGAGCGCCGCGTCCCCGCCGCGCGGTCGATCAGCGGCGGGTTCCACATCGCCACCTCGCGCCCGGCCCGCGGCGCGCCGTCGTCGTCGATCAGCTCGAACTCGGTGCCGACCAGCCGCCCCGCCAACTCCTCCGGGTTGGCGATCGTCGCCGAGGCGAGCAAGAAGCGCGGCTCCGCGCCGTAGGAGCGGGCGACCCGCCGCAGCCGCCGCAGCACGTTGGCGACGTGCGAGCCGAAGACGCCGCGGTACGTGTGGGCCTCGTCGACGACCACCCACTCCAGGTTGGCCATGAAGTCGCCCCATTTGCGGTGGCTGGGGAGGATGCCGACGTGGAGCATGTCCGGGTTGGTGAGGATCAGGTTGGAGCGGCGCCGGATCGCCGGCCGCTCCTCGCGCGGCGTGTCGCCGTCGTAGATCGCCTCCTGTAGCCCCGGCGGTCGCAGCTGGGCGAGCTTGCGGGCCTGGTCCTGGGCGAGCGCCTTGGTCGGATACAGGTAGAGCGCGCGCGATTTCCCCGCCCGCGCGATCCCGTCGAGCACCGGCAGGTTGAAGGCGAGGCTCTTGCCCGAGGCGGTGCCGCTGGTGACGATCAGGTCCGAGCGCGGCGCGGTCTCCCAGGCGCGCAACTGGTGCGAGTAGAGCGCCTCGATCCCGGCCCGCCGCAGCGCCGCGACCAGCTCCGGGGCAAGATCGCCGGGCAGCGGCACCGGCTGCGCCGGGCGGTCGGGCTCGGCGCTCTCGGCGACGATCCGCCCGTCGCGCCGGGCCGGGTCGACGGCGATCGACCAAGGGTGGTCGAGCAGCGAGCCGCCGCGCGCCATCAGGCCGGATCGGCCGTGGCTTCGCGCCGGATCGTCTCCTCGATCCGCAGCCCCGCCGGCACCTCGGCGCCTTCTTCCAACGATGCCCAGACGCGCAGGAAGTCGACCGTCCCCGGGACGTCGTGGACGCGCAGCAGAGTGCCGCCGCGGCGCAGGCCGGCGGCGAGCGCGGCGAAGGTCCCCGCCTCGCGTTCCCGCGGCCGCCGCCCGGTCAACGCGCCGACGAAGTCCTTGCGGGAGACGGCGATCATCAGCGGGCAGCCGAAGCGCCCCAGGCGGCCGAGGTCACGCAGCGCCGCCACCGTCTGGCTCGGCGTCTTGGCGAAATCCGGCCCGGGGTCGAGGACGACCCGGTCCCGGTCGACGCCCGCCGCCGCCAGCGCCGCGAGGCGCTCCTCGAAGAAGGCCTCGAGCCGCTCGCCGATCCCCTCCGCGTAGAGGTCCTCGTCCCAGAGCGGGGTCTTCGGCGGCGTCTCGGTGTGCATCAGGACGACGCCCGCCCCGGCCTCGGCGCAGGTCTCGATCATCGCCGGGTCGCGCAGCCCGGAGATGTCGTTGACGATCGCCGCGCCGGCGGCGAGCGCTGCCCGTGCGGTCTCGACCCGATGGGTGTCGATGGTGACCACGGCACCCGCCTCGGCGAGTGCGGCGATCACCGGCTCGACCCGTTCGATCTCGACCGCCGCCGGCACCGGCGGGCGGTTGGAGACGTTGGACTCACCGCCGACCTCGACGATCGCCGCGCCGGCCTCGTAACATGCAAGCGCGTTCCGGATCCAGGCGGTCGGGGTGCGCTCACCGCTGTCGGAGAAGGAGTCGGGAGTCGCATTGACGATGCCGACGACGAGCGGAGAGCTCACGTCGATCTCGCCACCGCCGACCCTCAAGGTTCGCGCCATTTTGACCGGATCGGCATCCATTTCAGCGAAGACGATGCTAGCTACCTTCGATCACGCCCAGTTCGAGATTGAGGATCTTCTCCGCAGCAAGCGCGAGTCGGTCACCGTCTGCATCCCGACCAGGGAAGTGGCGGCGACGATCGCCGCCACCGTCCGCGCCGTCGACCGGCTCCGCGGGCTCGGCCTCGTCGACCAGCTGCTGGTGATCGACGCCGACTCTGCCGACGGCACCGCGACCCTCGCCGTCGAGGCCGGCGCCGAGGTCCACCGCGAGGCCGACCTGCTGCCCGAGGCCGGGCCGGTCGAGGGCAAGGGGGACGCGATGTGGCGCGGCCTCTCGGTCGCCACCGGCGAGATCGTCGTCTACCTCGACGGCGACGTGCGCGACTTCGGCGCCCACTACGTGACCGGGCTGCTCGGGCCCCTGCTCGGCACCGACCGCGCCGACTTCGTCCGCGGCTTCTACCGGCGGCCGCTGACGATCGGCGACCCCGAGATGGAGATCGAGGACGGCGGCGGCCGCGTCACCGAGCTCACCGCGCGACCGCTGCTGGAGCTGCTGGTGCCGGAGCTCGCGGCGTTCCGCCAGCCGCTCGCCGGCGAGTGCGCTGCACGCCGCGACCTCCTCGCCGCGCTCCCCTTCACCACCGGCTACGGTGTCGAGATCGCGATGCTGGTCGACGTCTGGCGGCGCATCGGCATCGAGCGCATGGCCCAGGTCGATCTCGGCACCAAGCGCAACACCCACCAGTCGCTGGGGGCGCTGGCGTCGATGGCGCGCGACGTCGTCGCGGCCCTCGCGGCCGAGCTCGACGGGACCGGCGACGGGCAGGGCGACGTCCGCCCCGCGCCGGGCATCCCCCCTCGGCTCCGTCGCCGCCCGCCCTTGGTCGAGCTCACCCGGTCCAGCCCGATCACGGCTTCTGGTTGACTCCTCGGATCACGCTGCGCTGCGTCTACACCGATCTCGACGGGACCCTGCTCGGCCGGGGAGGAGCGCTCTTCCTCGACCGCGAAGGGAGCTTCTCGATGGCGCAGGCGCGGGCGCTCGAGGCCTGCGCGCGGGCCGGGGTCGAGGTCGTGATCATGTCCGGCCGGCGCGAGCCGCAGGTGCACGAGGCGGCGCGCCTGATGGGCCAGGGCTCCTACATCTTCGAGGCGGGCTGCGCCTTCTCGATCGACGGCGAGACGACGCTGATGACCGGCGAGCTGCAGCCCGACGAATACGAGGGCACGGTCTACGAGCAGATCGAGGGGCGCGGCGTCCCGGCGCTGCTCTTCGAGCACTTCGAAGGGCGGCTCGAGTACCACTCGCCCTGGCATCACGGCCGTGTCCACTCCCACCTTTTCCGCGGCAAGGTCGACGTCGACGAGGCCAACGCGCTGCTCGGCGAGCACGGCGACGACGACCTGCGCTTCCTCGACAACGGCGCGATCGGGACGCCGATGGCCACCGTCGACGGCCAGACCCACGCCTACCACCTGGTCCCCCGCACGGTCTCCAAGGCGGGCGCCGTCGCCGCCCACGCGCGTGCCCGCGGCTACGCCCGCGAGGAGTGCATCGCGGTCGGCGACTCGGTCGAGGACCTCGAGGTCGCCGCCGCGGTCGGCCGCTTCTTCGTCGTCGCCAACGGCCCGGCGCGCGACCCCGGCCTGCGCGCCCTCCTCCCCGCCTTCGACAACGTCACCGTCACCGAGGGCACCAACGGCGACGGCTTCTACGAGGCGGTCGTCTCGGCGCTGATGGAAGGGCGCTGAGCGCGGGGCTCGCCGCCGATCGGCGGCGCGTCCGGGTTGAGGACCGGGGCCTCGGCCCGCGCCGCGGGCACCTCCGCCCGCCTCCGCGGCCGCTTCACCCGCCAGTACTCCGCGCCGAAGTAGGAGCCGAGCACGAGTGCCGCCGCCAGCGCCTGCGCGACCAGTCCCTCGACGGTGGGGAAGACCGCGAACCAGAGCCCGACCCAGCCGGGGATCGCCAGCGCCACCGTCGTTTCCGGCAGCCAGCCGGCCAGCTGCATCTCCTGCACCGACTCGCCGACCATCACGATCAGGACGATGCCGAGCATCACCCCGGTCAGCACCAGCATCCGCTTGTAGGGCAGGTGACGGTGGGCGAGGAAGGTGATGCCGCCGACCAGCGCGGTCAGCGTCAGGCCCACCGCGACGCCCTCGAGCACCGTGCCGGCCCCGTAGGAGAGGCGCAGGTTCTGGAGGAAGAGGACGACCTCGAAGCCCTCGCGGTAGACCGAGGTGATGCCGAGCAGGACCAGCGCCCAGAGCGTCGCCCGCCGGCCGTCGATGCCGGCCCGGGAGACGATCTCCCGCTTGTGGCGGTTGCGGTTGCTGATCCAGCCCGTCCAATAGACCTTGTGGAAGAACCAGTTCATGACGACGAGCAGGACGATCACGGCGAGCAGTCCGGTCGCCGCCTGCACCGCGAGGCCACCACCGCCCAGCTGTCCCAGCACCCAGGCGGCGAGGAACCAGGTGGCGACGCTGGCGAGGAAGCCGGTGCCCGCGCCGATCGCGATCGGCCGTCGGTAGATCTCGGTCGCGCCGACCATGCTGGCGGTGACGGCGGCGAGGACGAGGATCGTCTCGAGCCCCTCGCGGAAGACCAGCAGAGCGCTGTCTAGCACCACCGCGCCGTGGCTCAGGTGCTCGCCGGCGCTCGGTTCCGGGGTGCCGCCATGCGCCTCGAAGGCGCTCCAGGCAAGCAGCGCGACGAGCAGGCCGCCCAGATAGAGTGGCCAGTGGCGGCTGAGCGAGTTCCGGAGCGCCGTCAAAGCGTCGAACATCTTAGGCAACCCTGATTAGGAACGCCTAAAAGGAGGGAAGTTGGCAACCGAGCAGGCGACCGTGGCGGAGCAGGAGTACCTCGAGACCATGTTCTGGATCGACGAGGCCGGTCTGCCGATGACCGGGGCCAACATCGCCCGCGCGATGCAGCTCTCGGCACCGACCGTGCACGAAATGGTCGGCCGGCTGGTCAAGGACGGCTACGTCGAACGCAACCCGGACAAATCGCTCGTCTTCACCGGGGACGGTCGTGAGCGCGCCTCCTACATCGTCCGCCGCCACCGCATGATCGAGCGCTTCCTCACCGACGTGCTCGGCATCCCCTGGGACGAGGTCCACGAGGAGGCGGAGCGGATCGAGCACGCGATGTCGCCGGTGCTGGAGGAGCGGATGCGCGCCGCGATCGGCGACGCGACCACCTGCCCGCACGGCCACCCGATCGTCGAGGGCATCCGCGAGCGTGGCTCGCTGCTGGCCGACGTCGAGGTCGGCGCCGAGGTCACCGTGCTGCGCTTCGAGAACGAGGCCGAGGAGCTACTCCACTACCTGAAGGACGCCGGGTTCTTCCCCGGTCTCGAAGGGAAGGTGTCCGAGTCGGACGACGACCACGTCACGATCGCCTCCGCCGACGGCGACCACGCCGTCACCCGCTCCGTCGCCGAGACGGTCTCGGTCCGCGCCGACCCGGCGCCGCCGCCGCGCGCCGCGATCCCCGAGCAGCTCGTCCTCTCCAGCGACCGCTACGGCCGCTGAGCTCCACCAGCTGTTCCTTATGCGCCTCATAGGCGCATAAGGAACAGCTGGGCGCGGCTAGCTTTCGAGCGGGACTTCGACGATCGGTTCGCTGGTCGGCTGCCTCGAGCCGCCGGCCGGCTCCTTCGTCACCATCACCGCACTGACGCCCTTCATGTCTTCGATCTCGGTCGAGGCTTCGCCGGCCTGGTCGGGGGCGAAGAGGGCGGGTACCGCTTCGACCGTGCCTTCGCGTTCCACCCAGGCCTCGAGCACCTTGCCCTGCGGCAGCGGTTCGACGTCGGCCAGGTGTAGCTGCCCGCGTTCGCCTTCGCGGACGACGGACGCCTGGATGCCATTCGCCTGTTCGCCTTCCCAGGTGTGGGTGTTGCCCGAACCGCCTCCGGAGCCGACCGCATAGCCGATGCCGGCGGCGACGATCAGGACCGCGGCCGCGAGCCCGGCCAGCGGTTTCCAGGTCATGCCGCCGACCCGTAGCCCGCGCAGCCACTCGCCGAAGCCGGACCCCTCGGCGGCGCGCTCGCGACGCGCGTCGGTGCGCACCTCGTCCATCAGCCGCTTCTTCAGCTCGGGGGGCGGCGCCTGCTGCGCGACGGCCTCGGGCAACGTCCGCACCGCGGGGGCGAGCCAACGCAGCTCCTCCTGGCAGCGCTCGCAGCCCTCGAGGTGGCGTTCGAAGTCGTCGACCCGCTCGGCGTCGAGGGCGCCGAGGGCGAAGGCCGCGGCTTCCTCGAGGCGGGCGTCGTGCTCGTTCGCGTTCATGCCATCCCCTCCGCCAGCTCGCCGCGGATCTTCTCCAGGCCGAGCCGCATCCGTCCCTTCACCGTGCCCAGCGGCAGGTTCAGCATCCGCGCGATCTCCGACTGGCTGAAGCCGCCGAAGTAGGCGAGCTGGATCACCTTCGACTGATCCGCGGGCAGGTGTGTGAGGGCGTCGCGGACCTCCCCCGCGGTCTCGTGCTCGATCGCCTGCTCCTCGGTGCGCTCCTCGGCCGGTCGCGCCTCGAGGATCGCGTCGTCGTCGAAGGTCAGCTTCGGCGCCCTGCCGGCCTTGCTGCGCAGCGCATCGATCGCCCGGTTGCGGACGACGCTCAGCGTCCAGGAGCGGACGCTTCCACGGGTCGGGTCGAAACGGGCGCCGCTGCGCCAGATCGAGATGAACGCCTCCTGGATGCAGTCCTCGGCGGCGGTGCGGTCGCCGAGTATCCGGTAGGCGAGCGAGTAGGCGACGCCGCCGTGTCGGTCGTAGAACACTTCGAAGGCCTCAGGGTCCTTCTCGGCGATCCACGGCATCAGCTCCTCGTCGGCCAGCCGCTCGGCTTTCTCGCGTCGCACGGGGGTCATCTACCCGCCATCTACGCCGGCCCGCCCGGTCTTGGATCACTCCGCCCCGCGCGGGCCTAGGCCGGGGTGCCGGCGCGGAGCTTCTCCAGCGCCGTGCTGATCCGGGCGACGCCCTCGTCGGCGACCGCGGCGGGCACCGGCGCGAAGGAGAGGCGGAGGCTGTTGCGGCCGCCCTCGATCATGAAGTCGGGGCCGGCGACGAAGGAGACGCCCTCGCCTTTCGATTCGGCCAGGAGCGCCTTGGTGTCGGTCCCGGCGGCGAGGTCGAGCCAGAGGAAGTAGCCGCCCTGTGGGACGACGAAGACGGCCTCGGGGATGCGCTCGCGGAGCGCCTCGACCAGCGCGTCGCAGCGCGCCTTCAGCTCGCCTTTGACGAAGGTGATGTTCTTGTCGAGGACGCCCGACCTGCAGAGCTCGAGCACGATCGACTCGGCCAGCATGTTGGGCGAGATATAGAGCTCGTTGGCCCGCTTGGCGAGCTTCCCGACCTCGTCGGCGGGGCCGATCAGGTAGCCGACACGGACGCCCGGGCTGACCGTCTTCGAGAAGGACGATGCGTGGATGACATGGCCGGCGGTGTCGAGCGAGAGCATCGTCTCCAGCGGCTCGCCCTCGAAGGGGAGCTCGCGGTACGGGTCGTCCTCGAAGATCCAGAAGTCGTGCTCCTCGGCCAGCTCGACCAGGCGCCGGCGCTTCTCGACCGAGAGCGTGCAGCCGGCCGGGTTGTGCGCGTTGGGGATCACGTGGATGAACTCGATCGGGCCTTCGGTCAGTGCCGCTTCGAGCGCGCCGACGTGGAGACCGTCGGACTCGAGCGGGATCGGCACCAGCTCGGCGCCCAGCTGCTGCAGGAGGAGCAGCGTGCGGTCGTAGGTCGGCTGCTCGACGGCCACCCGCGCCCCCGGCTTGACCAGGTGGGTGAAGAGCATCGCGCCCGCCTCGAGCGAGCCGTTGGTGATCATCACCTGCGCCGGGTCCACCCCACCATGCCGCTCCGCGACCCACTTGCAGAGCCCCGGGTGCCCGATCCCGACCCCATAGGAGAGCGCCGTCTCCCAGTCGTCGGTCAGCGCCCGCTGCGCCGCCTCCCGCACCTGCTCGTGGGGAAGGATGTCGGCGCTGGGAGCGCCTCTGGCAAAAGAAATCGTGTCCGCCATCGGACGTCCGACCCTAGCAACGTCCCCTCCGCGAGCGAGCTCCGCCAATTCGAGGCGAGCGGGGGGAGAACTGAGGGTGCTTCCGAGCTTAGAGGGTCATATGACCCGGAAAGATCGGAAGCACGGAGTGGGCAGGCGTGGATCGAGCGAGGTGGCGGAGCGAGAGCGGGCTCTGGCATCCCTTGCTGGCCACCAGTACGGAGTCGTGGGACGGTGGCAGCTCGTAGAGTTGGGTTTCGGGGAGGAGGCGATCAGGCTCCGCCTCCAGTCTGGACGACTGCATCCGCTCCATCGGGAGGCCTACGCGGTCGGCCATCACATCGTGCCCAAGCGTGGCAAGTGGCTGGCCGCCGTTCTGGCGATGGGACCCGGGGCATACCTCAGCCACGAGAGCGCGGCGGCGCTCTGGGGGTTGGCAGGAGATCGGCCGAGGGTGGACGTCAATGCGCCCCGGGGAAGACAGGTGCGGCCGGGACGGCGCTCCGGGATCAAGGTGCATCGCTGTAAATTCGCCCCTGACGAAGTCACGGTCCGCGACGGCATCCCGGCCTCGACCGTAGCCCGCACGATCTTCGACCTCGCCGAACGGTCCGCGCCTCACCGCCTCAAAAGCGCCTGGGACGAAGCCGACCGCCTCAAGCTGCTGCGCGTCCCCGAGGTCGCCGTCGTCTACGAGCGAGGCCGAGGGCGTCGCCGTGCCCGCAAACGCATCAAGCCCCTGCTCGACGGTGAGCGGCGCTACGTCGAAGACACCGCCTCGCCCCTGGAGGACCGCTTCGCCGAGTTCGTCGTCGCCCACCATCTGCCGCCACCGCAGACCAACGTGCTGGTCGACGGAGATGAGGTGGACGCGCTCTGGCCCGCCACCCGCCTCATCGTCGAGCTCGACAGCTGGGAATTCCATTCACATCGCGAGGCCTTCGAGAAGGATCGCGACCGCGACACCGACCACCTGCTCGCGGGATACCGGACGATCCGCGTCACTCACCGGCGCCTCGCCGACGAACCGACCCGCCTCGCCGCCCAGATCCGGGCGCTGCTGACCCCTTAACCGCGCAGCGTCTCGGCCGCGATCGCCGCGGTCTCGGTCGGGCTTTCGCCGACCCGCACGCCCTTCGCTTCGAGCGCGTCCTTCTTCGCCTGGGCGGTGCCCGAGGAGCCGGAGATGATCGCCCCGGCGTGGCCCATCTGCTTGCCGGGCGGAGCGGTAAAGCCGGCGATGTAGGCGACCACCGGCTTCGTCACCTCGGCGGCGATGAACTCGGCGGCCCGCTCCTCGGCGTCGCCGCCGATCTCGCCGACCATCACGATCAGCTCGGTGTCGGGATCGGCCTCGTACAGCTTCAGGATGTCGATGAAGTCGGAGCCGACGATCGGGTCGCCACCGATGCCGACGATCGAGGAGTTGCCGGTCCCGGCCTGTTTCAACTCGTTGCCGATCTGGTAGGTCAGCGTCCCCGACTTGGAGACGACGCCGATCGGACCAGGGTCGAAGAAGCGGTCGGGGATGATGCCGACGTTGGCCTTGCCGGGCGAGAGCACGCCGGGGCAGTTCGGGCCGATCAGCCGCACGCCCTTCTCCTTCGCCTTCCAGTAGGTGGAGAGCATGTCGAGGACCGGGATCCCCTCGGTGATCGCGATCACGGTCTCGACGCCGGAGTCGATCGCCTCGTCGATCGCGGGCGCCGCGAAACGCGCCGGGACGAAGATCATCGAGGTGTTGGCGCCCGCCTCGCTGACCGCCTCGGCGATCGTGTCGAAGACCGGCGTCCCCTCGACGTCCTGTCCGCCCTTGCCCGGCGTCACGCCCGCCACCAGATCGGTCCCGTAAGCCTTGTTCCGCAGCCCGTGGAAGGAGCCCTCGCGGCCGGTCAGGCCGGAGACGGCGAGCTTCGTCCCCTCGTCGACGATGATGCTCACGAGGCGCTCCCCGCCAGCTCGACCACACGGCGCGCGGCGTCGAGCATCGTCTTCTCCTGGTGCATGTTCGGCAGGTCGGCCTCGGCGAGGATCGCCAGGCCCTCCTCGGAGTTCGTCCCGTCCAGGCGCACCACCAGCGGCACCTTGAGGTCGAGCTGCCCCGCCGCGGTGACGATCCCCTTGGCGATCTCGTCGCCGCGGGTGATGCCGCCGAAGATGTTGAAGAGGATCGCCGTCACCTGCTCGTCGGCGGTGATCACCTCGAGCGCGTTGACGATCGCCTCGGCTTTCGAGCCGCCGCCCGCGTCGAGGAAGTTGGCCGGCGCCCCGCCCGCCTGGGCGACGACGTCGAGCGTCGACATGCAGAGCCCGGCGCCGTTGGCGAGGATGCCGACGTTGCCGTCGAGGTGCACGTAGGTGAGGCCCCTCTCCTTCGCCATCTGCTCAAGCGGGTCGTCCGCGGTGTCGGCGATCTCGGCCAGGTCCTCGTGGCGGAAGAGCGAGTTGTTGTCGATCGTCACCTTGGCGTCGAGGGCGACCACGTCGCGGTCGGCGGTGACGATCAGCGGGTTGACCTCGATCAGCGTCGCGTCCTCCTCGCGCGCCACCTCAGCCAGCTTCGCGAGCACCGCGGCGGCCTTGTCGAGGGCGTCCTCGGCGAGACCCGCCGACTCGACGATCGGCCGCGCCGCGGCGGCATCGAAGGGCACCGTCGGATCGATGTGGACTTTGATCAGCGCCTCAGGGCTCTCGGCGGCGACCGCCTCGATGTCCATCCCCCCTTTGGCGGAGACCATCGTCAGCAGCTTCTTCTCGCCGCGGTCGAGGATGACCGAGGCGTAGTACTCCTCGGCGATGTCGGAGCCGCCCTCGACCCAGACCGAGTCGACCCGGAAAGGGCCCTCGCCGTGCGGCCCCGTGATGTCCATGCCGATGATGTCGGAGGCGTACTGCCGGGCCTCGTCGACGTCCTTGGCGATCTTCACGCCGCCGGCCTTGCCGCGGCCCCCGATCAGCACCTGGGCCTTGATCGCGCAGGGATAGCCGATCCGCTCCGCCGCCGCCACCGCATCGTCGACGTTGTCGGCGACCTCGCCGCTGGGCACGCTGATCCCGTGCTTGGCGAAGAGCTGCTTGCCCTGGTATTCGAGGAGGTCCATCGGGGGGAAGAAGGGGGGAACGCCAGACGGCGCGGCGTGGACCCTATCTGAATGCCATAATCCCGCGCTCTCCGATGCCCCTGCCCTCGCTGAAAACCATCAAATGGGTGACCACCGACTGCTACGGAACCCTCATCGACTGGGAGAAAGGCATCGTCGAGGCGGTCAAGAAAGAGGCCGACAAAGACGGCTTCTCCTTCGAGGAGCAGCCGTTCCTCGATCGCTTCTTCGAAGTCCAGGCGGAAGTGATGGCGGGCTCTTACGAGCTCTACGCCGAGGTGCTGCGGCGGACGATCGTCAAGGTCGCCGGTGAGCTGGGCTGGGAGATCGAGCCCTCGCGCGCCCAGTTCCTGCCCAACAGCGTCGCCTACTGGCTCCCCTTCCGCGAGGCCAACGCGGCGATGGATCGGCTCGGGAAAAGGTACGAGATCGGGATCATCTCCAACATCGACGACAAACTGCTGGGGATCTCGCGGCGCCACCTGCGCACCGAACTCGACCTCGTCGTCACCGCCCAGCAGGTCCGCAGCTACAAGCCGGACCCGGTCCACTTCAAAGAGTGCGCCCGCCGGATCGGCGGCAAAAAAGGCTGGGTCCACATCGGCAGCGACTACACGACCGACATCGCGCCGGTGCTGAAGATGAACGTGCCGGTGATCTGGGTGAACCGCCACGGCGAGAAGCTCGAAGGCCGCAAAGCGCCCTCGGCGACGGTCAAAAACTTCCGCGAAGCAGCGAAAAAGCTCGGCGCGTCCTGAGCGTCTTTTAGCGTTCGCTCCGCAACTCCGGCCACCGCCGGCGGTTTCTCCGCGGTAGGCACCTGATTTCCAGCTTTGATGATTCGGCCCGATCCCAGAACCCAGTCTTGGCGTGGCGGTACCACCGCGTGGCTGACCGCGGCGGTGGCGGTCGCCGTGCTGGCGTTGGTGCTCGGGCTGGTGCTGGCGACCGGCGAGGAAGCGCGGGCGGCGCGGGCCAAAGCCTCGGAACTGCAGAAGCCGAGCTTCGTCGTCATCCAGACCGACGACGAGACGATGGAAGAGCTCTACGACGGCGTGCGGATGGCGAACGGCATCGAAGAATTCGCGATGCCGAACGTGCTCCAGCAGCTCGGCGAAAAAGGGATCACCTTCACCCGTTACTACACGCCGTACTCGCTCTGCGCGCCCTCGCGGGTCAGCCTCCTCACCGGCCGTTACGCCCACAACGACCACGTCCAGGGCAACGTCCCGCCGAACGGCGGCTGGACCGGCTTCCAGTCCCGCCAGGCCTACTCGCACAACCTGGCGACCTGGCTGCAGGGCGCCGGCTACCGCACGATCCACATCGGCAAGATCCTCAACGGCTACGGCGACCCGCCCTACAGCCCCGGCACCGAAGAGCCGCCCGGCTGGAGCTCCTGGCACACGATCCTCAACTCCGACACCGACCACTACGCCTACGGCTACCTGATGAACAACAACGGCGTGGTCGAAGGCCCCTACGGCAACTCGGGCAGCTGGGAAACGCGCGAATACGGCGAAATCGACGACCCCGGCTGCCCGTCGGCCCCCCTTAACGGCAAACCCTGTTACTACGAGACCGACTTCTTCAACGCGCTGGCGACCCAGGAACTGGCGGCGACCTCGCCCGAACAGCCCTTCTACATGCAGGTCGACTACACGACGCCGCACGGGGACTTCCGCAAGCCCGCCGGACCGCAGCCGGCGACCCGCGACATCGGCAAGTTCGCCGGCGCGCCACTGCCCGACAGCCGCGCCGAAGGCTTCAACGAGGGCAACGTCAACGACAAGCCCCGCTTCATCCGCGAAGCGCCGTACCTGAGCGCCACCGAAATCCACACCTACCGCGTCTACTACCAGAACTGCCTGAACGCCTTGGTCTCCGTCGACGAAGGCGTCGGCCAGATCCTCGCCGAGCTCGGCGCCCTCCACCGGCTGCGCAACACCTACATCATCTTCACCTCCGACAACGGCTTCTTCTTCGGCCAGCACCGGCTGGTCGGCGGCAAGTTCCTCGCCTACGAGCCCTCCACCCACCTGCCGCTGATCATCCGCGGCCCGGGGATCAAACCGCACACGGCGACGGGCCAGCTCGCCTCGACGATCGACATCGCCCCGACCGTCCTCGAACTGGCCGAAGTCACCCCGGACAAAAGCATGGACGGGGTCTCGCTCGTCCCCTATATGAGGGAACCGAGCCTGCGCTCGCGGCGCCCGCTGCTCTTCGAGTCCTTCGTGCAGACCGACGACGTCGAACAGGACGGCCAGGCGACGACGACCTCGCCCGAAACGAGCGCCGGGGAACGCGCCGCCGCCGGCCCGGCGCGCGGGAAGCTCGGCATCGCCGGTGCCGACGCGCGCCGATCGACCGATGCGACCGCCCACGCCTCGGTCGTCGCGCCGCCGAAGAACTACTACGGGATCCGCCTCGGCCCCTACAAGTACATCGAGTGGCCGGACGGCGAGAAAGAGCTGTACGACATCACCAAGGACCCGTACGAGCTGAACAACGTCGTGCGCAATCCCAACTTCTTCCCGGTCCGCGCCTTCCTCCACAAGGAACTGGAGCGCCTCGAGGAATGCAAGGGGCGCACCTGCCAGGAAGTCTCCGAAAAGATCCCGCTGACCCGCGAGCAGCAGAAGAAGGCCGATCGGGAAAAAGCGAAGGAACTGCGCGAACGGGAACGGGAACGCGAACAGCGCGAAGAAGAACGCCGCGAACGCGAACGCGAAAAAGCCCACAAAGGCTGAGCGCCTCCTGGTGCGAACGCGTTACTCGATGACGGCGATGACGTCGCCGGAGCCGATCGCGGCGCCCTCGGCGACGTTCAGGGCGGTGACCTTGCCGGAGCGGTGGGCGGTGATCTCGTTCTCCATCTTCATCGCCTCGATCACGCAGATCAGGTCTCCCTCGGAGACCTCGGCGCCCTCGCTGACGGCGACTTTGAGGATCGTGCCCTGCAGCGGCGAGGGCAGCGCCTCGCTCGAGGCCGCCGCGCCACCGCCACCGCTGCGCTCCCGTTTGGGCGGTTTGCGGCCGGCCGCGGCCGGAGCCGCGGCGGCGCCGGCGACCGCCTCGCCGATCACCTTGACGTCGAAGAGCTTGCCCGCGACCTCGACCTTGTAGTCGCGGCTGACGATCTCCGCGCCCTCCTCGGAGGGCTCCGGCGCGGCGACCGGCTCGGGTGCCGTCGACTTCAGCCAGTCGGAGTCCTCCATCAGGTCGCGGCAGGTCTCGCCGTCGGCCCACTGCTGCGTCCGCAGGATCGCCTTGTGGAAGGGGATCAGCGTGGTCAGCCCGCCGGAGTCGTATTCGTCGAGCGCCCGCAGCATGCGCCGCGTCGCCTTCTCCCGGTCGACGTCCCAGACGACGAGCTTGGCGACCATCGGGTCGTACATCGGACTCACCTCGGAGCCGCCCTCGACGCCGGAGTCGACCCGCACGCCGGGGCCCGAGGGCTCGCGGTAGGACGGCCCGATCGGCCCCGGGGCGGGGGCGAATTTCTTCGCCGCGTTCTCGGCGTTGATCCGGCACTCGATCGACCAGCCGCGTAGGTCGACCTCGTCCTGGGAGATCGACAGCGGCTCGCCGGCGGCGACCAGGATCTGCTCGCGGACGATGTCGAGGCCGCTGATCATCTCGGTCACGCAGTGCTCGACCTGGACGCGGGTGTTCATCTCGAGGAAGAAGTACTCGTCGCCGACCTGCATGCCCTCGATCGTGCCCGCCCCGCGGTAGCCGACCGCGGCGGCCGCGTCGGTGGCGATCTTGCCGATCCGCGCCCGCATCTCCTCGTCGACGTGCGGGCCGGGGGCCTCCTCGATCACCTTCTGGTGGCGGCGCTGGATCGAGCAGTCGCGCTCGCCGACGTGGATCACGTTGCCGTGTGAGTCGGCGAGGACCTGGACCTCGACGTGGCGCGGGTCCTCCAGGTAGCGCTCGATGTAGACACGCGGGTCGCCGAAGAATTTCTCTCCTTCGCGGGCCGATCCTTCGAAGGCGTCCTGCAGGTCATCGGGGGTCATCGCGACGCGGAAGCCCTTGCCGCCACCGCCGCCCGCCGCCTTGCAGGCGACCGGGTAGCCGGCTTCGTCGGCCTGCTTGCGCGCGGCCTCGAGGTCAGGCGCGACCTCGGTCGAGCCGGGGACGATCGGCACCCCGGCCTCCGCCATGATCTCGCGGGCCCGCGTCTTCGAGCCCATCGCTTCGATCGCCTCCGGCGGTGGGCCGATCCAGGTGATCCCGGCCTCGGCGCAGGCGCGCGCCATCTCGGCGTTCTCGGCGAGGAAGCCGTAGCCCGGGTGGATCCCTTCGGCACCGGCCTCCTTGGCGGTCTCGATGATCTTGGCGATGTTCAGGTAGCTCTCGGCCGGGACCGCGGGGCCGAGCAGGAAGGCCTCGTCGGCGGCCCCCACGTGCGGGGCGTCGCGATCGATCTCCGAGTAGACCGCGACCGACCCGATCCCCATCTCGCGGAGGGTGCGGGCGACACGGATCGCGATCTCCCCGCGGTTGGCGATGAGCACCTTCTCGAACATCGGCGGCGCAGTCTATTTATCTGGGAGACGAGGGAGCCGGCAGACCCTCCCGGGACCGCTCG
>Ga0335083_10000115_pt1 | contig 146332 bp, 133 predicted proteins | sample Lox_Sample_42_FD_206716 | JGI IMG/M metagenome (GOLD analysis project Ga0335083, IMG submission 206716) | Soil microbial communities from Loxahatchee National Wildlife Refuge, Florida, United States - Lox_Sample_4.2 | ecosystem: Environmental > Terrestrial > Soil > Wetlands | place: USA... | reverse complement strand
CAGGCAGCAGCCCATCGCCGAACGCAAGCTCAAAGTTGATAAGCCAGAGAGCCATGTGGGACAGGCCGTCCTGCCGGTCGGGCCGAGCGAAGCTCCGCTAGCCGGCAAGCTCCCGCAGCCGGCCTACCGCGGCGAGCGCATCGTCGATCCCTACGGTTGCCTCGCGCATCTGAAGGAGGCTTCCGCCAGGTAACGGCGTAGTTACAAACGAACCAATGTAGGACAGGCATTCCTGCCCGTCGGGCGGAGCGAAGCTCCGCTGTCAAAAGAACGGAACCCAAGAAAGGAGCAGACGAACCACCAATCCGACGCCCCAGCTGAGTCGCGCGCCCGGAGTGTGCCCGCTCAACTGACGTGTTGCGACAGCGACAGCACGTTTCCATCCGGATCCTTGAGCCACGCAACCTTGTCGCCGGTCGGAAATGTCACGATCCCCTGCGCATCGGGCTTCATAAAGTCGTAGCGCTCGAATTTGACCCCGGCGGCATCGAGCTCCGCGACAGCCTTTGCAATGTCGCTGACCTGCCAGCCCAGCACGGTGAATTGCTGCGGTGTGAACTCCTTCATTTTGCCTACCCGGATCATCAACCCGTACGCGTCGAAGACCAGCGCAAAGCCATCATCGCGCACGAACCTGAATCCCAGCTTGTTGCTGTAAAACTCCTTCGACTCTTCCGGCCTGGTGGTCATAACGAATCCGACCATGCGATCGAGCTTCATGGTGCCTGCTTTCTATTCCCGGCTTTTTATTCATTGAGCGGCTTGAACAGTTCGCCTTCCACGCGCGCTCCAAACTTGGGCAATTCCTGAACCACGTATTTCTGGAAATGAGGTGAGCCACGATGCGTTTCCATTGCCGCATCATCTTTGTACTGCTCGTAAACAAAGAAACGCCGGTGATCGGTGCGATGGCGATGCACCACGAACATCAGGCAGCCCGGCTCTTTGCGCGCTTCCGCCTCGAGCGCCGTAAATATTCTGGCCATTTCGTTGTCCTGGCCGTCTTTCGCCATCCACGTGACTGCGAGCACGATCATGACCTGCTCCTCAGGTGCAAAATTCTACTGCAAAGTTCAATGGCCGCGCCGATTCAAGTCTGCACCGCCCGCAGCCGATCTGGGTTGCAGGAGTAGCCATGTTCAGCGGGCCATTATCACTCGACGTTTTCCGAATTACGCAAATGGTGATAATCGGGTTAGCGTTGCGCCACGAATCTCGATGATGATGCCGACGGGAAACAGTTTGGTCGGACGCGGCTTTGGAGGATGGGGACTGCAGACCAACTTACCGGCAAGCATCACGCACGGCCGTTACGTGGTCACGCACTGGAATGCAGGGCTGACCTGGATTCCTTCGGCGCAGAATGCCGCTCGCGAGCACGCGGCCTTGTGGAATCCAAATCTCGGGCAGTCCACGGTCTTTCTCATCCGGCCGCGATTCAACGCCTTGTGTGAAATTGCCTGGAGTTCGAATGCGACAGTCGTCGGCAAAGGCCACGCTACCCGCACCCAGAATCTTGTCCTCAACCCGGGCGTGCGCTGGGCGTACAACTTCGCCAGCGGATTACAAATCGTTCCAGGAATCGGCGTCCCGCTCGGAATTGGTCCAAGCGCCGGCCAGCGTGGAATGATGCTCTACCTGAGCTTCGAACACAATTTAGGCATGCCGAAGTCGCGCTGACCCGGCGGCTCGCTTTGCATTGCCGGCCGTCGCTTCTCCGTTCAGCACAGCCAGCTGAGGCAGATGATCAAGGAACTCCCCGACGTACATCGTCTGCTCGCGATCAGGGCCCGTCGAAACTACGCCGATCTTCGTCCCGGTTTCGCGCGCGATAAACTCGAGATAATCTTTGGCCTTCTGCGGCAGCTTATCGTAATCACTGATGCCGGAGGTCGCCTTCTTCCACCCCGGCAGTTTCTCATACACGCACTCGATCTTGTCGTAACCGCTGATTTGCGCCGGGATTTCCGCTGTTTTCTTGCCGTTGATCTTATAGCCGACACACACCGGAATCTCTGCCAGGTGATCGAGCACATCCATCTTCGTGACCACCAGCCATTCGATTCCGTTGATCATCGCCGAATAGCGTAGCAGTGGCAGGTCGATCCAGCCGCAACGCCGCGGGCGGCCAGTGACCGCGCCGAACTCGTTGCCCCGCTTGCGCAGATCGTCGCCGTCAGCTCCGTGCAGCTCCGTCGGAAACGGCCCTTCGCCCACCCGCGTGCAATAGGCCTTGGTCACGCCGATCACGGTCGAGATCGCAGTCGGCGGAACGCCCGTGCCGATGACTGCGCCGCCCGATGTCGCACTCGATGAGGTCACGAACGGATACGTTCCATGATCGATGTCGAGCATGGTTCCCTGCGCGCCCTCGAACATGATCGACTCGCCATTCCGTATCGCCGTATTCAGCAGTACCGCGGTGTCGGTTACGAACGGCCGAATTTCCTCGGCGGCTCTCGCGTACTCGCGATAGATCTCGGCGGCATCGAGCGGTTCGGAGTTGTAAAGCGCGTGCACGATGGTGTTCTTTTCCTTGCACGCGTTCTCGATGTGCGTCTTCATCAGCGCCTTGTCGAGCAGGTCGATGACGCGCAAGCCGCGGCGGCCCATCTTGTCTTCGTACGCCGGACCGATACCCCGTGAAGTAGTACCAATCTTCACCCGGCCGGGAGCGTTCTCTGAGGCCAGCTCGATCATGCGATGGTAAGGCAGGATCACCTGTGCGCGGTTGGAGACGAACAGGTTGCCATCCACCTGGATGCCCGCCTCGCGCAGGGTATTCACTTCCTTCAACAGCGCGAAAGGATCGAGCACCACGCCATTGCCGATCACGGCCTTCGATCCTGGCCGCAAGATGCCGCACGGAATGAGTTGCAGGATGAACTTCTTGCCGTGAATGGTGACGGTGTGGCCGGCGTTGTGGCCACCGGCATATCGTGCCACGACAGAAAAGTGCTCGGAGAGCACATCCACAATCTTGCCTTTGCCTTCGTCGCCCCACTGGGCGCCCACGATGACAGCTGACTTGCTTCGATTCACTCGGATCTCCACACGCGTGCAGCCTGGCTGCGCAATTTGCACACAGCGGACCCAAACTGGGATTGTCGCTGGATTACTGGGATTGAACCGGACGGGCTGTGTACAGACTATTTTAACCACCTGCAGGCCTGACCGGCAATGGCTGGAGTCGGTCAGTCTATCAGTCGTTCAGTGGCGAGGAATCGGCTTTGCTGGTTTGACTGAAAGACTGACCGCTGAAAGACTGGTTTCATGCCCGAACTTCCCGAAGTCGAAACCGTTGCGCGTGGACTGCAGAGGCGTGTTGCCGGCGATACGATCGAATCCGTGTGGCTGAGCGAGAAGAAGCAACCGCTGAAATCTTCGACGGCTGAGATCGTTGCGGCTCTGGAAGGTTCACGCATCGTGCAGGCGCGGCGAGTCGGTAAGCACATTGCGATTGACCTGGAGAAGGCGAACGGATCACAGCCAGGAATGGCCGTGCTACACAGTCAGTGGATCGTGCATCTTGGGATGACGGGATCGATGCTGGTGACCACGCCGGAAGCGCCGATCGAGAAGCACACCCACCTGATCGCAAAGATGGCTTCGGGCAAGGAAGTTCGATTCGTCGATCCGCGGATGTTCGGCAAGCTCGCGGTTACGAGCTCGCAATTTCAAGCGCCGGGACACGAGCCGCTGGAGATCGATTTCGATAGCTTCGCCGGGCTTTTCCGCAAGCGCAAGACTCCGATCAAGAGCGCGCTTCTAAACCAATCGTTACTGAGCGGAGTGGGAAACATTTACGCGGACGAATCGCTGGCACGCGCGGGGATTCGACCAAAACGACGCGCCGCATCGCTCACGCACGCCGAACTGAAGAAGCTCTATATCGCCTTGCAGAAAGTTCTGCACGACGCGATCAAGGCCGGCGGCAGCTCGGTTTCGGACTACGTCGGCGCCGACGGCGAGCGCGGATTCTTCCAGATCAAGCACCTCGTCTATGGCCGCGAAGGTCAGCCTTGCCGCAAATGCAAGACGCCCATCAAACGAATCGTAATCGCAGGACGAAGTTCGCACTATTGTCCGGCGTGCCAGAAGTAGTTTTCAGTTTTCAGTTTTCAGTCTGTGCCTTTCTCCAGACGAGGAATCTTTGCAAGCGCCACAAGTCTCTTAGAACCCGACAAGCTGAGAACTAACAACTGAAGACTGATAACTCTTGTAAACCTGACATCCGGCCCTCGCAAATGTTAGGCTTCTGGCCCTATGCCTTCCTCGTTCGCAATTGGGGTTGATCTTGGCGGCACGAACCTGCGGATTGCTGCTGTCGACACCGACGGCAACCTGCTCGAAAAGATCACGCTTGGCACGCAGGTTTCAAAGGGCCGCGAGTTCGTGGTCAACGAGATGTGCGAGGCGATTCAATCGCTTACATCGCGCTATTCAAGCAAGGGTAGCCTGTGCGGCGTCGGCATCGGCATTCCCGGCATCATTGACAAACGAACCGGCATGCTGCGCGAGTCGCCGAACCTGCCCGGCTGGCACGACTATCCGGTGCGCGACGACATCTCGAATCGACTCGGAACCGAAGTGATCCTCGAGAATGACGCCAATGCGGCGGCGTTTGGCGAGAACTGGCTGGGCGCGGGTAAGGGCTATGACGAGATGTGCATGATCACGCTTGGCACGGGCGTCGGGGGCGGACTGGTGTTGCGCGGCAGCATCTGGCTCGGCATGAACGGCATGGCGGGCGAAGTGGGACATGTGACGGTCGATCCGAATGGACATCCATGCGGCTGCGGCAACATTGGATGCGCGGAGCAGTACGCGTCGGCAACGGCAGTGATGCGGATGGCGCGGGAAGAGATCGAAGCCGGAGACGCGCCGGAGCTGGCGAAACTGGCTGCCGGTCCGAACGTGGAATTCAGCGCGCGGGCCGTGTTCAACCTGGCGTTACAAGGCGACAAGGCTGCCCAGCGAGTTTACAACCGCGTCGGCTGGGCGCTGGGGATCCTGATCGGCGACCTGATCAATATCCTGAACCTGCGCATGTACGTGATCGGTGGGGGCGTATCGAATGGCTGGCAGGCGTTCGCACCCAGTATGTTTGAGGAACTGCGAAAGCGATCGATGGTTTATGCGGCCACGGCGCCTGCGGACGAGTACATTCCCATCGGCGCGTCGGCCAAGGTGGTATCGCAGCAGCCTCCGCCGTATCGAACTATTGTAACGATAGCGTTATTGGGAAGCGATGCGGGGCTGTATGGTGCGTCGCGGTTGCCGATGGTGAAGAACAGTGGGTAGTGGGTAGTGGGTAGTGGGTAGTGGGTAGTGGATAGTGGGTAGTGGGTAGTGGGCTGCCGGATAGGTGATCGATGCTCTATTTCGTCTCAAGAGCTGCTCGCCAAGGAACCCGAGTAGTTCGTTAAGATTCGGCCGCAGTCAAGAACTTTGCTCCCTATCTACTAAGTCACCAACCACTACACCCTATCCACTGTTTCTACTTCACTGCGGCTGCAACCACCTTTTTCATGGCGGCGACGAACGCCTCGTTCTGCCCGGGAGTGCCGATGCTGACGCGGATCGCCGTGCGGGCGCCCCAATTCCCCAGCGGACGAACGATGACGCCTTCCGACTGGAGTCGCTGAGTAACCGAGGTGGCGTCTTCGCCGACATCGACATAGACAAAGTTCGCCCACGTGGGAAGGACTTTCAGTCCCATTGCGTTTAGCTCGGCAGCCAGGTAGCGCGCGCCTTCCATGTTGTTGCGGATGGTCTTCTCGACGTGCGACTGGTCACGAACGGCCGCGACGCCGGCGGCTTCCGAGATCGATGAAACCGAAAACACGACCTTCACGCGCCCGAGATAGTTCATCAACTCGGGATGCGCGAGGCCGTAGCCGAGCCGTAATCCGGCCAGTCCCTGGGCCTTGGAAAAGGTGCGCATAACGACAACGTTACGACCTTCGTCAATGTAGCGAAGCCCGTGCGAGTACTCGACGCCGCGCTCGGCGGCGAAGGCCTCGGCGAAGTCGGAATAAGCCTCGTCGAGCACGACGAGCACGTGCGGCGGAACGCGATCGAGGAAACGATCGACTTCATCGACGTGAACGAACGATCCGGTTGGGTTGTTGGGATTGGCGAAGAAGATGACGCGCGTGTCGGCGTGGACGGCCTTAAGGATGCCGTCGAGATCGTAGCCGTAATCGCGCATGGGGACTTTGACGAGAGTCGCGCCGGCGGCCTGGCAGACGATGGGGTAGCTGATGAACGAGAGTTCGCTGGTGATCGCATTCAGGCCGGGCCCGAGGAGCGTGCGTCCGACGATGTGCAGGAACGAGCTGGTTCCAGCTGTAACGAGAACGTGATCGGGGGTTAGGCCGTGCTTCCTGGCGAGCAGTTGGCGAAGCCCGGTGCAATCCGCTTCGGGATACCAGTTGGTTTCGGCGGCGGCGAGCTTGATGGCTTCGACGGCCAGCGGCGACGGCCCGAACGGATTCTCATTCGAGGCCAGCTTGATCGAGGGAACTCCGCTCTCGCGCTCGGCTTGTTTGACGCTTTTGCCGGGAACGTAGCGGCCCATCGACCGGATGTTGGGGGGAATCAAGTGATCGAAATTGCTCATGCGAGCTGTCTTTTTACAGTCTGTGGTGATAACCGGACATCATAAACGTTGGACGCGGGAGGAACCAAGCCTGTCGCAGCCTCATCAACCGTGCCGGACGTCACGGAGAACAGAGAGTTTCCGCGAGAAATCTTATTTCTTGCGGGGGCGGACGGAGCTTTTCAGGCGGGCGACTTCGCGCTCTTCGAGCGCGCGGAATTTGCCGGGTTCGACGTCGAGCTGGAGCGGGCCGTACTTCACGCGCTTGATCTTCTCGACGTGGTGTCCGATTTCTTCGAACATGCGGCGGATCTGGCGATTGCGGCCTTCGATGATGGTGACTTCGTACCAGGGATTGTCGCCTTCCTTGAAGACCTCGATTTTGGCGGGCGCGGTGCGAACTTTTTCCGGGGATCGCTTGTCCGCCGATTTCGGCTTCACGGATTGCAGGACGACACCCTTGCGCAGCCGATTGAGGGCGTCTTCGGGCGGAACGCCGGCGACTTTCACCAGATAAGTCTTGCGCACGTGCGAGGAGGCATGGGTTAACTTCTGCGTTAAGTCGCCGTCGTTGGTGAGGAGCAGCAGGCCTTCGCTGGCGTAATCGAGGCGTCCGACGGGATAGACACGGGTGTTAACGTTGCGCAACAGGTCCATGACCGTGGGCCGGCCTTCGGGATCGCTGGAGGTCGTGACGTACCCCTTGGGCTTGTTGAGCAGGAGATAGACGTGTCGCTCGGGCGCCTGGAGCAGCTTGTTGTTGACCTTGATGTGATCGACCGCGGGGTCGGCCTTGGTGCCCAGCTCGGTCACGATCTGGCCGTTCACGGTGACCAAGCCGGACTTGATGAGTTCTTCCGCGTGACGGCGGGAAGCGATGCCAGCGGCGGCGATGATCTTTTGCAGACGTTCTTGCATGAAGCACTCAGCGATCAGTAATCAGCATTCAGTCACTGGACCGATTGCTGTGCTGTTCTTCGGTTGCGGCTTCCGGTGAAGCGGGCTCGATTGTTCCTTCCGTGGAGGCAGACGTTTCCGCTGACGTATCTGTAACTTCTTCGTTAACGCCGGCCGAGGCGGAAGCCGGTGACGCCAGCCCCACCGGCTCGAACAACTCTTCCTGGGTGGCGGCGCCGATAAGCTTCTCGAACTCTTCCATGCTGGGTAGTTCGTTAACGTCTTTCAGGCCGAAGCGCAGCAGGAAATCCCTGGTCGTCTTATAAAGGATGGGCCGACCGATGACCTGCTTGCGGCCCGCAGTGGTGACCAATTTTTTGTCGAGGAGGTTGGCGAGCACGCCGCTGGAATCGACGCCGCGGATTTCGCTGATTTCGGGCGCGGTGACAGGCTGCTTGTAGGCGATCACAGAGAGGGTTTCGAGCGCCTGGAGCGAGAGGCGGATTGGCGGCTTCAGGCTCTTGGCGAATCCGCGGACCAGGTCGTGATGCTCTGGCTTGGTGGACATGCGATAGCCGCCGGCCACCTCGCGAACTTCGACGCCACGATTTTCGCTGGCGTAATCGGCGGTGAGCTCGGCGAGGGCGACGCGAATGCGCGACTTGGCCTCGCTTTGCGCCGCGGCCGGTTCGAGCGAGCCGAGATTGTCATCGTTGATGACAGAATCCTTGAGCAACAGCGTGAGCTGGTCGATGGTGACGGGCTCTTCCGCCGCGTAGATGATGGCTTCGAGTTTGCCTTTTAAAAACAAGTCAGTCAGTCTTTCAGCCGCTCAGTCTTTCGACTGGGGCTGTTCGGTTTTCAATTACCAATTACAAATTACCAGATTACAAATTCGCGTTACTTCCAGTCGTCGCGGACGGCGGCTTGTTCGGTCATCACCTGCTCGAAGTCGCCGCTCTTCTTGATCACGATTTCGCCGAAGACGCTTTCCTGGCGCAACATGATCGCCTGTAACCTTACCATCTCGAGCAGCGCGAGAAATGCACAGACCAGCGCGTTGCGCGTTTGCAGCGCGCGCAGAAGGCTCTTCAGGCGGATCGGACGTTCTTCGATGGTCAGCCGACGGCGGAAGTAGTCGATCATCTGCGTAACGGTGACAGAGTCTTCGTCGACGCTGATCATCGGGCGCTGGCGCTGACGATCGAGAATCTGCTGGAAGGTGCGCGCGAGATCGACGACGTCGGCGGCAAGTTCCGGCTCGGTCCCTTCCTGGTTCTTGAATTCCTTGAGCGCGGGATTCGAGAGCACCGCGTCTTCGATTTGCTGCCGCTGGAGCAGCATTTGTGCCGCCATCTTGAACTTCTCGTGCTCCAGCAGGCGCGAGACCAGTTCAGCGCGAGGATCTTCCTGCACTTCGCCGGAGATCGCCGGATCGCGGGGCAACAGCATGCGCGATTTGATCTGGATAAGCACCGACGCCATGTAGATGAAGTCCGAGGCAACATCGACATCGAGCTGTTTGATGCGCTCCACGTATTGCAGGTACTGCGAGGTGATTTGCGCGATCGGAATGTCGTAGATGTCGATGTCCTGCTTGCGGATGAGGTCGAGCAGCAGGTCGAGGGGTCCGTCGTAGACCTGCCCGACGGTGATGGCGAACGAGGATTCTTCGGCGCGCTTTTTACGCGCGAGAGCGGCGGCATCGAGCTTGGGCTCGGCGGGCGGAGTGGAGGTCGTGGTTGGCACGACAGTATTTTGATGTTCTTCGGGCAACGTCAACTACTCCGCATTCGCCGATTTTGTCGGCGGCTCGAATTCGTGGCTGAACTTCATCGCTTTGCGCACGTCGGTCATCGTGGCTTCGGCAAACTTGGCGGCGCGCTGCGATCCGGCTTCGAGCATATCCCAAACTCCGCGAGGATTCTGCTCGTATTTTGCCCTACGTTCCTGGAGCGGCCGGATCTGCGTAATCAGGTTGTCGGCGACCCAACCCTTGCACTGAATGCAGCCGATTCCAGCGGTGGTGCAGCCTTTCACGACGTCGGCGATAGTGTCAGGCGGGCTGTAAATCTTGTGCAACGAGAAGACGGGGCACACTTCCGGATTTCCCGGATCGGTGCGGCGCACGCGAGCCGGATCGGTGACCATGGTCTTCAACTTCTGGCGAATTTCGGCTTCGGGATCGCTCAGCAAAATTGCGTTGCCGTAAGACTTCGACATCTTGCGGCCATCGGTGCCGGGCAGCTTCGGAGTGGGCGTGAGAAGCGCCTGTGGCTCCGGGAATACATCGCCATAGAAGCTGTTAAAACGTCGCGCAATCTCGCGCGAGATTTCAATGTGCGCGACCTGGTCTTCGCCGACTGGGACGTAAGCCGCACGATAGATGATGATGTCGGCGGTCTGCAAAACCGGGTAGCCGAGGAATCCGTAGTTGCCGAGGTCTTTGTCCTGAATGTTCTCGCGCTGTTCCTTGTACGTGGGAACGCGCTCGAGCCAGCCGAGAGGTGTGATCATCGAGAGCAGTAGAAAGAGCTCGGCGTGCTGCGGAACGTGCGACTGCGTGAAGATGACGGAGCGCTCGGGATCGAGCCCGGCGGCGAGCCAGTCGAAGGCCATCTCGATGATGTTCTGCTTTACGCGCGAAGTGTCGGCGAAATCGCTGGTGAGCGCGTGCCAATCGGCGACGAAGAAGAAACAGTCGTACTTGTCCTGAAGCTTGACCCAGTTATCGAGCGCGCCGACCAGGTGGCCGAGGTGAAGTTTTCCGGTGGGGCGCATGCCGCTGAGGACGCGGGGTTTCGGTTGTGTGGTATCGGTCATCAGAATTTCAACAGTATCCCGTAAAAGAAGCCTATGATCGGCGCCATCATGGCGGTAATGAAGCGTCCGCCGAACAGGAAAATGATCACCAGCCCGAACATCCCCATCGTGTCATACATGCGGCGCGCGCCTTCCGGCAAAAAGTGGCGCAGGACATGGCTGCCATCGAGCGGCGGCACGGGAATGACATTGAACACCGCGAGCAGCACGTTGATGTAGAGGAACGTCAGCAGCAACTCGACAACCGGCTGGAGGACCGAATCGGTTGGCCCGGCGTGGCCCTGAATCAGTTGCCTGCCGAGCGGTGACGTCACCGAGATGAGTATGAGCCCAAGGGTAGCCGCAGCGGCGATCAGCAAGTTGCTGGCGGGTCCGGCGAGCGAGGTCAGAATGTCGTCGCGAACGGGATTGCGAAAGTGTCGAGGATCGACCGGTGTCGGCTTAGCCCAACCAATCATGTAGCCGCCGTAGTAGAGGCCGATCGCCGGAATCACGATGGTGCCAATCGGGTCGATATGCTTGATGGGATTCAGCGTGATGCGACCCAGGAGCGATGCCGTGGGATCGCCGCAACGGCGGGCCATCCAGGCGTGAGCGGACTCGTGCACGCAACAAGCGAACAGGAACGCTATGATTTCGAACAGAATTTGTGCCGGGTCGAGGTGCATCGCCAAGTTCGATGGTAACAGAAAGAAACAGTGGTTAGTGGTTAGTGGTTAGTGGTTAGTCAGTTCGTCGGTTCGTCAGCTTATCAGTTCGCGATTACCGGCTCACCTGATCATCAGCTATTCAGATATGCCAATGCTGTGATTACAATTGCCCGGTCATGCAGACGGCGGACGTGGTGGTTATCGGCGGGGGAATTGTCGGGTCGAGCATCGCGTATCACCTGACCGAACAGGGATGCCGCGACGTGATCGTGATCGAGCGCGAAACACATCAAGGCAAAGGTTCGACCGGCAAGAGCATGGGCGGCGTGAGGGCGCAGTTTTCGACGCCGGTGAATATACAAATGTCGATGTACTCGATTCCCTTCTATGCCGGGTTCGAAGAGCGGATGGGCAGTCCGGCGGATTATCGCGCGCAGGGATATTTGTTCCTGGCGACCAGCGACGCGCACTTGAAGTATCTCGACGCGAACCGGGCGAAGCAGGAAGCGGCGGGACTGAAGGTGGAAAAGCTTTCACGCGATGACATTCGCAAAGCTTATCCGCTGCTGAGGACGGACGATGTGCTCGGAGGAAACTTCTGCGCGACGGATGGATTTGTCGATCCGAACAGCGCGATGGTCGGATTCATGACCAAGGCTTCGGAGCAGGGCGCGAAGCTTTGGCGTGGCACGGAAGTAAAGGGGATCAGCGTTGATTGCAACGGGGTGGCGGCGGTGAACACGTCGCGGGAGACGATTGCAACGCGAAACGTGGTGAATGCGGCGGGGGCGTGGGCGGCGAGGGTGGCGAAGATGGTGAATATCGATTTGCCGGTGGAACCGCTGCGGCGCATGCTGGTGCCGACGGAACCGTTCGACGAGTATCCGCATTCGGCGCCGATGACGATTGATATGTCGAATGGGTTTCACTTCCGGCCGGAAGCGCGCGGTTTCCTGATGGCGTGGAACGATCCCGAGGAGACGCCAGGATACAAGACAGACTTTGAGCCGAGCTTCATCGAGAAGATTCTCGAGCGGGCGGCGGATCGCGTGCCCTGTTTCGATCATGTGCCGATCAACCCAAAGCGCGCGTGGGCGGGACTGTACGAGATGACGCCGGATCATCATCCGATTTTGGGGCCGTCGGCGGAGGTGCCGGGATTCTTCTTCGCCAACGGCTTCAGCGGGCACGGGGTGATGCACGCGCCCGCGACGGGAAAGATACTTTCCGATCTGGTGCTGCGCGGAGAGACGGAGTTGATCGATGCGTCGCTGCTGAATTTCCAGCGATTTGCAGAAGGAAGGGAGATACATGAGACGGCGGTGTTGTAAGCTATCCCGAACGTAGTTCCTTCCTGGGTGTGGTAGCCGGAGCAGTTCATGCCAAAGACCAAAGAAGCTGTGTACGGGTGCATCCTGGGCCACGCCGTGGGTGACGCCCTGGGTGAGCCAGTCGAGTTTGCCGATCGAGTCCCCAAAGAGATTCCCAAACTGTCGCCAGTGAACAATCACTTCACCGACGATTCGCAGATGATGGTAGCGATCGCCGAAGCGCTGCTGGCGGTTCCTCCGCACAAGAATTCGCAGGAGCAGTTCATGGCGGAACTGAGCCGGCAATATGTGGAATGGCGGCGGCATCCGCTGGGCGGATCGCATCGTTCGCCGGGCGCGGCGTGCCTGGAAGGAGCGGCCAATTTGCATTCGGGAAAGTTGTGGCATCAGTCCGGTGGATTGACCGCGAAAGGCAACGGCAGCGCGATGCGCAGTTCGGTGGTCGGCGCGTTCTATCATCTCGACCTCAATATGGCGTGGCGGGTCGGCTGCCTCACGGCGGTTCCGACGCACAACAACCTCGAGCCCATTTTGTGCGCCGGTGCGGTTTCGCTGCTGTGCGCGGCCTGCATCGCCGGGCTGAGCTGGCCGAAAGCCGTACGTGAAGTGCAGATGCGAATCGAGAACTGGGAAAACTCGGTGCCTTACTATCCGAAAGAGGTGCGGCTGGGATCGAAGTTCGAGGACCAGAACCCGTGGTACACGGCGGCGCATTTTTCCATCGGCTACATCCTGGGGCATTCGGCGAGAGAAGACCGCGATTTGTTCGATTGGAACGGCAACGACTTCGCCAGCGTTCCAGCGACGACGGCGGCGATTTACTTCAACACCCGCTATAGCACGTTCCGCGATGTGGCCGTGAATTGTGCCCGCTGGACCATGGACTCCGACACGACGGCGGCCATCGCCGGAGCGATCGCCGGAGCACGATTCGGAGTGGAAGGAATTCCGCACACATGGCGAACCGACCTGGAGCTGTCAGCACATTTCCACGAGCTGGCGGAACGGGTGTGGGAAGCGTCGCTGGAGGTGGGGCGGCCACCGGCACCGGCAGCGAGGTCGGGCGCGGCGTAAGAGGAGCTGAGGGCTCTTGGCTTAAAGCTTCGAGTCGACGACCACGGACTTTCGGTCTATTCGGGCAGGAACGTTACCACCACGTCTCGCTTGCGCGGGCCGTCGAGTTCCACCAGTACGATGCGTTGCCAGGTTCCCAGAACGAGCTGCCCTTTATCTACCGGCTGCGTTACAGATGTGCCGATCAGGGCCGAGAGGATGTGGTCGGGGACATGGCTGGGATCGTGGGGATGGCGGTAGTGAAGCTTGGGGATGAGGGCCTCGAAGGCGTCGAGCATATCGAGATCGGTGCCGGGATCGAGGTCGGCGGTGGTTAACGCTGCCGTTGTATGAAGCACGTTGAGATGGCAGATGCCGGACTTGGTTCCGAGCACCTGCTGCACTTCGTCGGTGATATCGATGATCTCGCGCTTTTTGCGGGTCTTGATCGAGAGACGTTCCATATAACAGTTTCGAGTTTTGAGACAGCTCATGGCTGAAAGCATTCAGCTGAGAGCTGATAGCTGCGTTATTGCTTAAACGGATCATACGGCTGCGGCGGATACGGCAGAGCTTCTCCCTGGAAGAGGGCGACGGTTTCTTCGACGCGAGACTTGCCATCGTGAACGACGAAGCGATGCGGATGGCCGCCGTCGTGGCTCCAGAGCGAAACGCCGGCATACTCGCCGTCGCGCCGCAGGATGTAATAGACCATGTCGATGAAGCGCAGCTTGGCGCGGTTGCTCTCGTAGGCGTGCGCGATGCGCTTGAGGGCGTCGAGGCCGGCTTCGCGCGGAGACATGCCGTGGCGCATGTTTTCGACAATGGTATGCGCACCCGCGACCTTGATGTTCTCTTCGCCGCTGCCGGTGGCGCCGGCGGAGCCGATGTCCTGATCGGTGTAGCATCCGGCGCCGATGATGGGCGAATCGCCGAGACGTCCGGCAAGTTTCCAGGCGAGTCCGCTGGTGGTCGTCATGCCCGACATCTCGCCTTTGGCGTTTAAGGTTGAGACGTGGATGGTCCCCGCCGGCGGGCGCAGGACGCGTCGGATCGCGTGTTCACGATCTTCGGGCGCGATGCCGAGTGCAGCCGCGCGCGCGTTAAGCTGGTCGATCTTCTGCTGCCACAGCTCCGACATGTTCGGCGGAGGTTCGGTTCCGGCGGGAACCTTGTACGAAGGATCGGCGAGGCCGGGCCCCCACCAGTCCTGGTTCGACATGTTCTCTTTCCACAGCAGCCAGATCTTGTGCGCCTTTTCGGTGAGCAGGTTTTCTTCGGGAAAGCCCATGGCCTTGGCAAATCGCTGCGCACCTTCGGCGACAAGCATGACGTGGCCGGTGTGTTCCATCACGGCCTTGGCGAGAAGCGAGACGTTCTTGATGTTGCGCACACCGCCGACGGATCCGGCGCGGCGCGTGGGTCCGTGCATGCAGCAGGAGTCGAGTTCGACGACACCGTCTTCGTTGGGGAGCCCACCGAGTCCGACGGTGTCGTCGTTAGGGTCGTCTTCGCGGCCCTTGCCGACCATGATGGCGGCGTCGAGTGTATCGCCACCGTTAACGAGCAGCTCGTAAGCGCGGTCGACTGTCTGGTCGCCGGTGACGCGGGTGACGATGACGGTTTTGCCGGTGACGCGCGGCGCCTCGGTGCGTTGCTGCGCGGCGCGGCCGTCGGTGGTACGGGTGGTCTGCGCGTCGAGGCCGAGGGCAAGAGATCCTAAAGCGGTGGTAGTAAGAAAATTTCTGCGGGAGAAGCTCACGCATCCTCCATGTCTGTAACGGGCAAGTCAGTAACGGGGCACAAGGATAGCACTCCGGTGCCGCCGGTTGAGATCAGGAGGCGCGAATCTTTGTGGGCTCAACGTGGACGGCGCCCTGCTCGAGCGCGCGATAACGTTCCCATCGACGGTAAAGGATGCGCAGAGTGGCGATGATGGGGATGGAGAGATAGACGCCGACTACGCCGCCGATTTCGGCTCCGACGAGCACGGCAAAGAGCGCCGCGAGCGGATGGAGTTCGACCTTGCTTCCCATGATGCGCGGACTGATGACGTAGTCCTGGATGAGGCGCCAGACGCCGAGGAAGAGGACGAGCCAGAACAGGTGCGTGTAGTTGGAGAGGAACGCGACGCCCACGATGGAGATGGCGGCGACGAGCGGTCCGACGACGGGAACGAACTCCATGAAGCCGCCGAGTGCGCCGAGAACGAACGAGTAAGGCGCACCCATCAAGGTAAGGCCGGCGGTGTAAACCACGAGCGAGATGGCGGCGAGGATTAATTGCGAGCGGATGTAGGCGGCGAGCATTTCGTGGAGATCGTCAATGACTCCGCGCAAGAGCTGCCGCTGGTCGCCGCGATCGGCAAAGCTGATGGCAGATTCGGCGAAGCGGTGGCCGTCTTTCAAAAAGAAGACCGCCAGAATGGGAATCAGGATGAACCAGACGGCGTGAGTGGCGAGCTCGGCGGCGTGCGAGCCGAGATCCTGCGCCCATTCGAGGATAGCGCCGTTGTGCGAGGCGAGATACCTGGCAATGCGTTCCTGGGTATTCAGGTTCCAGCCGCGGCGGCTGCCGATCTGGTGGGCGATCTGTCCGCTGCTGACGTTCTCGAGAAGTGTGGGCAGCTGGGAGGCGAGAGAACGGCCTTCATGCGCGAGCTTGGGTCCGGCGAAATAGAACGAGATGCTGATGCCGAAGGCGAGGACGAGGTAAACGATGAGGATGGAGCGTCCACGCGATCCGTGGCCGAGACGCGAACGGCCAACGAGGTTCACCAATGGATCGAGCAGGTAGGCGAAGAAGATGGCGAAGAGGAAGGCGATCAGCGTGCGCCGCGCGCCCCAGGCAAATGCCCCGACGGCGAGGAACAGGATGATCGTAGCCAGGACCTGGGCCGCACGCTTGTCGAAAATGGGCACACCCTTGCGATGTGATTGAGGGAGAAGCGGTTGCAGAAAAGCAGTAGTTAGTGGTTAGTGGTTAGCAACTGCTGGATGCGTCGCATGCCCTCTGTGTCGATCTTCTTTACAGCTGCTTCTACTCGGTGCAGCCGGGTTCAGGAAACGTTCGCTGAAAGAGACCTAGTCACTAGCCATTAAGCACCGACCCACTGGTCTCTGTGTCAGCCCGCCCACACTGCCGAATTTCGCACACGCCGATTTGATCACAACTTCCATATAAATCAACAGCTTAGCTCATGGTCGGACGCCTGCAATAGTACTGGGCGTAGCTGAGGAGAACGGCGATGCGGAAGGCGAACGAAAGCTCGGAACTGAAGGCGAAAGCGAGACTGGCGCTGGCGATCCTGGTATTGGCGGCGGCTCGGGTTCATGCGCAGGAAACGCAGGTCGCGACGCCAGAGACTGGCCGGCAGGACTCCAATATGAAAATCGTGGTCAGCCTGCCGGACCGCAAGCTGGCGCTGATCGAGAACGGGCAGGTAAAGAAGATCTATTCGGTGGCTGTCGGTAAAGACACGACGCCGAGTCCGACGGGAAGCTTCACTGTCGTCAATCGCCTGACCAATCCGACCTACTACCACAAGGGCATGGTGGTTCCGCAGGGGCCGGAAAATCCGATCGGCAATCGCTGGATCGGCCTGAGCCAGAAGGGCTACGGAATTCATGGAACGAATGCGCCGAAGTCGATCGGCAAGGCGGCGTCGCATGGGTGTATCCGGATGGGAAAGAAAGATTTGGAAGAGCTGTTCGAGATGGTTCGGCCGGGCGATGTGGTGGAAATTCGCGGCGAGCGGGATCAGCAGACGGCGGCGATCTTCGGAACCAGCGAACCGGTAGTGGTGGCAGCGGCGACGGTCGAGAACGGATCGACGGAAGCGGCGCGGTAGGAATCGCTTCGGGCTCTTTGAGAGATGGAGAGGCCGGGCACGGGATCAGGAGAGGAGAACGATATGGAAAGCGCAACGACAGTCGGAGTGGTGATCGCAGGATTGTTCTTCTCACTGATGTGCGCACTGTTGCTCGAGGAATTGATTTTCGGAGGACTGTTCCGGTTCTTCTTCGCCCCGCGGGCGGAACAGCTCCAGGAAAAAGTGATGGCGGGACGGAAGGCGTAAGGAGGCGGTTATGTTGTTCCTGAAATACATGCTGCTGACGGTGGGCGTTGGGATGTTCGTAGTTGCCGCCGCCATTGTTGCCAACGATCTGTGGCTCGCGTTCCAGTATCGCCGCAAAGTCGCACTGGGAGCGATGGCCGTGGAACCTCAACCGCTGCGCTGGCGTACGACGGTAGCGCTGGTTTGCCTGGCGTGGGCTCCGATCCTGATTGGGATGAGCATTGTGGTGGTGCCGAGCGGAATGGCGGGCGTTCGGGTGAGCCAGACTCGGGGCACCCTGGCGGGCACGTTGTACCCGGGCGTTCACGCTGTAACGCCGATGGTAGAGCACGTCGAGGTGTTCGATACTCGCGACAAACTGTTCACGACCGGCGGCGTCGAAGCCACGGCGAAAGACCAGAAGGCAGGCACGAAGGGGGAACCGTTGCAGGTCCAGTCGAAGGAGGGTCTTCCGATAGGCCTTTCGATCACGGTTCGGTACCGGCTGGACCCAAAGCGGCTGGATTACGTGCAGAGTCATTTGCCGCAGCCGATCGAAACGGAACTGGTGCCGCCGATCGTGGCGAGCGCGTGGCGTGAGCTGGCGCCGAACTATACGGTCCGCGATATCTTCAGCGCCAAGCGCGAGGAGGTGAGGCAGTTGGCGGCGGACTCGATCAGCCGGCAACTTGGCGCAGATGGGATCGTGGTGAAGGAAGTGATGCTTCGCGACATCCAGCTTCCGCCGGAATATGCGAAAGGACTGGAGTCTTTATTGCTGAAAGAGCAGCAGAACGACCAGCTGGGCGTGGAGACCGAGATCCACCAGAAGCAAGTGCGTATCTCTGAGCTCGATGCCGAGGCGCAGAAAGTGGCGCAGGTAAAGCAGGCGGAGGGTGAGGCGCAGGTGAAGGTGCTGCAGGCAAAGGGCGATTCGGATGCCATGCAGTACACGCTGCCCCTGAAGCAGAAGCAGATTGAGCAGACGCGGCTGGAGGCCGAAGCGCGGAAGGAATCGACGATCAAGAATGCCGAAGCTTCGGCGCAGGCGAAGGTGATTGACGGCAAAGCGGAGATGGAACGGCGCGGGTATCTCGCCGACGCCGAGGCGAAGAGGATTCGCGTGACAGCGGCAGCCGATTCGGAACGGATGAAGCTGGAGGCGGCGGCGTTGAAACAGAATCCGCTGCTGATCAACAAGATTGTGGCGGAGAAGCTGTCGGACAAAATCCAGCTGGTGATGGTACCGACGGACTCGAAGTTCTTTTTTGCGAACGACATCTTCAAGGGCATGAATCCGGCGAACAATCAATTGATGCGGGAGCAGGCGGAACCGGATTCGAACGACAACAGCCAAAGCCAATGAGATTCCGGATGCGGCTCCCCGCTCCGGATAACGCTGGGCAGCCTGACAACGCCGCCGTCGGGCTGCCTGGTGACTTGCCGTTTGTATATGGGGAACACCGAATTTCTGCGAGAGAGCTTATGCGAGCGCGGAACTATAATTCAGTTTTCCGAATGACAGGCCTGAAACGGCACCTTTGGGGAGTCATCTGCGCCTCGCTCCTGCTGGCGAGTTCGGCGTTTGCTTCCAACTGGACGAATCCTGCGAACGATCTGGCAAAAGCTATTGCGGGTGCGAGCGGACCGGGGACGGTAACGCTGACGGTAACGAATGCTTCGTCGCTGCCGAAGGCCGATGCGGGCGAAATTCAAAGATTACTGGAAGCGCAGTTGCGGATGGGCGGCGTGCGTGTGGTATCGGCAAATGCGAACAGCGATGTGCGTGTGACGCTGTCGGAAAACCTGCAGAGCTATCTTTGGGTGGCGGAGATCAAGCAGGGGAACGAGAGTCGCGTGGAGATGATCGCGGTGGCGCGGACCGAAGCGCCGGCGGTCCCGAAGAGTGGGCCCAGCGTGACCATCCACAAGACGCTGCTGTGGTCACAGCCAACGCAGATTCTTGACGCTTACGTGGATGGCAATCGGATGGTGCTGCTGGACGCGACGGCGGTTTCAGTGTTCTCGATGAGCAATGGCAAATGGCAGAACAGTTCGTCGCTGCAGTTCACGGCTGGACACAATTTTCCGCGCGATCTGCGCGGTCTTCTGGTTCCGCGGAAAGATCAGCAGGCCGATATCTTCCTGCCGGGAACGATCTGTAATGTTTCGATGAGCGCAGGATACGCGATCTCTTGTCATGATGGCGACGATCCGTGGCCATTGGGGAACAAGACGGCGCTATTCAACTCAGGGCGGAACTATTTCACGGGGGCATTGATTCCGGCGGCCAACCGCTCGAGCGGACCGTTTTATTCGCTGGCGACGGTGGAACGCAGCAACTACACGCTGGCGGTGCTCACGGGCGTGGACGGGCGAGTTCATCTTAACGATGGGGTTAATGAGCGGGTGCTGGCGGCCACGACGACGTTGGATTGGGGCAGCGACCTGGCGGCGATCAAGGGCCAGTGCGGCGGCGGGATGGAGATCCTGGTGACGAGCGCAGGAGACGACACGATGGCCGACTCCCTGCGCGCGTTTGAGATTCCAGATCGCGAACCGGTGCAGGTGAGCGCGGCGACAGATTTTCCGGGACCGATCACGGCCCTTTGGACACACGGCGAAACGGCAACGGCCGTCGCTCGCAACTTACGGACGGGGAGCTATGAGGCGTACAGCGTGTCAGTTACTTGTAATCAGTAGCGCAGTGCTGTGGCTGGCGGGGACGGCGAATGCGCGCACGCGTCCGCGATATGGAGATACGCTTCGCGCCGAGATGCAAACCGTCGTCATGTCGGGCGATAGCACGCCGGAAGCGCTCGACGGACTGGCATTCGAAACGCTTGTCACCATTGATGACAGTGGACACTTGCAACCGGCGCTGGCAACCTCATGGACCTCGTCGAATAACGGACTGCGCTGGGAGTTTGAGCTGCGCCACGGAGTGACGTTTCACGATGGCACTCCGCTGAACCCTTCGCCAGTGGTGGAAACACTATCGAAGATATCGAACCAGCCCTGGCGAGTGCGTCCGGGAAACAACAGCGTGATCTTCGAATCGGATAGTGCCCTGCCGAATCTGCCGGCAATGCTTTCATTACCGCAGTTCGCAATCAGCGCGATGAGTTCCACGGGCGAGGCGGTCGGTACCGGACCATTTCAAATCGATAGGCGCAACGGCCCGTCGTTTACGTTGAAGGCGAATGACGATTACTGGGGTGGACGTCCGTTTATCGACGCATTGGAACTTTTGACTTCGCGTGCTCCCCGCGATCAGCAGAACGACTTTTCTTTCGACCGGGCTGACGTGATCGGATTGGCTCCGGAACAGTTGCGACGAGCGCAGCAGGATCGACTGCGGCTCGGGGTTTCGCGCCCGGCGGAAACTTTGTTTGTCGTGATCAGTTCGGCAAAAGCCGAGTTGCGCGACGTTCGCGTGCGGCAGGCGATTTCGCTGGCGATTGATCGTGAAGCGATCCATAGCGTAATTTTTCAGCACCAGGGAGAGACTGCGTCGGGATTGCTGCCGAACTGGCTGAGCGGGTACGAATTCCTGTTCGAGTCCTCGCAAGACCTGACGCGCGCTCGTCAACTGCGAATGGAGGTTGGACAGACTCCGGCGATCTCGATCGGTTATGATCCGGGCGACCCGACGGAGCGTGTGATCGCTGAAAGAATCGCGCTTAACGCGCATGATATTGGGCTGAACATGCAGGCAGTGGCGGGCAATTCGGGTGACCTTCGCATACGCAGTGTGACGTTGCCGTCGCTTGATCCAGCGGCGGCGCTGAGTGGTTCTCTTGACCGGCTTGGATTGCCTTCGGCATCGATTATGTCAACGACGGAATCGCTGTATGCCAGCGAACGAGCGGCATTGCAAACTTACGAGGCGATTCCGCTGGTTCATCTGCCGCGAGTAACGATGCTGAAAGATCGCGTACGCGACTGGAGTGCCTCGCCTGCAGGTGAATGGCAACTCGATCGCGTTTGGCTGGCGGCGCGTAACGCTCGCGTTGAGGTGCATCCGTGAGCTTTCGGCGGCGACTGCTGGCGGTGTTTTCGGTGATGATCGTTGCGACCGTGGTCGCAATTGCGTGGATCATCTCGGTTCGCACCAAGCAGGTGTTTGAGGCCGCTGACGCCGAACGAACGGAAGCATTAGTGCGGCAGTTCCAGCAGGAATTCCAGCGGCGGGGCGAGAGCGTTGCCCACCGCGTGGATGCGATCGCCCAGAGCGAGGCCACGGCGCGCATGGCACTTGATCTTGCGCAAGGTGGCGACGCGGCAGCCTACGTCAACGACGCGACACAGGCGGCCCAGGCGCATCAACTCGACTTTCTGGAATTCCTGAAACCAGACGGCGCCATCATTTCTTCGGCACAGTGGCCGGCGCGATTCGGATACAAGGAGCAGGTCCCCGCGAAGGCGACAGGCCCGGCGTTTCTCAAGCGTGAAGAACTGCCGGAGGGCAGCGCGCTGGGCATGTTTGCGGTGCGAGCGGTGAAGGTGAGCGAGCCTCCGATTTACGTGATCGGGGGCGAACGGCTCGATCGCGACTTCCTGTCTTCAATCAGCCTGCCAGTCGGCATGCGGGCCTTTCTCTATCGCAATCAGAACGGCGTGTTCGACGCACAAAACTTCATCGTGCCCGGGGACATTCTGAGCGGAGCAGACAAGCTTGCTCCGATTGTGCAGGCGGCAGAAGAAAATGGCGGACAGGAAGTGCGCGGAATCGTGCACTGGACAGGCGATTTGGCGGACGCTGAAAGCTTTCATGCGATTCCGCTGAAGGGCGACGATGGCAATTTGATTGGCGTGTTACTGGTGGGCTCGTCGCGTCGAGCGCTGGTGGAATTAGTGCATCACATCCGCGCCGTCGCGTTGACGGTCGGCGGATTCGGGATTTTGGCGGCGATCCTGATCTCGATGTGGCTGGCGACGCGTGTAACGCGTCCGGTAGAAGAGCTGGCGATCGCCGCCGGATCGGTGGCTGCGGGAAACTGGGATACCCACGTGGAGGTCGCGGGTACGGACGAGCTGGCACAACTGGCCGACTCGTTCAACAAGATGACGCACGAGATTATCGAGCATCGCGAGAGGCTGGTGCAGTCGGAGCGGGTGGCGGCGTGGCGTGAGTTGGCACGCAGGCTGGCGCATGAGTTGAAGAACCCACTCTTCCCCCTTCAGATCACCGTCGAAAACCTGCTGCGGTCGCGCCATTTGCCGGAAGCGGAGTTCGACGAAATCTTCCGCGAGAGTACCGCGACGCTGCTGGCTGAGATCGCGAACCTGAAGACGATCATCGGGCGGTTCAGCGATTTCTCGAAGATGCCGCAGCCGCAACTTCAGAGAGTGCAGATCAACGATCTGCTGAAACGAATTGTGGCGCTGCACGAGCCGCAGTTCAACGCGCCGGGACGGCCGCCGATTAAACCGGTGCTGGAGCTTTCGGCGATTCCGGAGATCGACGCCGATCCCGATCTGTTGCATCGAGTGTTCTCAAACCTGGTGCTGAACGCGATGGACGCGATGCCTGAAGGCGGCACGCTCACGCTACGAACGAGAGAGCTTGAAAACGCGGTGCAGATCGAGGTTTCGGACAGCGGAACCGGACTAACGCCGGAGGAGCGCGCGCGGCTGTTCACTCCTTATTACACCAGCAAGCGGCACGGCACCGGGCTGGGACTGGCAATTGTGCAATCGGTGATCAGCGATCATCGCGGTAGTATTGCTGTCGAGAGCGAACCCGGGCGCGGCGCGACGTTTAGCATCGAACTGCCGAAGCACCTGGAAAGCGCGATCAAGGCCGAACCTGCAAGAGTGGGATAAACATGCCGACCAAAGCCGACATTCTGATTGTTGACGACGAACCGAACACACTGGCGTCGCTTTCGCGGGCGTTCCGACTGGCGGGCCACGAAGCGACTGTTTGCGACAACGCGGCCAAGGCCCTGGAACTGGCAAAGTCGCGGCCATTCGATTTGATCCTTTCCGACGTAGTGATGCCGAACCGCGATGGGCTGGCGCTGCTGGAAGATTTGAAGACGACGGGTGTAACGGCGCCGGTAGTGATGATGTCGGGGCAGGCGCACATCGAGATGGCCGTGAAGGCGACGCGCCTGGGCGCGCTGGATTTCCTCGAAAAGCCGCTGTCGACCGATAAATTGCTGCTGACGGTCGAGAATGCGCTGAAGCTGAAACGCCTGGAGCAAGAGAACACCGAACTCAAGCAGCGCGTGGGCAAGCACCAGATTGTGTGGTCGGGCGAGGCGATGAAGCGCGTGATGATGCAGATCGATCGCGTAGCGGCGAGCGAATCGCGTGTATGCATCTACGGCGAGACTGGAACCGGAAAGGAACTCGCGGCGCGAACGTTGCATGAGAAAAGCCATCGATCGACCGGGCCATTCGTGACGTTGAATTGCGCAGCTGTACCGGCAGAGTTAATCGAGTCGGAACTGTTCGGGCACGAAAAAGGTTCTTTCACCGGGGCGGCCAGCCGGCACCTGGGGAAGTTCGAGCAGGCGCATCACGGGACGCTGTTCCTGGACGAGATCGGGGATATGCCGCTGGCGATGCAGGCAAAACTGCTGCGCGTGCTGGAAGAGGGCGAAGTGGAACGCGTGGGCGGCGACAAGCCGGTAACAGTGGATGTTCGGGTGATCGTGGCAACGCATCGCAACCTGGAGCAACTGGTGAGTGAAGGAAGGTTCCGCCAGGATCTGTTTCATCGGGTATTTGTGTTTCCGCTGGTGCTGCCGCCGTTGCGCGAACGTCGCGAAGATATCCCCGCGCTGGTGGAACATTTTGCGACGCTGGTGTGTGGGCAAAACGGATGGAAGGCGGTCGAATTTCTGCCGGAAGCGATCGAAGCCCTGAAGCTGTATAGCTGGCCAGGAAATATCCGGGAGCTGCGCAACGTGGTGGAACGGGCGATGCTGATGGCCCTGGACAATGTCGTGGATCGGGCTGCGGTGGAACTGGCGCTACCGGGAGTTTCGAAAGCCGCACCTGTGGCGTCAAGCGTTCAGGGGTCGGGTCCGTTGGCGTCGCGTGTCGATGCGTTCGAGAAGCAGACCATTCTTGCGGAGTTGAAACGCCATACTTACAACATGACCGCGACCGCGCGAGAGCTAGACCTGGAACGCAGTCATCTCTACAAAAAGTGCCAGCAGCTAGGAATTGACCTGGCATCGTTGAAGTCGGCGGGAGACCAGTGACGTCTCGGGTCGCGATCGTAACTGGCGCCAGCGCCGGGATTGGCTCGGCCACTGCATCGCTGCTGGCCGAGCGCGGCTACGCGATTGCGATCAACTATCGATCTCAAAAAGAAGAAGCGCGGAAATTGTGCGAGAAGATCGCGACTAAGGGCGGGCGAGCCGTCACCGTTCAGGCCGACGTCGCAAAAGAAGAAGATGTCGTCCGGATGTTTGAATTTGTCGATCGTGAACTCGGGCCGGTCGGCGCGCTGGTCAACAATGCTGGGGTCACTGGCGGCTTCACGCGGGTGGAAGACATCAGCGTGAAGACGCTCGAAGAGGTCTTTGCGGCGAACGTGACCGGGACGATTCTGTGCTCGCGAGAGGCGGTGCGGAGGATGTCCACGCGTCACGGCGGCAGCGGTGGCGTTATCGTGAACGTTACATCGATCGCCTCGCGGACCGGCGGGGCTGGCGAATGGGTCCACTATGCCGCGTCAAAGGGCGCAGTTGAGACGTTTACCCGCGGGCTCGCGCTCGAAGTCGTAAATGAAGGCATTCGCGTGAACGCCGTTTCTCCCGGCCTGATCGAGACGGGGATCCATGCCGCGGCCGGCGACCCTGAGCGGCTGAAACGGATGGCGCCTTCGATTCCGATGGGGAGAGCGGGCACCGTCGAGGAAGTCGCGGAGGCAGTGGCATGGATGCTGTCAGACGCGGCATCGTACATAACAGGAACCACTCTCGAGGTCGGCGGCGGACGTTAAATACCTGGTCCGGTGCCCGGGAAGCGAGGTCTCCCTCAGACCCGAATGAAGATCTTTCTGCGATACAAGACCCAAGCCACGAGCAGGAACACCAACACGTACGTCAGACCGTAAAGCATGGAGTTGATATATGGGCTCGCGGTCAGGTTCGCGTAAAGGCCGTTATAGACGACGTCTTTGGGCGTGCGATCTCCGATGTGGTGCCTGACGCTGGCGACCGCCACGAAACTCGCGAGGAAATAAATCGCCAGCGGATTCATGCCGTACCAGACAAATGGCTGCGCCCACTTTTTCCATCCGCGCACGTCGACCGTCCAGTAGCAGAATGCAAGGACCGCCATGGCGAAGCCCGCAGTGAATAAAACGTAAGAGCTGGTCCAGAGATTCTTGTTGATCGGGAACCACATGTTCCAGACCTTGCCCAGGCCGAGGCCGAAGATGGCGGCGATCAGCAAACCGCGAATCAGCGGTTCGCCGCTTTTGCCGCGCATCCATTCGCCGGTGAAGACACCGAGCAGGCAGGTGGTGATTGCGGGCAAGGTGCTGAGGAATCCTTCGGGATCGAAGCGGTGGGCGATCCAGAGATGGTTGTACATGACGGCGCGATCGACGTATCCGGCGAGCGAGCCATCGATGGTGAGAACACCAGGTCCGTAGCCGGGCACTGGATAAAGGGCCATCAGAGCCCAATATCCGAGGAGTAACGCGATCGTTATCACCCAGCGCACGACGCGCCCGCAGTAAAGGGTCAGGATCGACGCGATCAGGTAGACGACTCCGATACGTTGCAGCACGCCGGTAAAGCGCATGGTATGGATGTCGAAGTGCGGATAGGCGTTCAGAAAAAAGCCGACTCCGAAGATGATCGCAGCACGCTTGACGGAGTGCAGCAGCAAGGAGCGGGAGCTGGCTCCAGTTGCGCGGCGCGACTGGAACGAGAGCACCATCGAAACGCCGGCAATAAAGAGGAAGAAGGGGAAGATGAGGTCGGTGGGCGTCCAGCCGTTCCACTCCGCGTGATCGAGTGGCCAGAAGACGTGGTCCCAATCGCCGGCGTCGTTCACCAGGATCATGGCGGCGATGGTCATCCCGCGAAAAACGTCGAGCGACGTCAGGCGAGGTTTGGCAATCTCTCTTGTCGATCCCGTTAGCTGAACTGCCGGTTGCTGGACGTCGGTGGACATGGTTTTCTCGTTTCCTGGGGTGCGCTGTGCGGCCATATTCTGCATCATCGGCGGGCCGCGTGGAAAGAAGCTGGTTCTGTGATGGTGGCACTCGCGCAAAATGCGTCCATCCGTGTAAGGTATTGCGCGACCTGATATGCGAGATTTTAAGAGCCTTACCGAACGAGAAATCCTTGCCCTGGCCATCACGTTAGAAGAAGAAGACGAACGCGTTTACGCCGACTTTGCGGAAAGCTTCCGGCAGAACTTTCCCGCCACGGCGGCGATTTTCGACGGCATGCGGGTGGAGGAATCGACGCACCGTCGTCGGCTGCTCGAGTTGTATCAGCAGAAATTCGGCAATCACATTCCTCTCATCCGGCGGCAGGACGTGAAGGGCTTCGTCAATCGCCGGTCGGTGTGGCTTATCCAGCCGCTCGCGCTCGATACAGCGCGCGGTCACGCTGCGGCCATGGAGGCTGAGACGCGTCGTTTCTATGAGACTGCGGCGGGGCAAAGCAAGGACGTGCAAATCCGGCAACTGCTCGACGACCTGGCGCAGGAAGAGCGCCATCACGAAAATCGCGCCGAGAACCTTGAAGCTGGATTGCACCCTGACGATCGCGCCCGGGAAGAAGAAGCGAACAGAAAACTGTTTGTGCTGCAGATCGTGCAGCCAGGGCTTGCCGGGTTAATGGATGGCTCGGTCTCGACCTTGGCGCCGGTGTTTGCAGCAGCGTTTGCGACGCACAACAGCCGCGACGCATTTACCGTGGGGCTGGCGGCTTCGATCGGCGCCGGAATCAGCATGGGATTCGCGGAGGCATTGTCGGACGATGGAACTCTGACCGGGAGGGGGCATCCCTGGCTGCGCGGACTGGTGTGCGGTCTCATGACGACTCTGGGCGGCATCGGACATACGCTGCCGTTCCTGATACCCAACTTCCACGCGGCGTTCGTGGCGGCAGTGTTCGTGGTGGCGGTGGAGCTGGCGGTGATCACATGGGTGCGCCAGCACTATATGGATACGCCGATTCTGTCGGCGGCGTTCCAGGTGGTCGTGGGCGGAGTGCTGGTGTTCATCACGGGGGTCCTGATCGGGAGCGCCTGATCGCGCATCTCAAATCGGAGTGCGGTAATAGACGGACAAGAATATCCGTCCCACACTCGCTAACGGCACATTTTTCGAACGAGCGTTAGAATTAGGGCAACGGGGTAGTTATGGACAATCCGCTGAAGCTCAAGCGCGTGCATCACGTTGAATTCTGGGTCGGCAACGCGCGGCAGTCGTCGTTTTTCTATCGCAAGGCTTTTGGGTTTTCGCAGGTGGCGTATCGCGGGCTGGAGACGGGCAACCGCGATCTCACGTCTTACGTCCTGAACCAGCACAAGACAACTTTTGTGCTGAGCACGCCGCTGAATTTCAGCCATCCGGCGGCCGAGCACATTAAGAAGCACGGCGATGGAGTGCGTGATATTGCTCTGGAAGTTGGCGACGCCGACTTCGCCTTCGAAGAAGCGGTGCGGCGAGGCGCCCGGCCGTTCAGCGAACCACGCGATCTCACCGACGAACACGGAACGGTGCGGCATGCGGCGGTTCACACCTACGGCGACACAATCCATTCGCTGATTTCACGAAATAGTTACAAGGGATCGTTCTTGCCGGGATTCGCGGAATCTCGCATCAACGAGCGCGACACGGGAATCCTGCGTGTCGATCACATGGTCGGCAACGTCGAACTCGGCAAGATGAACGAGTGGGCCGATTTTTACAGCAACGTGTTCGGATTCCATCGCTACATCAGCTTCGACGACAAGGACATCTCGACGGAATTTTCGGCGCTGATGTCGATTGTGATGTCCGACGATTCGTATTCGGTGAAATTTCCGATCAACGAGCCTGCGCCAGGACGCCGCAAGAGCCAGATTGACGAATATCTTGAAGCCTACAACGGACCCGGAGTGCAGCACATCGCATTGCAGGTGAAAGATGTTTTGTACACGGTCGATCGGCTGCAGCAGAACGGCGTGGAGTTTCTGCGCGTGCCCGACTCTTATTACGACGTGCTGCGCGATCGCGTTGGCGCGCTTGACGAGCCGATGGAGGAGATTAAGCGGCTGGGCATTCTCGTGGATCGCGACCAGGAAGGCTACCTGTTGCAAATTTTCTCGAAGCCGGTGGAAGATCGGCCGACGGTATTCTTCGAAATCATCCAACGCAAGGGTAGCCGTGGCTTCGGCAAAGGCAACTTCAAGGCGCTGTTTGAGGCGATTGAACTGGAACAAGCCAAACGCGGGAACTTATAAAGCAGATTTCAGATTGAAGATTTCAGATTTGTGTTGTGGTGTTATTGCGGGATTAAAGAAGAATGGCGACGACACAGACCAAAACGCAACCGCTGTTGTACCAGTCTGGCTTTGGAAACGAGTTCGCTTCGGAAGCGGTTCCCGGAGCGTTGCCGGTCGGGCAAAACGCGCCGCAACAGGCGCCGCTCGGACTTTATACCGAACAGCTTAGCGGCACACCGTTCACCGCGCCGCGCACGGTGAACCGTCGAACATGGTGCTATCGCATTCGTCCATCGGTGATGCATAAGCCGTATACTCCGATGCCGCAGGGGATGCTGCGGTCGACGCCATTTGACGAGGTGCCGACACCGCCAAACCAGTTGCGCTGGGATCCGATGCCAATGCCGATGGAAGCGACCGACTTCGTCGATGGGATGATCACGATTGCGGGCAACGGCGATTCGTCGATGCACTCGGGCGTGGCGATCCACATGTATGTGTGCAATCGCAGCATGACGAACCGGCTGTTTTACAACGCCGATGGCGAACTGCTGATCGTGCCACAGTCCGGAGGACTGCACCTGTTCACCGAGTTCGGACGCATGGATGTGCATCCCGGCGACATCGCGGTGATCCAGCGCGGGATCAAGTTCCGGGTGGAGCTGCTCGACAAAGAAGCTCGAGGGTATATCTGCGAAAACTACGGTGCGCTGTTCCGGTTGCCGGATCTGGGTCCGATCGGCGCGAACGGACTGGCGAACTCGCGCGACTTCCAGACTCCACAGGCCGCGTATGAAGACGTGGAAGGCGATTTTCGTGTAACGGCAAAGTTTCTGGGCAACTTGTGGGAAGCGCGGTACGATCACTCGCCGCTGGATGTGGTCGCATGGCACGGAAATTACGCGCCATACAAGTACAATCTGTCGAAATTCAACTGTATCAATAGCGTTACATTCGATCATCCCGATCCATCGATCTACACGGTGCTGACTTCGCCGTCCGAAATTCCCGGCACCGCTAACTGCGATTTTGTGATCTTCCCGCCGCGCTGGATGGTGGCCGAACATACGTTTCGTCCGCCATGGTTCCATCGAAACTTCATGAACGAGTTCATGGGTCTGGTGTTCGGAAAATACGACGCCAAGGAAGAAGGCTTCGTTCCCGGCGGCGCGAGCCTGCACAACTGCATGAGCGGACATGGCCCGGATGCCGACACTTACGGGAAGGCGTCGACGGCCGATCTCAAGCCGCAGTACCTGGGTGACACGCTGGCGTTCATGTTCGAGACGCGGTTCATAAGCCGTCCGACGAAATATGCGCTCGACAACGCCGGCCTGCAGCACGATTACTTCGAGTGCTGGCAGGGTCTTAAGAAAAACTTCAAGGCGAAGGACTAACCCGGTGCCCGAATCGCAAGCCACGGGACGACTCGGGCCGGCCTCGCTCGACGCGATGCTCGCGGGATTGATCGACTACGCGGGGCTGTTTCCGCCAGCAGGGCTCGACATGCGAACGGCGGTCGCGAACTATGCGAAGTACCTAGCCGGTCCGTACGCGAGAGCGTTAGGCCGATTTGTGCTGCCGGTAAGCGGTTTCGCCGAATTTGAGCAAGCGTTGCGAAACGTCCGGCCGATCGAACCATGGGGTATCAGTGCTCTGGTTGGTGCGAATTACGAAGCGGAGATGGCGGCGATCGACCAGTTCAATGAACGCAATGCGCAAGCTGCTCACGCTGACGTGATCGAAGTGAAGGCCACAACGCCCGATGAGATTTCGCGGATTCGCGCCTTCGTTCGCGGTTCGATTACCCCTTACTTCGAAATTCGACCCTACGACTGCACCGAGATGCTGCAGACGATTTCTCACATTCGCGGGCGCGCGAAGATTCGTACCGGTGGCGTTACAGCTGACGCGTTCCCGCCTGCCGATGTCGTAGCTGGATTCCTGATGGAATGCGCAAAACACAACGTTCCGTTCAAGGCGACTGCGGGACTGCACCACCCTTACCGATGCCAGAAACCGTTAACGTATGAACCCGGCGCGCCAACCGGGCAGATGCACGGCTTCCTGAATGTGTTCGTATTGGCTGCGTACATATGGGCCAGCGACAAGAGCTTCCACATTAAGGAGGATTTCTTCCTTCACGGCGATCGCCCGATGGGCAAACCTTTCGAATTCCGGGTTGGAACGATGCGGACCCTGAATTCCTGCGGCGAGAAGACGGAGGAGTTACGTGAAGGTTTCACCAAGGTTGAGAGCAGAGCCGGCAACGAAATCTACCGGACGAACCTGCTGAAGCGCATCTCGCCATTCACGTTTCAAGACTGTGGCCTGCAAGAACCCTTCCCGATGCCGACATCCGTTATCGCCGCTGCGCGCCAGAACTTCGCCATCTCATTCGGTTCGTGCTCGTTCGAGGAGCCGATTGCCGACCTGCAGGCTCTGAACCTGCTATAACTTTCTTCCATGCACGACCGATATGCCATCAACGAGACTCACGATCCGCATGCCCGCTCGTGGGTTGAATCGGCAAACCAGAGTGACACAGATTTTTCGATCCAGAATCTTCCGCTGGGGCTGACGGATCGCGGCAAGGCGATGACGTGCGTCGGCGTCGCGATCGGCGACCAGGTGCTCGACTTGTCGTCTGCGGCGGAATCTGACTGTGTACCGCTGATCGACGAGATCACCGGCGAAGCGTTGATGGAAGAGCACCTGAACCTGCTGATGGCGATCGGTTGCGAGCGTTGGAGCAAGCTGCGGCGCGCTTGTTTCGAGATGCTGCGCGAGGGGTCGGAGCATCGCGCCAACATCGAGAAGTTCGTGGTCCCGATGCGCGATGTGCAGATGCTGGTTCCGGCAGTGATCGGCGACTACACCGATTTCTACGCCTCGATCTTTCACGCGACGAACGTCGGCAGCATGTTCCGGCCCGATAATCCGCTGCTGCCGAACTACAAGTGGGTGCCGATCGGTTATCACGGACGGGCATCATCGATTGTGCCGAGCGGAACGCCGATTCACAGGCCGAACGGACAGACCAAAGCTGCCGACGCTGTAACGCCAACGTTTGGGCCATCACGACGACTCGATTACGAGTTGGAGGTCGGAGTGTTCATGGGCGGCGGCAACGAGCAGGGCCAGCCGATCCCGATCGCGCAGGCGGAGGAGCACGCGTTTGGACTGTGCCTGGTGAATGACTGGTCGGCGCGTGACATCCAGGCCTGGGAGTATCAGCCGCTGGGGCCATTTTTGGCGAAAAGTTTTGCGACGACAATTTCGCCATGGATCGTGTCGATGGAAGCGCTGGCGCCATTTCGAGTTCCGGCGTTTTCAAGGCCGGAGGGCGATCCGCAAGCACTAAGGTATTTGTTAGACGATTCCGACCAGCAGCGAGGGGGGATCGATCTGACGCTCGAAGTGCTTATCTCCACGCAATCGATGCGCGAAGAGAACATCGCTCCGCATCGCATCTCCCGCGGCAATTTCCGCGATATGTACTGGACTCTCGCTCAACTCATCACGCATCACGCGTCAAACGGATGCAACTTGCAACCCGGTGATCTGATCGCAAGCGGGACGGTTTCCGGCCCCGCAAAAGAATCGCGCGGATGCCTCCTGGAGATGACGTGGGGTGGCAAGGAACCGATTCAGCTTCCAAACGGAGAGACGCGCGCGTTCCTGGAAGACGGCGACGAAATCATCCAGCGCGGCTACTGCGAACGGCCGGGCGCAGTGAGGATTGGCTTTGGCGAGTGTCGAGGAAACATCAGTGGGTAGTGGAGAGTGGCGAGGCTTTGCGATCGCTCGGCCTCGCCGTCCGTTCGTACCTGACGAAAATTAATTGGCCTTGGCCGTTGGCGCCGCCGGCTTCGCTGTCGCATCCGGCTTGTAAGGTTCGGGCATCTTTTCACTTTCGACCCAGGCGGTGTAGTACATGTTGGCGAGCATCTGGGCTCCGGCGGCGAGGCGGGCGCGCATGAACTGTTTGCCTTCGTCGGTACCACCGTTGTTGAAAGCGCCAGCCTTTTCGAGCTTGTAAAGCGGCTCTACCATCTTGTTAGAAGCTTCGATATACGCGATGTAATCGCGGAACGGATTCTCGAGCGGCTTCGGTGCCGACACCAGCGAGTTGAGATCGCTCATGTAAGCGAGATTGTCGATGATGAATTTCGACTCCAGCGGCCAGTGGATGTGCTGGGTCGTATATCCGTTCGGATTAGGGCCAGACCAACCGTTGTAATAGATGGTCGTGTGGAGCGGGTTGGCGGCGTCGCCGACGTAATGGCCGAGCCATCCGGCGTAAAAGATGGCGTTCTGCTCGGCGTCAGAAGTCGGCTGTCCCGCGGCCTTCGCCTTGCGATATTCGCGGAAGGCGACTTTGAGGCGTCCGTAAACTTCAAGGGCGGCGTAGGGCTGGAATCCGACTTTCTCGGGAAGATAGTCGTCGGGATTTTCGGTGGTGCGGGCGCGCTTGGCATAGAGCAGCTTAACGTATTCGTAGCGTCCCTCGGGCAGCTCGCCGAGATCGGTGGTGCGCTCGAGGTCGATGAAGTGATCGGGCTCCTGCGCTTCCTTGAGCGAGAACTCGGTTTTCTCCCGCCAGCGGTCGGGCTCAGGCGCGTTATACACGATGCGTTCGACGGCGGCCTTGAAGAAGGCTGGCACGTCGGCTGGAACAACGTTCACGGCGGCGCGGTTGATGATTTTGTGTCCATCGTCTCCCCAACCGAAGGCAAGGGTGGCAGCGGTAACGATAAAGATAAGGACTTTAGATAGGCGCAAGGCGAGTCTCCCGGGAGAGATGATAACAAGGGGACCAAGAGTACTGGGCGAAATGCAGTAAAATACGCGTTCGGTTCCGAGTCTCATAATGCCATGGCCTCCGGCCCCTCTGGCGCCCTATGCGCATTCGTATCCAGAAGCAGAGACCCATCTCGGTTCCGGAATCATCACCGTACAGTAATGCTCCCTAGTTCTCGACTGCGGTAAAGGCTTCGTCCAGTATCCGGATCGCCTCATCAACATCCGCCTTGCTGATGTTCAGCGGCGGCGAAGTGCGCAGCACGTTGCTGTAGAGTCCGCCTTTGCCGATCAGCAGGCCGCGATTCCTGGCCTCGTCCATCACGCGATTGGTTTCCTGCGGCGCAGGCTCCTTGGTCTGCCTGTCTTTCACCAGTTCGACTGCCTGCAGCAGACCCATGCCTCGAACGTCGCCGATGATCTTGTGCTTCTTCTGGAGTTCTTCCAGCTTGGCGCGGTAGTGGTTGCCGACCGTTTCGGCATTGTCCATCAGGCGATCTTCTTCCATCACTTCGATGGTTGCGCGAGCAGCGACACTGGTAACAGGATTGCCGCCGAAGGTGGAAATCTGAAGTCCCTTGAAGCTTTCCGCGATCTCAGGGCGCGTCATCGTGACACCGACGGGCGTGCCGTTCGCGAGACCTTTGGCGCTGGTAATGATGTCGGGCGTGACCTCCCAGTGCTCGATGCCGAACCACTTCCTGCCGGTGCGACCCCAGGCGGTTTGCACTTCGTCGGCGATGAAGAGGCCGTCATATTTCTTCACGATGTTGAAGACGATCTTGAAGTACTCCGGTGGCGGAGTAATGAAACCTCCCACGCCCTGAATGGGTTCGGCGATATAGGCGCCGATTTTGCCGGAGGTGGTGGTCATGATGACGTTCTCGACGTCTTTGGCGCAGGCGACGCCGCAGTCGGGATATTTGAGTCCGAACGGGCAACGGTAGCAGTAGGGGTTGATGGCGTGCGTGATGCCAAACGTGCCAGGTAACGATTTGCGCCAGGGGCTGTGGCCGGTGAGCCCCTGGGCGAGCTGAGAGCGGCCGCTGTATCCGTGGCGAAGAGCGACGACTTCGTAGTTGCCGGTGAAAACCCGGGCCAGCTGGATGGCCATCTCGTTGGCTTCGGTGCCGCTGTTGGTGAAGTACGTCTTCGAGATTTCGCCGGGGGTGATCTGCGCCAATTTCTCGGCGATAGAGACGATGGCTTCGTTGGGAAAGAGCGTAGAGCCGTGCTGCAGCTTGTCGACCTGCGCCTTGATCTTCGATGTAACTCGCGGGTTACAGTGGCCAACCGAGACGGTGACGATGCCGCCGAAAAAGTCGAGGTATTTCTTGCCGTCGACGTCCCACAGGTACTGCATGCTGCCGTGATCGGTGACCAGAGGATCGGTAAAGGAAGTGGTGACGGAAGAAAAAAGATATTGGCGATATTTGGAGACGATCTCGTCTTTAGTCATCGTGGCCTCGGGAACAGCAAGCGAATATATCAGACGGACCCGGGGAGTGCAGCTTGACTGAAGCGTGTCGCCAGAGATTCCTGCTAGACCTGTTTGCGCCAGAGCGATGCGGCGGAGCCGAGCCATCCCACGATGCGGCGGACAAGGCTGGGAGCGAAAAGCGCGTCGACGAAATCGTTCATCTGGCGCGGGAATCGGCCGCCATACCCGTACCACCAGATTTTTTTCATGCCGGGAAGAAGATCGGTGGCGACGTATTTCGGTCGAACCATCTCCTCGAGGCCGATGCGGCCGTGGGTGCGGCCGAGGCCACTGGCCTTAACGCCTCCGTGAGGAGCTTCGCTGATGCCGAAGCTGCAGACAAGATCGTTCATCATCACGGCTCCGGCCTGAAGCTGAGCAGCGACACGCTTGCCGCGCGCGGGGTCGCGGGTCCAGAGGCTGGCGGCGAGTCCGAACTCGGAGTCGTTCGCGAGTCGGATGGCGTCGGCTTCGGTATCGAAGGGCGCGATCGGCAGCACGGGGCCGAAGGTCTCTTCGCGCATGAGAAGCATATCGTGCGTGACGTCGGCGATGACGGTGGGCGGGTAAAAGTTGGAACCGAGTTCCGAGAGTCGCGTGCCGCCGCAAATGAGGCGGGCGCCACGGCGAATCGCGTCCTCGACGTGCGCCTCGACGATTTTCAGTTGGCGCTCGTTGATCATGGGGCCAACATCGATTCCCTGCTCTGAGCCGTTGCCAATCCGGACTTGCTTTGCTTTTTCCGCGCTAAGGGCGATGAACTTTTCGTAGATGTTTCGCTGGACGTAGCACCGTTCGACGGAAAGGCAGGTTTGTCCTGCGTTCATGAAGGCGCCCCAGACGGCGCCGGCTGCTGCGGTGTCGAGATCGACATCGTCGAAGACGAGCATGGGATCTTTGCCGCCGAGTTCGAGGACCACGGGCAAGAGACGCCGGGCTGCGGCCTCGCCGACACGTTTTCCGGTCGGAACGCTGCCGGTGAAGATCAGTTTGTCGATGGGCGACTCAACCAGCGCGGCGCCGGTCGGTCCCTCGCCGGCGACGACCTGGAACACGTCGCTTGGGACGCCGGCCTCGCTCAGCAGGCGTTGTAACTCCAGCGCTACAAGTGGGGTCAGTTCGGAGGGCTTCAGCACGACGGCATTGCCGGCGACGAGCGCGGCGAGCGATTCGGTCGCGGGAATCGAGAAAGGATAATTCCACGGCGCGATGATGCCGAAGACGCCATACGGCTCGCGAAAAAGCTTGCCGCGTTTGGACTTCATCACCAGGTTGCCGTGGGGCAACGATTCGGGCTTGAGGAACTGATAAGCGTTTCCGAGCAGGAATCGCGCGGAGTCGAGAACAACGAGCACTTCTGAGAGCAAGGCTTCGACCACCGGTTTGCCGGCCTCGCGGGTGATGAGTTCCGCGACCTGCTGCTTTTGCGCCGTGAGCAATTGCTGGAATCGGCGGACAGCCGTCAGCCGCCCGCGGAGGCCTCGGGTGTTCCATTGTGGCTGGGCTCGGCGTGCGCGATCGACGGCTTGGCGAACATCGTCAGCAGTGGCGATAGGAACTTCGCCGATGACCTTGCCGTCGGCGGGGTTCATGGAGGCAAGCGGCTTCTTCTCGATTTGGGCGTCGACCGGCATCGCAGTCCACAATTCTACTCATGGTTGGATGATTTCCGGTGAGTCGTTGTGCGACTACCGCCGTTATTCCGGATTCGTGCCTGAAGGCGCCCGTCAATATTCGACGCTCACCAGCGCCAGCCCGCTGGCGGGAGCCGTAGCTCCGGGATTGGCGGAACGATTCTTCGCGTTCAGGATTTCGGCGACACTAGTTGGTGTAAGCGTTCTCTTCCCGACCAAAAGAAAGGTGCCGACCAGGTTTCGGACCATGTGATGAAGGAACCCGTTGCCGCGCACCTCGTAGATCAGCTCGTCACCTTCGCGGTGAAAGGACGAAGAAAAAATGGTTCGAACATTTGACGGTGCCTCGTCGTCTCCGTCGTTGGCCTCGGCGATCCGGCGCAAGCGGTCGGGATCGACGGCGGCGAAAGAGGTAAAGTCGTGTTCTCCCAAAATGGAACTGGCAGCGTCGACCATGGCCGATTCGTTAAGCGGCCAAGGGTGATGACTCACGAACCGGGCTACGAATGGCGGGCAGATCGATTCGCGGTAGAGGCGATAACGATAGGTCTTGGCCCTGGCGCACTTGCGAGGATGAAAATCTTCTGCGACCTCCTCGGTTGAGAGTACTCGAATACAGGAAGGCAAAACATCGTTTAAGGCAAAAACCAGATTGACGGCTGGAATCGGCGATGATGTAACAAAAGCGGCAACCTGTCCCAGGGCATGGACGCCGGCATCGGTTCGGCCTGAGCCGTGCACGACGACTTGCTCGCGCGTGACGCGGCTGATTGCGTCAATGAGCGTGCCCTGAATGGTTGCCAAGCCCGGCTGCACCTGCCATCCGGCGAAATCGGTTCCATCGTAAGCCAGTACCAATTTGATATTTCGATTCACAAGTTAATGGGTGTCGCGTCTTCTTTGTCGAAACGGGACTCTGCGGTTCGTTATAGAGATAGCATGGCGCGGGAAGCGCGGCCTGGTCAGCTATACTAATTTGTTCCCGAAACCTGATCGAATCCGGCCTCGAAACTGCCCGGCAGAAATCTTGAACTATCCGTGTGATTGTTGCGTATCACCTGGTGACGAAAAACGGTTTGGGAAGTCTTAAAGAAGTACTTTTCTTGGAGAAGAGCGCATGCGCTTCTTGGGTCGTATTGTGTCTAACGATAAATTGATTTTGTTGCTCGGTAGTATCCTCGCGCTGAGCAGCCTTGGGGCGGCACAAGCCAATAACTCGAATAATCTTCCGGATGCGCCACAGGCGAGCACATCCAAGTCAGATGCGCCGCTGCTGCATCAGGATTACACGGCGCCGAAATCGCACATTTTTAATCTGGTGGCGCCGTATACGTCGCGCTACGTTCCTCCGCCGAATTTCGCCAACAGTTCGCGAATCGACCAGACCATTCGCGACGGAAAAATGTACTTGTCGTTGAACGACGCCGTGGCGCTGGCGTTGGAAAACAACCTTGACCTTGCGATTGCCCGCTACAACCTTCCCATCGCCGATACCGACATTCTTCGGTCGAAGGGCGGCGGTTCGCTGCGCGGTGTAAACACGGGCGTGGTTTCCGGCACTCCGGGCGGTGGCGTGGGAACGATCGGAACAGGTGCTACCGGTGGCGGCGCTGGCGGTACATCGACCGCAGCCGGCGGCGCGGCAACCGGCACCGGCGGCATCGTGGCCTCGACCACGGGCGCCGGACCGACTACTCCGTCGTTCGATCCGTTTATCTCGGGTACCCTGGGGTTGGAAAAGACGGTATCGCCGGTGGCCAGCGTGTTTTCGGGCGCGCCTCCGGGATCGTCATTGAACTCGGGAACCGGTGTGGGCAATTTCAGCTACAACCAGGGATTCGCCACGGGCGCGAACCTGACCGTTGGGTTCAACAACACGCGCTCTACCACAAACAGCATCTTCAATTCGATCAGCCCGCAGTTGTCTTCGAACTTCCGTGCGACAGCAAGCCAGCCTTTGCTGCAGGGATTCGGCTGGGCCCTGAATACGCGTAACATTCGCATCGCCAAGAATAACCGCGAGATCACCGACGTTGCTTTCCGGCAGCAGGTTATCTCGACGGTGGTTCAAATCCAGAACATTTACTGGGACCTGGTGAGCGCGTACGAAACCGTGAAAGTCAATCAGGAATCGGTTGCGCTGGCGGAAAAGACGCTCTCGGACAATAAGAAGCAGGTGGAGATCGGAACCCTGGCGCCAATCGAAGTGGTGCGGGCGCAGTCTCAGGTGGCATCGAGCAATCAGCAGTTGATTGTGGCGCAGACCAATCTGCAGCTGCAGCAGTTGCTGATGAAGAATGCCATCAGCCGCAACCTGGTCGACCCGACGCTGGCCTCCGTGCCGGTGATTCCGACGGATACGATGGTGATTCCGCAGGTTGAGCCGGTGGTTCCAATCGATGAACTGGTCAACGATGCTCTGTCGCATCGTCCGGAACTGGCGCAGTCGCGCATCGACTTGACGAACCGCGAAATCACGAATAAGGCGCTGAAAAACGGGTTGTTGCCATCGGTCAATCTCTACGCGTTTTATGGCGCTTCGTCGCTGGGAGGCAATCAGAACGTGTCGGCCACTTGCCCGGCGAATGCCACCCCCGAAGAGCTCCAATTCTGTACGCCTGCAGGAACCATTACGCCCAGCGGCTATGGCGGCACGTTCGGCAGCCTGTTCGACAGCAGCGCTCCGGATAAAGGATTTGGCATCAACATTCAGATTCCGATCCGCAACCGTACGGCGCAGGCTGACCAGATTCGCGGCCAGCTCGAGTATCAGCAGGCGCAAATGCGGTTACAGCAGCAGCAGAACCAGATTCGCATCGACGTGCGCAACTCGCAGTTCACGTTGCAGCAGGATCGCGCGCAGGTCGATGCCGCCCGCAAGGCGGTCGACCTGGCTCGTGAAAGCCTGGATGCCGAGTCGAAGAAATACGCTCTCGGCGCCTCGACGAACACTCTGGTGCTAAGCGCGCAGCGTGACCTGACGCAGGCGGAATCGCAGCTGGTAACGGCGAACTCGGCCTATGAAAAGGCTCGCGTCGATCTGGAACGCGCGACCGGCTTGACCCTGAGCACGATGGGGGTTGATATCGCCGACGCACAGAGCGGCGTGGTGAACAAGATGCCTATGATTCCTGGGGTTGGACCCGCGAATCAGACCAAAGGCGCCTCGACCACGCAAACTCCGTTGCAATCGACACCGCAACAATAGTCCTCTCTCCTCAGAAGCCCGGCGCGAAACTGCGTCGGGCTTTTTCTTTGCCAACACGCCGATGATATGATCCGCTCGACCATGGCGGAGACTCTGGGCTCAATCCACGACCTTTGCGGGCTCCTGCTGCAGCAGTTCATCGACCTCTGGCTTTACACCTGTGGACGCCGCCATCGCCGCAGCGATGTTCCCTGGATGGTTTGTCCGACTGGCCCGCCTGATCGAATTGGCGAGCACTGGTATGAGCAGCTTGCCGCGTCGGAAAACCTGACCCTCAAGATCTCGACCGGCAGCGGGCTAGTCCCTGACTGGAACGATCTGCGCGGTCCCAGCTTCGATCCGAACGCGGTGCATCCGGCAATCCGAGATTTCTATGAACACACTTCGCTTTATCACCTGGAAGCCTGGAGCGAAGTCAGCCTGCTGATGCGATTCTTCCTCTGGGGCCTGGTGACCTTCGCCAGCCGCCGCATGCAGCAACTGAATTTTCCTGTGTCGTCGATGGAACTGGCCGGCGGCATGTCGAGCGAGATTATCGAACTCACCGACAGCAACGGACGACGTAAGTACACGGGCTGGCTGCGGCGGATGAAGAAGAATGGCTACGTGATTTATGCGGGGATCTACACCACGGGCACGGTTCCGGAATATGACGGACGCTGCGTGAAGGTGAGCTTTCCGGTTCCACGAGGAAGTTCGACGGTGTTCCTGCGGCCCGAGGCGTTGCCGGACGGATCGTTCAAGCTGATCTCGCAAGGCAAGCAGTTTGGCGATTCGGGCTTTTATCGATTGATTGAACGCGGACGTGATTTCTACCAGGTCCGCTATCTGAAAACACTACACGAAGTTTTTCACGTTTACGTGGATGGCGAAGGAGTGCTGCGGACCGACCACAGCATCCGTTATCTTGGCGTGCAGGTGATGCGGCTGCATTACAAGATCGAAGCGAAGGACGAAGTGCAAGGGCCGAAAAATGCCGTCAAAACGCAGGACTCAGTCGGCCCTCGCTGATCTAACGTTCCCTATTTGCTCCAACCCTGCTTGACCGCATAATCGTCGAGCCACTGCTTCCACTGCTCTTTCCTTTTGGCGTATTCGGTTTCGCTCTGATGATGCTCGAGGATCATCTCGCCGTGCGGCGTAATCGACGTCAGCACCCAGGTGATTTTCATGCTCGTGTGATTGGCGTCGATGGGTTGGCACTCAACCTCGATTCGAGCCAGCACGTCCGGTGAGGTATGCACATAAACTGAGCGCCGCGGAGGCTCATAGACAGCGAGCGTCCAGAGCGTCTGCTCGTCGGTGCGGAATACCATGTCCCGGACTGTGTCGTTACTAGCCGGGTAGATTGGCATCCACTTCCATGAAGGGATCCACCTGGTTTCGCCATCGGGGGTGAACAGCGGGAAGACTTTTTCGACGGGTCCGTTGATGGTGAGTTCAAAGGAGCGGACGGCGCGTGGTCCGCCTTCGGTTTGTGCGCTGGCCATGGCGCATATCATAAACAGGCCCACAGCCAGGATTTGCAGCGTCGTTTGCATGGTTTTCTCCAAAGAAAAAGCGCCCGCGGCACGGAAATGCCGCAGGCGCTCGGATTTTGTACAAAAGAAAACGCGCCGCTCGCAATGAGCAGCGCGTCTTTTATTTTTATAACTGAAGAGGAAGCTCAAAGCAAGAACCTTTTGCCGCGTTTTTCTCGCTTGGGCTCTCATCTGGAAACTCCAACCCTGAAACTCGAAACTAACTAAGCATGGCTCTCGAAGAATATCGCCGCAAACGCCGGTTCCAGGACACGCCCGAGCCTCCGCCGAAAGTGGAGAAGAAGACAGGAAACCGCTTTGTGGTGCAGAAGCACGCTGCGTCGCAACTGCACTACGATTTCCGGCTGGAGATGGACGGAGTGCTGAAGTCGTGGGCGGTTCCCAAGGGACCGACTCTCGACACTGCCGACAAGCGGCTGGCAATGATGGTCGAGGACCATCCGGTTTCGTACTTCGATTTTGAAGGCATCATCCCGGAAGGAAACTACGGCGCTGGCACGGTGATGGTGTGGGACATGGGCAAGTGGGAGCCGCTAGGCGATGCCGACGCAATGCTGGCAAAGGGCGATTTGAAATTCCGCCTGCACGGCAAGAAGCTGAACGGCGAGTTCGCGCTGGTGCACATGAAAGCGCGGCGTCCCGGATCAAAGGGCAATGAGTGGCTGCTGATCAAGAAGAAAGATGAAGACGCGGAAGCCGGATTCGATGCTAATAAACTCGATTGGTCGGTGATCAGCAGGCGGTCGATGAAGCAGATTGCCGGCGATTCGGGATCGCGAGAGTGGCAGTCGAATCGGCCCGCGGCGAAAACTCCGGTGAAGGCGAAGAATGCGTGGCTGGCGGAGTCGATTGCTATCGCCGACAAGAAAAAAGCGGCGGCAACGAAGGCAAGAAAAACGGTGAAAAGGCGACGGGCAAAGACTGCGTAGAAGAGCTAATCGGTGCGTAGGACGTTCATTCTTACTGATCCGCGTCTGGCGTTTTGTACTTTGCCGCGATGTCCGCCGACATTTTGATCACGTTATCCAACGGCTTGCGGACCGGAACCGCAATCCCGCGTTGCTTGAACGCCTCAATCACTCGTTCGGTCGGGATGTTGCCGACTAGTTCATCTTGAGCAAAGGGGCAGCCTCCAAGGCCTCCAATGGCGGAGTCGAAGCGACGGCAGCCGGCGTCGTAGGCGGCGAGGACCTTGGCTGCGGCTTCATCCGGACGGCTATGCAGGTGGCAGCCGATTTCGAGGTAGTCGTAGCGGGCATTCACGGCGGCGAAGACTTCGCCGACCATTTGTGGCGTCGCGACACCCACGGTGTCAGCCAACGAGATCTGGTGGATGTCCATCGACTCCAGCAGCTCCACCGCCGTCACCACCTCTTCCACGTTCCACAAATCGCCATACGGATTGCCGAACGCCATCGACACGTACACCACCACGCCCATTCCGGCTTCGTCGGCCTTCTTCTCGATCTTCTCCAATTCCTCGATCGCGTCTTCCAGCGACTGCTTCTGGTTGTTCTCGAGAAACGTGGGCGAAACAGAATACGGGAAGCCGACGGTCTTGATGGCCTCGGTCTTGATGGCGCGCTCGACGCCCTTCTCGTTGACCACGATGCCGATGATCTCGACGTCGTCGGGCGGATCGAGCTGCTTGAGCACGTCCTCGGAGTCGGCCATCTGCGGCACGGCTTTGGGCGACACGAACGACACGGCATCAATATGCTTGAACCCCGCGCCGATCAGAGCGCGCAGGTACTGGACTTTGATGTCGGTGGGGATCTGGCGCGGCAGGCCCTGCCAGGCGTCGCGGGGACACTCGATGAGTTTGAGTTCGTCGGGCATTTAGAAAGTCTTTCAACGCGGATGAACGCGGATCAACACGGATTTTACTAGAGAAAAGATCCGCGTTTATCAGTGTCGATCTGCGTTGGATGCTTTCAGAAGCAGACTCGACGCGGAGAAGAGCACCACGAACCACAGCGCTATCCAGAAAAGTCCGCTCCCGACCAGCGGGCCGTCGCGGCCGATGTGCTCGCCGCCGAAGGGCCAACTGTAGAAGCGGGAGAGGTTGTGTGCTCGCGCGAGGTGGATGCCGACGTAGAGATATGTCAGGATGCCGAGCGGGAGGCTGAGCAGCAATGACCCGATGGCGCGCCAGAAGCGAACGTGCTTGTACTTCGCAGCAGCGAAGATCAGGATGAAGCCAACGGTGGCGCACGCGCCGATCAGGATGGGAAGAAGACCGGGCATTTCTAGTGCCGTCGTCTGTTCGATTCGAAGTGACCGCCGGGCACAACCAAGGTGTTCTCGGCCCACACACGTACGTCAGGTACTGGATGAGGAGCGCCTTCATGAAAAACGATCCATGCACGGAGGTCGTACCAGTGCGTCTCATCGATTTGCAAGAATGGAAGCTGCTCAACAAAGATCTCCGGCCTACCTTGCTGTGTCGTTCTCCAAGGCTGTTGCGGTGAAAGGGCGACCTTCACAACAAGGTGTCTTTGTTTCAGTCGGTAACTTACGCTGTAATCGCCATATTCCACTTCGACCCGTGGAAACTCTTGTGCCCACACGTCGAATGTTGCTGGTCGGGCTATCAACGCGAGCTGTGCACGAATGGAGAGGTCATTTCGATACGGAATCCTCATTTGCCGAAAGAAGCCATACGTCTGCTGAAGCTGGACCCAGCCCTGATCAAGATCAGCTTCCATCACGAGCGAAGTCCGCCCGTCCGCATAGTGCACATCGTAGACCGGATTCGGCATAGGCCCCCTTTCGGCAAGATCGTCTTACGTCTGCAACACTCCCACCGTAAACTTCGCCACTTCCGGATTCAGTGCCGCCGCCGATAACGCTGCCGTTATGGCGTCGCGCGTATCGAGCGGATCGATGATCGCGTCCAGCCACAGCCTTGCCGCTCCGTAGCGCGGGTCCATCTGCTGATCGTAGGTGGCTTTGGTTTCGTCGAAGAGTTTTTTCTTGTCGGCGTCGCTCAGCTTCTGGCCACCACGCTCGAGCTGTTTGATTTTGATTTCGACCAGCGTACCTGCGGCCGATTCGCCACTCATCACCGAGTAGCGTGCGCTGGGCCAGGCGAAGATGAAGCGCGGATCGTAGGCCTTGCCGCACATGGCGTAGTGGCCCGCGCCGAACGAGCCGCCGATAATGACCGAGATCTTCGGCACCACGGAGTTCGAGACGGCGTTCACCATCTTGGCGCCGGCCTTGATGATGCCGCTCCACTCGGCGTCGCGCCCGACCATGAAGCCGTTCACGTCGTGCAGGAAGACCAGCGGCACCAGGTTCTGGTTGCAGTCCATGATGAAGCGCGCGGCCTTTTCGGCCGACTCGGTGTAGATGACGCGGCCGAACTCCATGCGCTTGTGGCCCTGCTCGTCGGTCTGCTGCTGGTTAACGGCCTGGTTAGCGACGATGCCGACGGCGTGCCCGCCGATGCGCGCGAATCCGCAGATGAGCGTCTTGCCGTACTCGGGGCGGTACTCGTCGAACTTCGAGCCATCAACGATGCGTGCGATGATCTCTTTCATGTCGTAGGGCCGGGTGACTTCCGATTCGTAGATGCCATACAGCTCTTCGGGGGCGTAGATCGGGTCTTCCGCCTTGCCACGGTTGAAAGGCGCGCGTGGACGCTCGCCCATTTTCTCGACCAGGGAACGGATGCGCTTCAGGCAGGCTTCGTCGTTGGGCTCATGGTAATCGACGGTGCCGCTGATGGCCGAGTGCATCTCGGCTCCGCCCAGTTCTTCGGCCGAAACCTTCTGCCCGATCGCGGCCTGAACCAAAGCTGGACCTGCTAAAAACAACCCGCTGCCGTCGGTCATCAACACTTGGTCGCACATGACGGGCAAGTATCCGCCTCCGGCGACGCACATGCCCATGATGGCTGCGATCTGTGGAATGCCCTTGGCCGACATAACTGCATTGTTGCGGAACACGCGGCCGAAATCGTCGGTGTCGGGAAAGACGTCTTCCTGCAGCGGCAAAAACACGCCCGCCGAATCGACGAGATAGATGGTCGGGATATGGTTCTCGATGGCGATGTTCTGCGCGCGGATGACCTTCTTCGCCGTCATGGGGAAAAACGCGCCGGCCTTTACTGTCGCGTCGTTCACGATCAGCATGAACGTTCGACCGTGGATTTTGCCGAGTCCGGTGACGACGCCGGCGCAGGGCGCGCCGCCCCATTCCTCATACATGCCGTATGCGGCCCACTCGCCGAGTTCGAACAGCTCGGTGCCGGGATCGAGCACCAGGCGGATGCGCTCGCGCGCCGTCAGCCTCTTCTTTGCGTGCTGCGCGTCGATGGCCTTGGGGCCTCCGCCTTGTTCGAGTTTGTCTTCTTCATTGCGCAGGTCGCTGACCAGGTCGGCCATGGCGCGCATGTTCTTCTCGAAGCGAGCGGAGGTAGGGTCGATTTTGCTGGGGATGACGTTCGTATTTTCTGCGGTATGAGCCATATAGGATCACAACAACTAGATGAACGGATAAGCGTATAGGAAGGAGTTTCGAGTTTCCAGTTTCGAGTTTCGACAGAAACAAGGTCAGCGGCGAACGAAGTAGAGGACGGTTGCAATCCCGGTGCCGAGGGCGAGCGCGCCGACAAACGGATACCAGAGAAGCGGAAGGCCGGTCAGGAACACGGCCATGCAGCCGACCGTGAACAATAATCCGGCAAAGCCGCCGCCGAACCGGATGCGGTGCATGGTGATGCCCTGGTGAGGGAAATCAGATGCCAGAAGATCTAGTTTCTGCGAATTGACTGTCGTCGAGCGGTTGAGGAAATGAAGGACGATGGCAATTCCGCACCCGAGGGCGATGGCTCCAGCGAAGAGTCGAAACAGATCGGGAGCACAAAACGAAAACGCCAAGGCCATACAGCCGATCACGAGGGAGAGTCCGGCGAACCCAAGGTCGAAGCCGATGCCCTGCGGGGTAATGCCTCGACGCAGAAGGTCCTGCTTCATGTGGCAATTGTCGCGCAGATTTTGTATGGCTGAACCGTAATAAGTTTCCAGTTTCGAGCAGGACTTCTAGTCCGAAAAAGGGAACTTTGTGGATGCGGGAGACGTATCATCAACCAGAGGCACTCGTATGCTCACTTTCGTCCTGTGGTGCATCCTTTTCATCCTGTGTTGGCCCCTGGCGCTGTTTGCACTGGTGATGTACCCAATTGTGTGGCTGTTGCTGTTGCCGTTCCGGATTGTGGGGATCGCCGTCGAGGGTGCGTTGAAGCTGGTATGGGCGATTGTAACCCTGCCCGTCCGACTGCTGAGTGCGCCGGGAAGAATCTGATCTCGCCATTTTGTCATGGTGAGCGAGAACCGAGTAGTCGAGCCGAATCACCCAATATCGGTTCGACTGGGCAAGAAACTCCAACGCACTCCGGCCTGAGTGCCTGTTTCTCCGATTGTCAACTCGCGATCTACATCGAGGTGCTTCGACTCGGGCGTTCGCCATCGCTCAGCATGACAGCTTTCGTACTCATACAGCGGTCATCCTCGGCCGTTTCCCAAATGTTTCCTAAGGAATTCCGGCACGCGCTGGGCGGCATCGAGCATGGTGATGGTCGAAAGGTAGTGGCCTTCTCCCTCGTAAAACTTGCATTCGCAGATGGAGTCGGTGCTGGCGGCCAGGTCGCGGATCTTGTGCGCCTCTGCGATCGGAACCGACGTGTCATCCTCCCCGTGCAGGACTAACGTTGGCGGTAGCTTGGGACTGGCAACGTAGAGCTGTTCGGGGAGTCCGCCGCAGAAATCGATGATGGCTTTTACGCGCGAATCGGTTGCGCCCATGGCGAGGGCGAGATAGGCGCCGAGCGAGAATCCGACGAGCGCAGTGCCGGTTTTCGCGACTTCGGGAAGCGAATGAGTGTAGGTAATGGCGTCGGAGATGGCGGCCATCCAGTCGGGAAAGAGGTCGTGCATCTCTTTGGGCGATGGCTGATCGGTAGTGCCGGTGCGGTCGAAGTAATGGAGCAGGAAGACGGCGTATCCCTGGGCAGCGAGCATGCGCGCGGGACGATCGGAGGAGAAAGTGTCATCCATGCCAGTCGAGCCATGAAGGGCGATCACGGGCGGATATTGTTTGTCACCATTGGGGACAAAGCTGTCGATTCGGATGGTTTTGCCGGCGGAGGTGAAGCTGGCGGAGGATTTGGTCACTTCAGGCTGGGAGAAGAAAGATGCGAGAGAGCCGAGCAGGGACATGGGGCAATTGTCTATTGGCTATTGAATATTGAAAAGCCCGAGCAAGTCTAGTTCCAGACGATCTTTTGCGAAAGATTTTCCAACAACAAAGCCGCCTCAAAAGGCGGCTGACGGTGAAGATCAGGGTTTTGTTCGACTAAATTTCCTCACGAAAATCAGCATTCCCGAGGCCAACAAGAATACGGAACTCGGCTCCGGTACGGTCGCTTCGGCAGAGATCGAAATCGAAGGGACGTCGAAATCAACCTGGTGAAATGGCTGGAATTCGAGATGAACCTCGTCGAAATCGATATCGTCGAAGTACACGTTGTATTCCACACCTCCGGCGGTGTAGCCCAATCCGAGCATGTCGAACGCCGGAAAGGCCGGGAACAGTTCGTTGTCCGCGCTGCCGAAATCATTGAGGCCGGTGATTGCGACGCCGTTACGCTCGCCGGTGATACCGGTAATCTGATAGTAAGTTCCGTTGAATGGATCGGTAGTGAACGTACCCGAGGCATTCACGATATCGCTCGGATCGTCCCAGTTCGTACCGGTATACGACCAATTGAAAGTATCCGCCGCGGCAAGAAGCGGAACGAAACAGAGTGCAAGAAGAGGAAGCAGTTTGCGCAAGCACGGTCTCCTTATCGCACCCACCCTTAGCGAAGGAGGATAGCACGAATTAACGATAAGTTTAATGACTAATTCGTGGATGCACGAAAGCAGCGGACGGGTCTGGAAGCCCGCCCCCATATATATTTGGCAGCTCATATCTGCTATGAGCTGCATCTTCCACTTAACTATCAGACCAACTGCTAGACCGAAACCGCCTGACCGGACAGAGTGCGCAACGACCCTGCATACGGTGCTTTCGCCACGCCGCGTTCGGTGATGATCGCCGTAACATAAGCGTTAGGGGTCACGTCGAAGGCAGGATTTTCGATCTTCACGCCATTTGGCGTCATCTGCTTGCCGGCGATGTGGGTGACCTCGCGCGAAGAGCGCTGCTCGATCGGAATCTTGCTGCCGTCGGGCGTTTCCATGTCCACCGTGCTCCACGGCGCAGCGACGTAGAACGGAATGCCATGCTCTTTCGCCAGGATTGCGACCGTGTAGGTGCCGATTTTGTTCGCAACGTCGCCGTTGGCGGCGATGCGGTCGGCGCCGACTATGACGGCTCCAATCTTGCCCTGGCGCATCATGGCTCCGGCCATGTTGTCGGAGATGACGGTCGTGGGGATGTTGTCCTTCACCAACTCCCAGGCAGTAAGGCGCGACCCTTGCAGGAATGGGCGGGTCTCGTCGGCGAAAACGTGAAGCTTCTTGCCCGATTCGACGGCGGCACGAATAACGCCCAAAGCAGTTCCATATCCGCAGGTCGCAAGCGCACCGGCGTTGCAATGGGTGAGCACTCCGCCCGACGAAGGCAGCAGCACGGCACCGTTACGCCCCATGGCTTCGTTGGCGGCAATGTCTTCGAGATACATGCGCTGGGCTTCGGTGATCATGGTTTGCTTGATCTGCGTGACTGGAAGTTCGGAAACTTCTTCAAACTTTTCCTGCATGCGGCGGATTGCCCAAAAGAGATTGACCGCAGTCGGGCGGGTTTCGCCCATGGTGTCGCAGATTTGGTCGAACTGGCGGCGGAGTTCGGCGAAGTGGTCGCCTTCCGCGTCGCGGACGCCGAGTGCGATTCCCATGGCGGCGGCCACGCCGATGGCGGGGGCTCCGCGGACGATCATGTCCCGGATGGCGGTCGCGACCTCCTCGTAGTCCTTGCAGGTTACGTAGACTTCCTCGGTGGGAAGCTTGGTTTGGTCAATAAAGCGGACGCCGTCGTCGGTCCATTCGAGAGTTTTGATCATCAGTAGCGAGTATCCAGCAGCCAGTATCGAGTATTTAAGTTCGTCCGTTCATCAGTTTATCAGGCGAAATAGACAGGATCAGGCCTCTCTCGAATTGGTAAATCTGGAAAACCGCCGAATTGCAAAAGTTAACTTCCTCGCCAATATCAGTGGCCTTGTGTAATTCCTTCCTGGTTACCAAGGTGTACAACGGCGAAGTCACTGTCGCAACGTCCCAAAATGATCCAGCATCCCTTAAGATAGATGTGAGCTGCTGATTAGCGGTTTTTCCGATTGCGCAGGCATTCGGAATGACGCTACTATCGCGGCATTCCTGCCGGTATTGTCGGCCACCTGATCGCGCGTGGGTCAGATGCCGATGTTATCTTTTGCGGGAGCTCTGGAAGGTTTTCCGGGTCTTTTCGGTATCGGTGATGAATAACGGGTCTCGCATAATTCGTCTGTCTTTGGTGATCGCGCTGGCGGCGATTCTGTCGTTGCCGGCCGGGGCCGCTACGGTTTCGAACCACTATTCCAAAACCAAGTCGCACCCGATCACGGAATCGGCGCGCACGAAAAAGAAGCTGGTGCAGTCGCAGCACAGCCGTCCAGTGGCAAAAGCTACGGTGAAGCGCGCGACGCTGCGCCGCCGCGTGGTTCGTCATCGTTACTACGAACGGTTTGTGGGCAACTCGTTCGCCGATAATCAGACGACAGGCGACGTGATTGCCGGGGAAGATCCGGTGGTCCGCCAGGCTGCGATTGACGCACTGGGCAACATGAATGGCACGGTCGTGGTGGTGGACCCGAACACCGGCCGCATTCTGACGATGGTCAATCAGGATCTGGCGCTTTCGGAAGGCGCGACGCCATGCTCGACCATCAAGTTATCGGTGGCGCTGTCGGCGCTGAGCGAAGGCATTATCAGCAAAGACACGAAGATCAATCTTGGCGGCGGATATCGCATGAACCTGACCGACGCCCTGGCGCACTCGAATAACACATATTTCGAGATCCTCGGACGCCAGCTTGGTTTCGAGAAGGTCAGCTACTACGCGCACCAGTTCGGTCTCGGCGAACTCGCCGGATACGACATTCCCGGCGAGCACCTGGGAACGTATCCGACGGAAGTGCTGCCGGAGAAAGAAGGCGGCGTGGGTAAGATGTGCTCGTTCGGCGAGAGCGTGAACATGACCCCGCTACAGCTGGCGGCGATGGTTTCGGCGATCGCTAACGGTGGAACGCTGTACTACCTGCAGCATCCGGAAACGCCGGAGCAGGTCACGAACTTCCAGCCGCGCGTGAAGCGCCACTTGGATATTGCTGGTGTCGTTCCCGAAATGCTGGATGGCATGGCGGGCGCGGTGCACTACGGCACGGCGCGCAGCGTACGCTACAACTTCAACGAGGAAGAAATCCTCGGCAAGACCGGTACCTGCTCGAAAGATGGTATTCGCTTTGGATGGTTTGCTTCGTACGCGAACACGCAGTACGGCAAGATCGTAACTGTGATCTTCCTGCATGGCGGGCGTCCGACCTTCGGGCCGAAAGCGGCAGAGTTGACAGGGCACCTGTATCGCGAACTGTACGATCACGAATACTTCGCAGCCAAGCCGGCGGTGATGGATCGGACGTCAACGCTGGGCGCGACACAGTGATTCATCAGATGTGAAAAGGCCTCCCTGCTGGGAGGCCTTTTCTATTTGAACTAGGGGTTTCTCGCTACGCTCGACAGACAAATCTAGTGCGATTTCTGCTTTGTGAACACCGCCGCCAGCGCCTGCCCCGTATAACTCTTCTTCACCTTGGCGACCTGTTCCGGTGTGCCTTGCGCAACGATCTTGCCGCCTTCTTCGCCGCCTTCGGGGCCGAGGTCGATAATCCAGTCGGCGTTGCGGATCACGTCGAGGTTGTGCTCGATGATGATGATGGTGTTGCCGAGATCGGTGAGGCGGTGCAGCACATCGAGCAGTTTCTTAACGTCGTCGAAATGCAAGCCGGTGGTGGGTTCATCCAGCAAATACAACGTGCGACCGGTTTGGCGTTTGCTCAACTCGCGGGCGAGCTTGATACGCTGCGCTTCCCCACCGGATAGAGTCACGGCCGATTGGCCAAGGTGGATGTATCCCAACCCAACATCCAGCAGAGTCTGTAATCGCTGGCGGACTTGCGGGAAGTCTTCGAGAACGGGCAGCGCATCGGATACCGGCAGCTCAAGGACATCGGCAATCGAGTGCCCCTTGTATTTCACCGCAAGTGTTTCATGGTTGTAACGCTTGCCGCCGCAGACCTCGCACAGCACATACACGTCCGGCAAGAAGTTCATCTCAATTCGGCGCTGGCCTTCGCCCTGGCACGCTTCGCAGCGTCCGCCGGGAACGTTGAACGAGAAGCGCCCGGCTTTGTAGCCGCGCTCACGGGCTTCCGGCAGCATCGCGAACAGATCGCGGATGTGGGTAAAGACGCCGGTGTAGGTTGCGGGATTCGAGCGCGGAGTGCGTCCAATCGGCGACTGGTCGATCTGGATGACCTTGTCGACGTTTTCGACGCCAGTGATCGATTTGTGCGCGCCGGGTTCCTCGCGCGACTTGTAGAGCTGCTTCGCCAGTGCGCGATACAGGATATCGTTGACCAGCGTGCTCTTCCCTGAGCCGCTAACACCGGTGACTACCGTCATCACGCCCAGCGGAAAGCTCGCGTCGACATGCTTCAGGTTGTTTTCCGTCGCCGAAAGAATCGCGATGGCTTTGCCGTTCACCTGACGCCGCTGCGGCAGCATCTCGATCTGCACCTCGCCCGCGATGTATTTGCCGGTCAACGAGCGTGGCGCCTTCATGATGTCCGCCGGCGTTCCTTGCGCGACAAGTTCTCCGCCGTGACGACCGGCGCCGGGACCGAGGTCGATGACGTAGTCAGCGCGGCGAATAGTCTCCTCGTCGTGCTCGACGACGAGCACGGTGTTGCCGAGGTCGCGCAACGATTCCAGCGATTGCAGCAGACGTTCGTTGTCACGATGGTGCAGCCCGATCGAAGGTTCGTCGAGAACGTACAGCACTCCGCGCAGCTTCGATCCAATTTGTGTGGCGAGACGAATGCGCTGGCCTTCGCCTCCGGACAACGTAGCTGCCGAGCGATCAAGCGATATGTAGCCGAGGCCGACGGTGTTAAGGAATCCCAACCTCTCCGCGATTTCGCGAACGATGCGTCCAGCGATCTGCTCCTCGCGCTCGCTGAGTTTAATCTTCGCGACAGCTTCCACCGAGCGCCCGACTGAGAGGGCGGTGAAATCGGCGATCGACATGCCATTCACTTTGACCGCCAGGCTCTCCGGCCGCAGACGTTTTCCATGACACACCGGGCACCGGGTCGCTGACATGTAGTTCATCAGCCAGTCGCGATAGCCCTCCGAGGCAGACTCGTCCATGTTCTGCTTCAGATATTCAAGGATTCCTTTGAATCCGATTTTGCGATCGCCCGCTTCCGGTCCATACAAGAGAATGCGCTGTTCTTTGTCCGAGAGCTTTTCGAAGGGCGTATCCAGGTCGATGTTGTAAGCAGCGGCGGCCAGCTTCACGCTGTGGATCAGGTTGGTTGAGGCTGATCCCGGACCCAAGGCTCCATCGAGCAGGGGCTTCGACCAGTCGTTGATGATCTTCGCAGGATCGAAGTCGTAGCGGCTGCCAAGACCGTGGCACTCAGGACAGGCACCGTAAACGCTGTTGAACGAGAAGGAGCGAGGCTCCAACTGCGGCACACTGATGCCACACTGCGGGCAGGCCAGCCGCTCGCTGAACATGTGCTCTTCGCCGCCGACGATGACGACTTGCACCAGACCGCTGCCCAGCTTCATCGCCAGAGCGATTGACTGTTCCAGGCGTCGCTCGATTCCAGGCTTCACCAGCAGGCGATCGATAACTACTTCGATGGTGTGGTTCTTTCGCTTGTCGAGCTTGATCTCTTCTTCCAGGTTTACCAGTTCGCCGTCGATACGAGCACGGGTGAATCCATGCTGGACGAGCTTTTCCATCTCCTGTTTGAACTCGCCTTTTCGACCGCGAACGATCGGCGACAAAATCATCACCCGATCTTCGGGTTTTAGGGCCATCACCCTAGCGACAATCTGATCCGCCGACTGCCGCGAAATAGCACGCCCACACTGCGGACAGTGCGGCACGCCAATGGAGGAATACAGCAAGCGCAAATAGTCGTAAATCTCAGTGATCGTACCGACTGTGGAACGGGGACTGCGGCTGGTAGTCTTCTGTTCGATGGAGATAGAGGGGCTTAATCCATCGATCGCATCAACGTCGGGGCGTTCCATCTGATCCAGGAACTGGCGTGCGTAGGCCGAAAGGGTCTCGACGTAACGTCGCTGGCCTTCGGCATAGATCGTATCGAAGGCAAGCGAAGACTTGCCCGAACCGCTCAGGCCGGTAATAACCGTGAGGGTGTTGCGGGGGATCTCGACGTCGATATTCTTCAGGTTATGCTGGCGCGCGCCGCGCACCGTGATTTTGGAAATACCCATGGGAGAATCGGCCCTGATCCCGTTTTGGCATGGCCCCCGATTTGGGCGGGACTAGCACTTCCGAGAGTGCCGACCCACTGGAAAGTCCGCCGGAGATAGGGCACAGTTTTACTGCTGTATCTTAATTGTCACTGGCGGACAGGGTCAAACGACCGCAAAGTGCTCGATGCACGATTTAACGATGCAAGGCTTTCAGTTTGAAAGGGTTGAAGCACTTGCGGATGCGTAAGAACTGACCACCGTTTCGTAGAGGACATCTTTGAAAATTCTTGGTCCCTGGCCACTGACAAAAGAGAAGACGCCCGGCCGCGAGCAGGCGGTAATCGTCAGCATGCGACTGTCGAACGATCATTTCGGAACCGAAGGGGAAGATCGATCGCTGGCCCAGTTAGAGGCAGAGATCGAACGGTGTTTGAAGGGCAAAGATTGCGGCGAGTGGGACGGACACGAATCCGGCGGCGGGTATCACAAGATTTTCATGTACGGCCCTTGTGCCGAGCGCCTGTCGGAAACCATTCTGCCGACAGTTCTCGCCTACGCCGCATTACCCGGTTCGTACATGGTGAAACGTTTCGGCGAGATAGGATCTGACGAGCAATACATCTGGCTCGATTCGGGCCTGCGGGCGTAAGCGATGATTGAACATTGTTGCGAGCTTTTGCTGGAAGCGGTGGATGGCGGCGCCATTCTGAATCAGCCGAAGCTCACGATGCATGGGCGGTTGTTAAACGAGATCGATTCGGACTACGCAGTTCGGTCTCCGGAAGACCGTCCGAATCTGTTTCCGATGAATTTTTGTCCGTTTTGCGGACGAGCTATTTCGCGGACCATTTGGAACGCGGAAAAGAAAAAGTAAGGGCGGCGAATTTGGACGAGCCGACTCATACAGTGAATATAGATAGTAAGCACCGGCGGTAACGAACGGTCATAACATCCAGAGGACGATGTAACGCATCGTAGCTTCTAGACCAAGGGCAGGTTAACGGTGAATCAGCTGGTCATGGGCCTGGTACTTATCCTTACGATTTCCACCGCGGTGGCGCTTGGGGTCGCTTCAGGCTACCTGATAATTACGGGGATCTTGAATGTGTTCGCACGCAAGCCTGAGACTGCGAAGTCGGCAGCTCCCGCGCTTGCCACCCAGGGTATGACGGGAGATTAACGACGGCGTTTTGACATTAAGCGGAAATGAAAGAGCCCGGTCCGGTTGGATCGGGCTTTTGTTTTTTGTAGCGTTAACCTGTTACTGCGGAGCCGGTCCGCGTTGCGGACGCTGCTGTTGCTGCATACGCTGCAACTCCTGCAACAGTTGCTCCGGTGACTTTGGGCCCTGCTGCTGATTCTGGTCAGCCGTGGGTTGGCCGTTCTGTCCCGGCTCCGGCTGTTGAGCCCCTGCCGCCGGCGGTTGCTGCGTCTCTTCGGGCTGCGGTGTAGGCTCAGGCTGTGCAGCTTCTTCGTCGTTGTCGCCCTGATCAGGCATTTCCGGAGGCTGATATCCACGCGGTGGACCTGGCTGAGAAGCCCCGGCGGTCATGGGACCGTTCGCTCCACCAGCGCCGGATCGGGGAGTCAGGATGATCTTGTCGATCGCGGCTGCGTTGGTCGGGGAGCCGAGAATGATGTAGTCGAACTTCGATCCCGCCAACAGCTGATGCAGCACCTCTTGTGGTTGACCGGGTCCCAGGCTCACGACGATACGTTCATTGGTGGCCGAGTTTGGGGCATCAACGGCTGCACCGGTAACCTTCTTCACTGCGTTTAACACGTCTCCCAGCGTAGAATTCTCGGCGATAATGGAAAGCTGACCGGCGCTCATGCTGACTTTAGGCGGCGTCGCTGGCATCTCTTCCGGAGTCGGCGGTGGTTGCGGAATCTCAGGCGCCGGCTGAGACACGACTTGCTGCGCGGGTTGCGCATGCGCAACCTGCTTCTTCGCCGCGTGGTTTGTTGCCCCCATGGCAGGAAGCGCACATAAAAGGGCTCCGCAAAACAATCCGGTAATCTCAGGTCTTGGTGACATCTAGGCTTGTCCGAAATTCTACACCCGTTTTGGGACGAACAGCGTAAGGGGTCTGTCGCCGGGGTGTTACTCATGAGAACATCAGAACTGCTGAATCTTGCATCCTATCGGAAGCGGAAAGATATTTCCGGAGCCATGGAAACGTCACATTTCTCAAGAATTCCTGGTCGCCTTCAGTATTCGGTGATCGCGCTGTCGATTCTATTGTTGATTGGTAGTCTCACCGCGGTGGCGGAAGAGTGCAAAATGGGTTCGGACCTCGACGCCGCCACTAAGTCGGCCCTCGATAATGCCGCCCAGAAGTATTACCAGATGGCCGCTGCCGGCAATACTGCGGCGTTGAAGCAGTCGTCGACACAGTCTGTCGCGTCGGACTTCAGCGGCATCGAGGCGGTACTCGACAAACAGAAAGCCAACTTCGGGCAGTCGGCCACGGTTCGCAATACCTACGAGCTCGACGCGCCTGGCAATGGGCTAATTGAGAAGGCCGAGTTTTTTTGCGGCATCGCCAATTCGTCCGACCGGGTCGACTTTGCGATCCCCAATCTTCCGGCGGGCCGGTACGGTCTTGTCGTTCTTGACGCACAGGGCGGCAAAGAACCGATGGCCGTTTCCTTTGTGCTGCAGCAGTATGCCTCCGGCGATTGGAAGATGGCGGGCTTTTTCGCGCGTCCGAGTTCGCTTGCCGGACATGACGGCAATTGGTATTTGAATCAGGCTCGAGCCTACAAGGCCAAAGGCCAGAATCACGATGCGTGGTTCTACTACCTGACCGCCTGGGATTTGTCGGCCGCGGTTCCGTTCATGTCGACCACCACGCTTGATCGTATCGGCGAAGAAGCGCAGACGGCGCGTCCACCGGACATGCCGAGTGCGGAACAGCCGATGCGTCTGACGGCTGCGAACGGCAAGGCATACAACATCACCCAACTGTTCGCTCTGCCTGTTTCCGATGGACTGGGCCTGGTGGTGAAGTTCCAGGTGCCAGACATTTCGAATGCCGCACAGACCTACCAGGACAACATCGCTGTCATGAAAGATCTTGTCGCAAAATATCCGGAACTACGCGAAGGTTTCACCAGCATCGTGGCCCGCGCCGTCGCTCCCAGCGGACAGGACTACGGCACATTGCTGGCAATGAAAGATGTGAAGTAGCGGCTTGGAATTCGGAACTTAAACGGCACGGAGCCTTCCGTGCCGTTTATTTTTCAGTCTGCTAACCTATGGTCGGCCGGTTCGTCCCACCAACATGCATCCTCGCCTCGGAAATCCACCCAATTTGCCCTTCGGACGCTTCTACGGCTTCACCGATGTGCACCGTGAGATTCCAGGTTTTTCGGCTTCGCTGATGTCGCCCAGAATTCCGGTCGAGGAGATGCCGCGACATACGCACGAAGAAGCCAGTTTCGTACTGATCCTGCGTGGGACTTACCTATCGTCTGCCGCGGGTGCGGAAGATCGTCAGGCGGCTCCGTTCGTCGTCTATAACCCGCCCGGTACTACGCATCGCGACTGCTTCCAGGAATTGGACGGAGCGCGGTTTCTCGGAATTTCGATATCGAAGATCAGCCTGGCGCACGCCGGAGAATTGGTGACATTGGCGGAACGACCGACGGCGTTCAAGGCAACGAACGTTGTCGTTACGGCGCAGAAGATCGCGCGTGAGTGCTCGGACTGGATCAACGCATCAGCGCTGCTCGCCGAGGCGCATTGCTGGGAACTATTGGCGCAAGTAGCCACGATCATGCCGCCGTCTGATAAGCGGCCGCCGGCGTGGCTGCTCTCTGCGCGAGACATGATCTGCGATACCTGCTCTGATTCGGTGCGTGTTACGGAAATTGCTCGCGCTTTCGGGGTGCATCCTGTGCAGTTCGTGCGCACGTTTCGCCGTCACTTCCGCGCTACTCCGGGAGAGTACCTTCGCCGCTGCCGCGCGGAGAAAGCTGCTTCGCTTCTCGAACGGCCGGGCATCACCCTCGCGATGGTTGCCGTCGATGCCGGATATTCCGACCAGAGCCAGTTTTCGAAAGCGTTTAAGCAGTACTACGGTGTGACTCCTGGACAGTATCGTCTTGCGGCACAATCCAAGCGAGTTCAAATCTGACCAAATTGTTCATCGGTGACAATCATTCCCGGCAATGCTGTGGAATTCTTAACGTGATGAAAAACGTCCGGCTCGTCGTCGCTGTTTTCTGCGCCCTGTTTGCGCAAAATCTTGCTGCCCAAACCAAGCCCGTTTCCGCGGATGCTCTCATCGGCCTGTGGGGCAGCGAGGAAATCTACGGACCGACCGTGCGCGGAGACTTAGTGATCGATGCACGCCAACCTGAATGGCGCGCCCAGATCGGCGGATACCAAATCGTTTTTCGCCCGGAAGCGATCAAACTCGATTTCAAACTACCGGCCGACGCAGGAGAGTTTCGCGGACAGTTGTCATCCGATAGAAAGACGCTTACCGGCCACTGGATTCAGCCCGGAGGTCCGTGGCCTTTCAACAACCGCTACGCGACACCGCTCGAGTTCACCGCAATTGCGCCTAACGCATGGAAAGGCACGGTCGTTCCACTCGACCAGCGGATCTCGCTTTATCTTCAGATCGACAAAGCGGCTGACGGCAAATTGATCGCCTTCATTCGCAATCCCGAAGGCAACATGGTGCGCGGGCAAACCTTCGAAGTCGAACTGCGCAACACAACGGTTCATTTCTCGAATCAGAACGGAGGCGCAGACGGAACCTACGATCACGATGCCAACACCATCTCGATCGCGCTGTTGGATGGTCGACCTCCGGTGATGTTCACTCGTCGCGATCGCAACAGCGCCGTTGGATTTTATGCTCGCACCCCGGAGGCGCGGACGAGTTACGTTTATCGCCAACCTCTCGCGCAGAATGACGGGTGGGCAGTTGGCTCTCTGAAAGACGCGGGGCTCGATCCCAAGCCGCTTGCGGAGCTGATTGACCGGATCGTCACGACGCAACCATCTTTGGTTAATCCGGTCGATCTCCACAGTCTGCTGATCGCGCGCCACGGCAAGCTGGTGCTGGAAGAGTATTTCTACGGATACGACGAAAATCGCCCGCACGATCTGCGTTCTGCCGGCAAGACGTACAGCTCGGCGCTCGTCGGCATCGCGCAGGATCAGGGCTTTAAGCTCGCCCCTGAAACACCGGTCTATCCGCTCTTTGCGCAGTACAAGCCAATCGCCAACTGGGACGACCGCAAGAGCAAGCTGACCATCCGCGATCTGCTCACCATGACCAGCGGATACTTTTGCGACGATGGCAATCCCAAAGCTCCCGGTAACGAAGATGTTATGCAGAACCAGTCGGAGCAGCCCGACTGGTACAAGTACACACTGGATCTGCCGATGGCAAGCGATCCCGGAGGCGATCAGGCCATCTACTGTTCGGTCGATTCGAACCTGGCCATGGGAGCCGTCCGGCAGGCAACCGGCAAATGGATTCCCGACTTCTTCTATGAAAACCTCGCCCGTCCGTTGCAAATGCGAAATTACTACCTCAACCTGATGCCGACCGGCGAAGCCTACGGTGCCGGAGGAATGCAGATCCGCCCGCGCGACGAACTCAAGCTCGGCCAGCTTTATCTCTCAGGCGGCCTGTGGAACGGACATCGCGTGATCAGCGCGCAGTGGGTAAAAGAATCGCTGAGCGTGCGTAGTCATTTCCAGCCTCGCATGGCAAGTGATACTGATCACGCGTATGGATACGCGTGGCATTCGCGTCCGCATGAATTTGCCGGACACACAATTCGCGATTTCTACGCCGCCGGCAATGGCGGACAGTACATCATCGTGTTGCCCGATCTCGACATGGTTGTCGTGATGAACGGAGGCGACTATTCCGAGTCGAAGAAGTTCTTCCCCTTTGAATCCGACCTGCTCCAACGCTACATCATCGCGGCCGTCGATCCAGCACGATGAGGTGCGCTGCGGATCGATAAGCAATGGAGCCCACGAACTTGCAGTCCGCCTAGCCTGTCCTTCCTGCGCGAACGCCCAACCTTCTATAATCGCCGGTTTACCCGAGGCAAACGCGTATGTCTTACAACACGATTACGCTCTCGTACGAAGAACGCGTCGCGCTGCTCACGCTGAATCGGCCAGACAAGCGCAACGCCATCAGTTTCGAGCTTGTCGACGAAGTGCTGCACGCGCTCGCTGAAGTTGAGAAGTCAAATGCGCTCGTTCTCGTTCTGACTGGCGCAGGCAAGGCGTTTTCTGGCGGGCTCGATCTCGACAATCTGAAAGCATTGATCGGGCGCTCTCCGGAACAGAACGTGAAAGACACCCGCACGATGGCCCAGCTCTTCCGGACCATTTACGATTTTCCGAAGCCTACCGTCGCCGCGGTTAACGGCGCTGCTATCGCCGGAGGCACCGGGCTGGCAACACTCTGCGACATCACGGTCGCTTCGACGGAAGCCAAGTTCGGCTACACCGAAGTGCGCATCGGGTTCATTCCGGCGATCGTCGCCAGCTTTCTCGTGCGGCAAGTGGGCGAAAAACAGGCTCGCGATCTGTTGCTGACCGGACGCATTTTCGACGCGCAGGAAGCGTACCGGATCGGCTTGATCAACGAGGTAGTCGAGCCGGATCGGCTTATGCCGCGCGTGAGGGAGATCGTCGCTGTGCTGCTCGAGAATAGTCCGCTGTCGTTGCTAGCAACGAAGAAGCTGATCAACAGCTTCGGGACCGAGGAGCTCAACGAACAGATCGAATCGGCGATCGTGGCCAACGCGCAAAGCCGCACGACAAAAGATTTTCACGAGGGCGTTACTTCGTTTCTGGAAAAGCGCAAGCCGGTCTGGAGCGGTCAATGACGCCGGTGATCGGCGAGGCTCGGCTTCGCGTCCGTTACGCTGAGACCGACCAGATGGGCGTGGTCTATCACTCGAACTACATCATCTGGTTCGAAGTCGGGCGCGTGGAACTGCTGCGCCAGTTAGGCTTCACCTATAAAGAAATGGAGTCTCAGGACCATTGCCGCATCGCGGTGGTGGAGGTGAAGTGCCGCTTCAAGTCGCCGGCGCTTTACGACGATGAAATTCTGGTTCGGACCCACCTGAAGAACGTGCGGGATTCACTGATCCATTTCGGATACGAAATTCTGCGGGCGACGGATGGAACCTTGCTGGCGCAAGGCGAGACGACGCATATCGTCGTCGGCGAAGATATGCAGAAGAAGGCGTTGCCGGAGAAGTACCTGGGGGCGTTCAAGAATGCGGTTACTCATTAACTCCGCGGTTCGGCCCTTGCAGCACGCGTAAGAAGTACAAGGGCCGAGACTGTAGCGACGAGCGCCAGCCCGAATTGCGCAGTTCGGACACCTGGCAACGTTGACGGCCACACCAAGGCGACGGGCTGCAGAAGGATCGCTACCACAATCGACAGGATCACCGCTCTTTCCTCCCGGCTGGGCAAGCGCAACATGCCGATACCGAACATGAATATGCCGGCATAGACAATGATCGCGATGATCATTCCGCCAGACGAATGTACCCAAATTCGAATTGGCCGGTGATAGCCATTGATTCCCGACCACAACATCCACGCGCAGAACGCAAATGCAAACAGTCTTCGAGGTAACGTCGTGAGAACCTGAGTTGGGTCATCTGCTATTGTCTCCGGATCCATCACGGCGTGCACTATACACCTCTTCTCAAGCGCACTGATAGACTACGAGGTTCTCCCGGACTGAATACTGGCTACTGACGGTTCATACATGAAAGCACTTCATCTCACTGGCAACGATCTCACCCTCGAGGACCTCAGCGAAGTTGTCTACGACAAGCGTCCGGTGCTGCTGGCGCCGGATGCGCGAACAGCGGTAGAACGCGCGCGGGCTGTGGTGGACGACATTCTCGACAACAACAAGCTCGCCTACGCGATCACCACGGGCGTGGGCAAGTTGAGCGACGTGCGGATTTCACCGGAGCAGAGCCGCGAACTGCAGGTGAATCTTTTGCGCTCGCATGCAGTGGGGGTCGGCGAGCCGCTGACGGAAGCCGAAACGCGCGCCATGATTCTGCTGCGTGCCAACTCGCTGGCGAAAGGTAACTCCGGCGTTAGACCGGTGATCATTGACACGTTGTGCGAGATGCTGAACCGCGGGGTGCATCCGGTGATTCCCGCGCAGGGATCGGTAGGCGCGAGCGGCGACCTGGCACCCCTCGCGCACCTGGCCTTAGTCTTGATCGGAGAAGGCGAGGCTTGGCACTCCTCGGGAAAGAAACCACGCCGAGTAGGTGACCCTGCAGCGCGACGAGTGTCTTCGGCCACGGCCTTGAAGCACGCCGGCATGAAGCCAATTGTGCTCGAGGCCAAAGAGGCGATCTCGCTGATCAACGGCACGCAGGCCATGCTGGCCGTTGGATGCCTGGCGCTGCTGGCGACGGAGATCATGGTGGATTCGGCGGACGTGATCGCTGCGCTCACCCTCGACGCTCTGCGCGGAACCGACGTCGCGATGGACGATCGCATTCACCGCGCACGCCCCCATCCGGGCCAGATTCATACAGCGGCTAACATCCGCAAGATGATCGAAGGCAGCGCCATTCGGGAGTCGCATCGGGGACCCGACTGCAAGCGTGTGCAGGATGCGTATTCCCTGCGCTGTATTCCGCAGGTCCACGGGGCCGTTCGCGACACACTGGTGCATTGCCGCCGCACATTTGAGATCGAGATGAATTCGGCCGTCGATAACCCCCTGGTCTTCCCTGCCCCTAAACAGGTCGGCGTCAAAAATCAGGCGGTCACTGGAGACGTCATCTCCGGCGGCAACTTCCACGGGGAGCCGATCGCCTTCAATCTCGATTTCCTCGCCATCGCGCTGGGTGCCCTGGCCGGTATCAGCGAACGGCGAGTGGAGCGTCTTGTAAATCCATCGTTAAACGAAGATCTGCCGCCATTTCTTGCCGGTGAACCCGGCCTCCACTCCGGATTCATGATGCTGCAAGTCACAGCAGCCGCCCTGGCCAGCGAAAACAAGGTGCTGGCGCATCCATCGTCAGTCGATTCGATCACCACTTCGGGCAACAAAGAAGATTACGTTTCGATGGGCATGGCCGCGGCCGTCAAACTCAAGAAAGTGATCGAGAACACACGCTACGTGGTCGCGATCGAGGCGATGGCCGCCGCGCAGGCGATGGATTTTCTGCTCCCGCTGAAGCCTTCGAAGCGCGGACAGCAGGCGCATGCGGCGATCCGCGAAGTTTCGCCGATGGTGAAGAGAGATCGCATCCTCGCGCCAGATATCGCGAAGGTGGCCGAAGTGATCGCATCGGGAAAAGTGGCTGCCTCTCTTAAATACTGAGGCACTTCACGCGAATTTTCGCAGTCGAAAAAGTCACAAAGAGAGTTACCTTCTCGCACGCAGGTAACCCTTAGTTCGCCACCAGCGTTATCTCGTCGGGTTACGGCTTCCGTGGCTATGATTCCCCCAGGTGAAGTACATGGGCCGACTCTCAGGGGAATCACGGGACCAGCAACCTCGGGCCAATGGGCCACGCACGCTGAATGCCGGAACGAAACTCTACATTGGCGCTCCCGAACAGCCGCCTTCGGAAGCGCTGCTGAACTGCGTGCGGGAGGTTTCTAAGTCGTCGTTATCGGTGTCAGCGGCGTATGCATTCTGCATGGCGGTTGGCGACGGACCGCCCAGCCTTTCCATCGGCCTTCACTTCGATTCAAAACCGAATCCGCAGGAACTTGAGCAGCTCTTCAACCGCATCGGACGAAAGATGAAGCCATTGATCGCGGAAAAGAACTTCGTCGACCTGCTGCCACTCTATCCGACGAACATTCTGGCAATTGCGGTCCAGGACACGGTGGAACCTTTCTACCGGCGACCGGTGCAGTAGCTTACACCGGCTCCAGCTCAGGCGGCGTGTGCTCGAAGGGAAGCTTGGTGTAGCGCGCCTTCTCTACTTCAATCACCATCACGATTTCCTTCAAATTTCGCAATGGAAAAGGCTTGCCCGTGAACTTGTGCGACATGGCATCGATGGTTCTGAACGACGAGTCGTCGCGAATTTCAGTCACGCGTCCGCGAATTTGCGCTTCTTCGTAAGGATTCTCGAAATCCACGACTGAAATCGACACGCGCGGGTCGCGCCGCACGTTCTTCGCTTTCAAGCTGCCTTCGCTGGTGCAGATAAGGACGTGGTCACCCTCCACTCCGGCCCACACCGGCGTGCTGGTCGGCGAACCATCGGGCATCAGGGTTGAAAAATGGACGAAGTTAGGGCGGTCGAGCAATTCGCGAACTTCCTTCTGCATGGCTCCCTCACAAAATCAAAAGAAAACACCTAGGACGGAGTTCACTGAGTTCACCGAGAAATTATAGAGAAACACCAACCGATCAGTTTCAGTGGAAAACCTATCAACCGAGAAAGTGCCTATGTGAGTTCGTGCTTTCAATTCGACGCACCATTGACTCCGTTCAACCCCAATTCCTTCGCGACGCTGCGCATTGCCTCGATGCAGAAGGTGATGTGCTGGTCGAGATCTTCGCCCAGATCGGCAGCGCCATTAATGATGTCCTGACGATTCACGCTGCGGGCGAAGGCTTTGTCTTTCATTTTGCGGCGAATCGAGCCTGCGTCTACGTCAGCCAGCGACTTGGTTGGCTTTACCAGGGTTGCTGCGGTGATGAGACCGGCGAGTTCGTCGCACGCGAACAAAGCCTTCTCCATGCGGCTGTCTCGCGAGACTCCCGAATAGTCGGCGTGTGAAAGGATGGCCCGGCGAATGTCTTCTGGGTAATTCAGCTCGGTCAGAATTTCGTTGCCCCGGAACGGATGATCTTCGAGCGAAGGCCAGCGCTCGTAATCGAAGTCATGGATCAGGCCGGTAATGCCCCATGTTTCCTCGTCTTCGCCGAATTTTCTGGCGTAAGCGCGCATGCACGCCTCGACCGCCCTAGCATGTTTCCGCAGGCTTTCCGAGGGGGTGTATTCAGTTAGTAACTGCCACGCCGATTCACGATTGACCACCGCGTTTCTCCTGATTTTCGCCAGTTATCTTCCGATATCTTCCGGTTTCTTAACGTCCTTTTAATGGTTTCACCGATAATTCTCTTGACACTCTAGGTGTTGATGCCGCAAATTACGCAAGCATTGGGGCAACGTAAGTTCCCCATGTTGATGCCGGCTCTGGCATCTCCCACAACCTGCATGGCCACAACGCTCGCGCCCGTCGATTCACGGGAAGTGGTGAGATGCGATAGATGTCTTTTGGTGCAATTCCGCACCATGAGCGGTTCCTGCCGTAAGTGCAAAACTCCGCTCGACGAAGAACCCGAACCAGAACCAACGCCAGTTATCGTGCCGCCACCCATGTCGGAACCGCGCAATGGACACTTGCAGGTGGCCACATCCATTCGCAGCCTGCGCCAGCGCAGCGGACTGAGCCAGCGCCAGCTTGCCATGCGTATGAAAGTGCCGCGCACCTACGTCTCGAAGATCGAAAACGAGAAAGCGACCCCCACATTGTCGTCGCTGGAACGCCTCGCAACCGCCCTTGAAGTCAGCGTGCCGGAACTGCTTGCCGGCGGCTGTACCCGCGAGCGGGAGATCCGCGAGCTGATGGCCGATGAGTTTATCGCCGAGATCGTTCCGTTCGTCAACCAGTTGAATGGAATGCAGTGGTCAAGTTTGCTGACGCAGGTGAGAGATCTCACTACGCGTCCGCGCCGTTTGTCTTAAACAGCCGCAAGGCTGCTCCTCCCACACCAGCCGGCCGGAGCCAATCAGCTCCGGCCGTTTTGATTGGCTCAGGGACGTTTTTGCAGGTGCCAAGCCTCCAGGACTTCGCACAGACGCCCGTAACTTGCTGCATTTGCAAGTGCCTGTAGCGTGTGTTAGCTTCAATCTTTTGGACCACTTTACGAGGTAGAGTTTGCACGCTGCAACGCCCCCAGGACTGGACCGGAAAGAAGCCAAAATCTACGCCAGTCTTGATCCCGCGAGGCTTCCGCAACATATTGCCATCATCATGGACGGCAACGGACGCTGGGCAAAGCGCCGCCACATGCCTCGCGTTGCGGGTCATCGGGAAGGCGTCAAACGCGTTCGTTCGGTGGTTGAAACTGCCTCCCGCATACATATTCCGTCACTGACCCTTTATGCGTTTTCGGCTGAGAACTGGCAACGGCGGCCCGCCCAGGAAACCGGATTTCTCATGCGCCTGCTGCGGCATTACCTGAAGCAGGAAGTGCCGACGATGAACAAGAACAACATTCGTCTCGAATTCATCGGACGCCAGCATGAGCTTCCTGCCGAAGTACAGGAACGCATGCACTGGGCGCGCGAGGCGACCGCAAAGAATACCGGGATGCTCCTAACGCTGGCGTTGAATTACGGCGCGCGGAACGAACTGGTCGACGCCTTCGATTCCATTATTCGCGCGGCGAAGCAGAATGGCGGTGTCGATCACATCAAGATCGACGAAGAAACCATTTCGCGCCACCTTTATACGCGGCACCTTCCCGATCCCGATCTTGTCATCCGCACCAGCGGCGAAATGCGGATCAGCAATTTCCTGCTCTGGCAGATAGCCTACTCCGAAATTTACGTCACCGAGGTTTTGTGGCCGGATTTCTACGGGACGAACCTTCTCGAGGCGATTGCCGATTTTCAGGGCCGCGAACGCCGTTTCGGGGGCGTTGAAGCCCTGCGCGCCGCGAAGTAATCCGACCAAAAACAACTTAAAGAATTACTCGGAGGGATGTGGGGCAGCAACTTTTTCTTCGGAAGGTCCGTCTTCTTTGGGCGCATCTCCTGCGAGATATTGAACGATGAGCGAAATTCGGCGGTTTGCCGGATCTTCCGGATTGCTCTTATTGCGTAGATGCTGGTCTGCGAATCCACGCACCTGCTCGACCTGGTTCGGGCCCAGCCCAGCCTGCAGCATGATGCGACGCGCAGCGTTCGCCCGATCGGCCGAAAGTTCCCAGTTGGAATAGTTGCCTGCGCCCTGGAAGGGCTTGGCATCGGTGTGTCCTTCAATCGATACGCGATTCGGCAGTTGGCCAATCTCCTGTGCCAGTGTTGTGAGGAGTTCTGTGCCGCTCGAACTCGGCGTCGCGTCGCCAATGTCGAAGAATGTCCCGTTCGCTTCTTCCAGCAGTTCGATTCGCAGACCTTCGGTCGTGATGGTGATTTCGATCTGTTTGCTCAGTTTGTCGAAATTACTGATTTTTCTGATCCGGTTCTGCAGTTCATCTTTGATCTTGCTCATGTCCTGCTTGCGGACAAGAAAATTCTCGCCCGAGCCCTGCATGTTGCTGCCGACCTTCTTCGAACTGCCGCTGGGATCCTTAAAATAGCCGCCTACCGCCTCTTGTACCTGTTTGCTCGAGTTCATTAGCCAAAGCACAATAAAGAGCGCCATCATGGCTGTGACGAAGTCGGCATAGGCCACCTTCCAGGCTCCGCCGTGATGGCCGCCATGTCCGCCTTTTTTCTTGATAATGATTGGACGGTCTGACATCGCTATTTCTCAGCCGGCGCAGCTGCCGCTACCGCAGCAGATCCGCCCTTGCAGGCCTGCTCCATTTCGTTGAAGCTCGGCCGCAATCGTCCCGGAATCGCTCGTCGTGCAAACTCCAGGGCCTGGATCGGAGCGCTACCCTTGATGAACGACAGCAGCAGCACGCGTAGCACCTGGTGATACGCATGCTCTTCGTCGGCAACCTTCGCCATGTTCCCCGCCACCGGACCCACAAACCCGTAACACAACAGGATTCCGAGAAATGTTCCTACCAATGCCGCGGCTACCTTGTGACCGATCTCTTCCGGCGGCCCGCCCAGCGCTCCCATGGTGATGACCACCCCCAGCACCGCCGCGACGATTCCCAGCCCAGGCAAGGAATCCGCCATCGTACTGAGCGCGGTGATGGGCTGGCTGGCGTCATGGTGCGCCACCTCCATGTCGCCGTCCATCATCTGATCGAGATCGAACGCATCGATGCCGCCGGTGATCACCATCCGCAACGTGTCGCAGACAAAATCGCGCGTGTGGTGATCCTTCAGAAAAAACGGATACTTGGAAAAGATCTGGCTCTTGTCGGGCGCTTCGATATCGCCTTCCAGGGCCAGCAATCCTTCTTTGCGTGCCTTGTTCAACATCTGGTAACACATCTGCAAGGTTTCCAGGTACCGCTGCTTGTTGAAGGAGGAGCCTTTCAACGCGCCCAGAACGCCTGCCACAATTTTCTTGATCACGTGCAACGGGTTGGCGATAAGTACGGTTCCGATACCGGCGCCGCCGATGATCAGCAATTCCGCCGGCTGCAGCAGCACCGCCAGGTGGCCGTGCTCCATCAGGTATCCGCCCACCACCGCCCCCAGCACCACCACGATACCGATGATGATGAACATTCAGCGCTTCTCCTCCTTTTCGGCATCTCCACTGCCGGCGAGCAGCCGCTGCAGCGACTCGTGATCGCGCACCAGAGTTCCTCTAACTTTCGCGTTAGGCCTGACCCTGTCGCCCCACCACAGCACCGTCAGGGAGTTGCCAAGTCCGCGGAGTTGCGCCAGCAATTCCTCGAACATGGCTGGCGTGGGATTGGGAACCACAATCAAAAAGTTCTGGTCATGCCAGCGTCCCAAAAAGTGAGGCATGGGCAACAGATCGCCGAGCGTGTGCACGAGCGCTCTCATCGATGCGTGGACCATCTCCAGCCCCCTCTGCCGTGCCATCTCGTGAACGCCCTCGATTTCGATCACGAAGACCGCGCTCGTGCCAGGGAACTCAAATCGCGATTTGAGATAGGCCTCCGTGGCCGGAATCGAGGGTATGTTCAACCCGTCGTTCGGCTCCGGTCCCGATTCGCGGAGTTGCACCCCGGGTGATCCGCTCTGTTGCTGGAACATCTCGGCGATCGCGCGAACCTTGCCGGCTTCATCGCACAACGGAATCGATCGAACATGCACCGGAATGCGATGGCCGTCCTTGTGCCGCGCGTACAGCAGTGCTTCCATCGGCTGGCGATCGCGAAGCGCACAAGTGAGCAGGCATCCATTCGTGGAACATACTGGCGTTCCCAGCGCCCCGCAATGCACCAGCACATCATCGCGGCAGGATCGCCCGATCACCTCCTGCGCCAGGTATCCCGTGATGCGCTCGGCCGCCCGATTCCAGAACAGAATTCGGCGATCGAGCGCAACCACATAGATTCCGACCGGCAGCGACTCCAGGATCTGTCGAAAGATATCGGGATCCAACGGCGGCATGAAGACCTCGTAGGTTCTTTCGGCAAATCCGCGCGGAACTTAATGGAGCATTTAAGAGGCTTCCTTTACTTTTCCTTTTCCAACTCCACCACCATCAGTTCGATCGGTTCGCTTCCGATGTTCACGTCCGAATGCATGGTGTTCGGAGGACTGGCTGGCATCCAATAGGCTTTCCCCGTTTCCCAGACACGCTGTTCGGAAGCCCCGCTCTGCTGCGTGATTCTCACCGTCCCGCCCTTCAACGCCACGATCACAAAAGGATGATCGTGGCGATGCATGGGTACCGGCTGGTTGGGGAAAAGAATGGTCCTCCAGGCCTTCACGTCTTGGTTCTCGAATTGGGGTACGCGTCGTGAGTGCGATTCTGTAGTCTGTCCAGCGCCGCCGACATTGCCAATAGTCGTTTCGCCCGCGTGAATCCTCGGCCCTATCAACAACAGGGCACCACTTGCCATCGACAGAAATACCACTACCACTCGAACTAATGATTGATTCTTCATTCCTGCCCTCATCCGGGCGCCCGCTAATTAGGAGTTCTGCCGGCCAGAATCGTTGCATCACAAGTGCCGACTACCCTCACCTCGCGACGCCCGCGTTAACCAACTGTGACAATTCCCGATCGCAGAGCTTCTGCTAAACTTTATGTAAGTCTCGCTTCAGCAAGGGCTTTACAAACGCATGGCAGAAATTCGTCGTAGAAAGTCGGTTACTTGCAGCATCGGCAACGTACGCGTCGGCTCTGACGCCCCGGTGATGGTGCAGTCGATGACCAACACCGACACCGCCGACGTGCTTTCCACCGTCGCCCAGGTGGAAGCGCTGGCTCGCGCCGGATCGGAAGTGGTTCGCGTCACCGTGAATAATGAAGATGCCGCTGCTGCCGTCCCGCGCATCGTCGATCTGCTGGCGCGCAAGGGACTCGATACGCCGATCATCGGAGACTTCCACTACAACGGACACCTGCTGCTGAAGAAATATCCTGAGTGTGCCCGGGCGCTCGCGAAGTACCGCATCAACCCTGGAAATGTCAGCGTGGGCCGCCGTGACGACGACAACTTCCGCACCATGGTCGAAGTCGCAGTCGAAAATCAAAAGCCGGTGCGCATCGGCGTGAATTGGGGCTCGCTCGACCAGCAACTGCTCACCCGCATGATGGACGAGAACAACAAGTCGGCCAATCCGCTCGACGCCCGCGATGTGACGATGGAAGCGATGGTCGTCAGCGCACTGAATTCAGCCTCTTTGGCAGAAAAATATGGCCTTCGCCGCGACCAGATCATCCTTAGCGCGAAGGTCAGCGGCGTGCAGGATTTGGTTGACGTCTATCGCAACCTGGCCGCTCGCTGCAACTACGCCCTGCACCTCGGCCTGACCGAAGCCGGAATGGGCGTGAAAGGTATCGTCGCCTCGACCGCCGGACTCGCCGTGCTTCTGCAGGAAGGCATCGGCGACACGATTCGTGTTTCGCTCACACCCGCTCCGAATGGCGACCGCACGGAAGAGGTCATTACCGCGCAGCAGATTTTGCAGTCGATGGGGATCCGCAGCTTCACGCCGCAAGTAACAGCCTGCCCCGGCTGCGGACGCACCACGTCCACATACTTCCAGGAATTGGCCGAGAATATCCAGCGTTACCTGCGCGAGCAGATGCCCATCTGGAAAGATCAATACGCCGGGGTCGAAGAAATGAAAGTCGCGGTAATGGGATGCGTGGTGAACGGCCCCGGCGAATCGAAGCACGCCAACATCGGCATTTCGCTGCCGGGCACTTTCGAAGAGCCGAAAGCCCCAGTGTTCGTCGATGGCAAGTTGACGGTGACGCTACGCGGAGACCACATCGCTGAAGAGTTCATGGCCATCCTGCAGAACTACGTGGACTCGCATTACGCCAAACACGAAGCCGTTGCGAGATAGGTTTGAAGGGCGAGATACTAAGGACGAAGTGATCATCGGCTTCGTCTTTTTATTTTGGATATCGATATGCACGTGGAAAATCCGACCTCGTTATTAATCGGAAAGCCGCTCTGGCGTTGTACACGATCAGCTGATATGGCTTGCTTCCAATTCGGCGACCGGCATAAGCGAAAGACGCTTCACGGAGACGAATCCGAAGTGGGTGACTACGCCTTGCATGTTCAATGTGCGTGGAGAATCATCCGCGGCGACGAAATCCTGGTCGGAAAAGAAGATCTCTATCAACCGGAAGATCCGCGTTCGTCCCCTGACTTCAACTGGGAAGAAGGCAATCTACAGGATGCGCTGCTCAGAAAGCTGTTCATGGACGGCGGCCGGCAATTCACCGTGGTGGGTACAGCGCTCAGGGCTGCCGGGCAACTCGACATTCTGTTCGACGACGAACTTCGGCTTGAGGTTTTTCCGAACTCATCGCGCATCGGCGATACCGAGCACTGGCGCCTTCTCGTGCCGACGAAAGGCTCGGACCGCACCATTCAGGCGCCGCATATCGTATTCGCAGGCGCCGGACTCCACTACGAATAAGTCCGGAAACAGAATGGGCCCGGCAGCTTGGCCGAGCCCCAAGATCACGGCGCGCCTGTAAGTCGCGCGATATAAACCGTTCGTTAGTGAATGCTGAGCAGAGCGATCGACAGCCAGAACCAGACAACGAATGCGGTCGCGTTCAGAGCCGATCTCAGCGGCATGTTGTCGATGTACTTATTCCAACTCGAATCCATATTTACCTCCCAATTCTCTCAACCCTTTTGACGATTGGGTTTCGATTTCGTCAACTGCGTTCTATCCCTGAATACGCATTGGTCATCTATAAGGTTCCATAAAGGAACGGAACCGTCAGCTGACTTTGGTAACAGGATTTCGGTGGAAGTCGTTTTCAGCCAATGATTTCGCGGTTTTCCGAAGGTAATCCGAAGGTCATGACCGCTGGGATGAGTTGAAGCCTTTGTGCGATGAGCGACGGTCTCAGTTGTAGAACGTCATCACCACGTAAAAAGTACCGCCAGGGTTATTTGGCTGATCGCCGCTGAAACAGGCACCCACGGCATACTTGCTGTAACGATCTCGTTTCGCAACCGTGCGAGCTGAGTCCGGCAGTTCCTCCGGACGGCTGTTGTTGTACACCACTGCCTCTCCCACGCCTTCCAGCTTCATCGGTTGCCGTGGATCGAGTTTGCCGTTTTGCGCCATGCCGCAAGCCAGGTCTTCCAGGCGCCGATCGCTGATCCGCTGTAAGGGTGTGCGCCCAGCCTTCTTTCGCAGACCCTCAAAGCTTTCGGCCGCCAGGTCTTCTGCCTGCTGCGCCGTGCGTTGTGGCAGAGCATGAGCAAAGTCTTGCGTGGCGTAGAACAATCCATCTTCCGATTTAGCTACCCCGATTCCCACCACGTTGTAGTTCGGACTCAGGATGTTTTCGCGGTGTGGTGGGGAATCCATCCACGCGCGCTGCAGGTCGTCGAACTCCGAGTTGTAGCCGACATTCTCGCCGCTGCGATTGAATCGAATCCCCGTCGCGGCCAACCGGTCTCCAACCTGCGGCTCGTTCGGCATCACGTGTGCCAGTTGATTCGCATCGATCATGCGCTTCGTGTGTTCGCGCGCCGCCTGCGCCAGTCGTTCGTCCCACTCGAGCGCCGGAAGACCGGCTTGCTTGCGCGATTGGTTTAATTGATCGAAGAGCTGCTTCTCTTCCGAAGACTGCTGAGCCCACACCTGCGCCCCGACACAGATGACCAATGCCGCCGCCAGGACCTTAGTCGCCGCCCAAGTTCCTAGGTGGAAATACGCGAAACAAAAGCGAAAGTATGTGTTACGATGCGCGTCAGTCATTTTCGTTTCTGGAGCAGCCATGGGCCAGTCGCTCGTCGTCATAGTCGCCGTTCTTTGCGGAGCCGGAATCGGTATCTTCCTCGGCAAGCTGCTTGCGCGCGACGCGGCCCGCACCGATTACGAAGCTCGGCTAGCGCAATCGCAGCAGCGGATCGCCGCCGCAGAGGCCTCCATCCCCGAGTTGCGCAATCAGCTTAAATCAAAAGAGACGGAAACGGCGGCCCTGCGGGCGGAATTGAAGTCTGAAACCACGGCACGCGCGACTGCCGAAAGCACACTCGTCGAAGAACGCAAACGACTCGACGAGCAACGCGCGCTTCTTGCCGAAGCGCAGGAGAAGTTGAAGGAGTCCTTCCAATCCCTCGCCGCACAAGCCCTCAGCAGCAATAACCAATCATTTCTCGAATTGGCGAAGAGCACGCTCGAGAACTACCAGACGGAAGCCCGTCGTGATCTTGAGAGCCGCGAGAAAGCCGTCGAAAATCTCGTCACACCGATCAAGACCAGCCTCGATAAAGTTGACGCGCAAATCCAGGAGATCGAAAAGTCGCGCGTGCTTGCCTATGGCAGCCTCACCGAACAGGTGAGGTCGCTCATCGGATCGCAGGAGAAACTTCAATCCGAAACCGGCAAGCTCGTCACCGCGCTGCGCGCACCGAACGTTCGTGGACGCTGGGGCGAAATCCAGTTGCGGCGCGTCGTCGAAATCGCCAACATGCTTCCCTATTGCGATTTCGAAGAGCAGGTCAGTGTCACCACCAGCGATGGACGCCTCCGCCCTGACCTGGTCGTAAAGCTCCCCGGCGGAAAGAATGTCGTCGTCGATGCTAAAGCGCCGCTGCAAGCATATCTGAATTCTCTCGACGCCCAGGATGACGATCTCCGTCGCACGCACCTCGCACAACACGCGCGCCAGATTCGCGATCACATGAACAAGCTCAGTTCGAAGGCCTACTGGGAACAGTTTCAGCCGACGCCGGAGTTTGTTGTCATGTTCCTTCCTGGCGAAACATTCTTCAGCGCCGCCCTCGAAAGCGATCCTTCTCTGATCGAAGACGGCGTTGCAGACCGCGTGATTTTCGCGTCGCCTACGACCTTGATTGCTCTCTTGCGCGCCGTGTCCTACGGATGGACGCAGGAAAAGCTCGCCAGGAACGCACAGGAAATCAGCGCCCTGGGCAAAGAACTCTACGAACGCCTCTTCAACTACGCCTCCCACATGGAGAGCGTCGGCAAGAGTCTCGACCGGGCTGTCGATCAGTACAACAAGGCCGTCGGGTCGCTCGAATCTCGCGTGATGGTCTCGGCGCGCCGCTTCCTCGAACTCGGTCCTGCGGTGACCAACGAGCTTCCGGAATTCGAGCGCGTCGAAAAAGTTACGCGCAAATTGCAGGCCACCGGACAGCTCGAACTTGCCGCCTCCGCCGGATCGGACAGCTAACGCGCATTACGCCGGTCACCTCCATGCGAGCAGCACGGAACTTTTGCCGCCTGTTCGCGTATTAGAAGGCAGAACGTTCAAGAGATCCGGCAACGGATACCGATCGGAAACTCCCAGCGACAAGCTTTCGTTTGGAGGCCGCCATGTGGCGACAGCGCGGGAGTGTGCTTGCGGAAATCTGCTGTGAAGTTGGGAAACACCGTCGGATGCGGTACCCGGCTTCGCACGGCGGCAGAGCAACCCAATCGCACTCTCGCCGTGGCGGCGATTAGAACAATCCCAACTGCTCGTTCCCCGCTGCCGAGCTTGTTTGCTGGTGATCCTTCGCCCAGCTTTCATACAACTGCTGCCGCGAACGAATTCCGTGCTTCTCCCGCAACTTCGACATCAACGTCGAAATCCGCTTTGCATAGGCCGCTGAAACGAACGCCTTTTCTCCGTAACGTTCACGGTACTGCTTCACCAGGTGAGGAAACTCTTTTTCCAGGAATGGCATGAACACCGCCGACGAGCACGGCTTCAGAAACAAAGGATTGGCATAGATATACTGCGCGCCATGCTCCTTCGCCGCTTTTACCAGAGCATCCAGTTCCCGCACACCGTCGGTGATTCCCGGAATCACCGGCGCGCAGATCACGCCCGCCGCCACTCCTGCGGCATTTAAGTCTCGTACCGCCAGCAATCGCAGATCCGGCCTTGGAGCTCGCGGCTCCAGCAGGTGCGCCAGCCGGTAGTCGAGCGTTGTCACCGTTACGTTAACGTAGAGCTTGTTACGTTCCGCGATCTTGCGCAGCACATCGGCATCGCGCACCACCAGGTTCGACTTGGTCACGATCCCGATGTCGAAGCCTTCGTGGTTGGCGAATTCCTCCAGGATCGACCGCGTCATTCCGTAGCGTCGCTCGGCCGGCTGGTAGGGATCGGTGGCCGTGCCGATCGCGATCATCTCCGCTTTGTCCACCTTCTTCAGGTCGCGCCGAAGCTGCGCCGCCACATCCTGTTTCACGTAAATCTTCTGCTCGAATGCCACCGGATCGCGCAACTCCATAAACTCATGTGTGTAGCGCGCGTAACAGTACTTGCAGGCAAATTCGCATCCGCGATACGGGTTAACCGTCCATGAAAACGGCATCCGCGGCACGTTGCAGCGATTCAGGATCGAACGCGTTTGAATCGTCAGGTATTCGATATTGTGCCCATCGCGGATATGTTCGCCATCCGCCGCGAGCTTCGCAATTCCGATCAACTGTGGCCGGTTTTCGTCAGACTGTAGAAGCGGAAGAGTTGCCATCCCAACACTCCTTCTTTCGCCTTTTGTTCGCCATATTAGAACTGGCCCAACCGCCTTGTCAAATCTGCGGCACAAAAGCGGCACAAGCATCAAAACCCGGATGAAGACGCCGTGTGATGAGGCAATCCTCCGGACTGGCGCGACGGAAGCGCCCTGCACGAAGAAATCTCGCCCATGGATTCTCGCCGCCACCATTCTCGGTTCCAGCATGGCTTTCATCGACAGCACAGTCGTCAACGTCGCTCTGCCTGCACTTGAGTCCAGCCTCCACGCCACCGTGGTGGATGTCCAATGGGTCATCGAAGCTTACGGATTGTTTCTTTCGGCGCTAATCCTGGTCGGGGGTGCACTTGGAGATTCCTTCGGCCGCCGCAAAATGTTCCTCGCGGGCGTGGTTGGTTTCGCGATTGCTTCCGCTGGCTGCGGCTTCTCTGCGAGCATCCACACTTTGCTGATATGGCGCTCTTTTCAGGGCATTGCTGCTGCCTTCCTGGTTCCCGGCAGTCTGGCCATCATCAGTGCATCGTTCGACGAGCAGTCTCGAGGCAAGGCGATCGGAACCTGGGCCGGATTCACGACGATTACCACCGCTCTGGGCCCCGTCCTCGGTGGATGGCTGATCGAGCACGCCTCCTGGCATTGGATCTTTTTCCTTAACATTCCTATCGCCATCCTTGTTCTGCTGATCTCGTTGCGACACGTGCCCGAATCCCGCAGGCCCGACGCCGGCCGAATCGATTGGCTGGGGGCCTCGATCGTGACTCTTGGCCTGGCCGCCCTCGTCTATGGATTCCTCGAATCATCGATCTTGGGTTGGAGAAACTCGCGAGTGGCCGGCAGCCTGATCCTCGGTGTCGGATCATTGGCCCTTTTTGTATTCGTCGAAAAGAGAGTACGAGCACCCATGGTCCCGCTGCAGCTCTTCAAGTCGGCAACTTTCAGCGGTGCGAATCTGTTGACGCTGTTCCTTTATGCCGCGGTTGGCATTTTCTTTTTTGTGTTCCCCATGAACTTAATTCAGGTCCAGAAATATTCCGCGACAGCCACCGGCGCCGCCTCGCTTCCCATGATCTTGCTCATGTTTTCGCTGTCACGCTGGTCTGGAGGACTGTTAACCCGCTTCGGCCCAAAGCTGCCGCTGATCATGGGTCCGTTAGTTGCCGCCGCCGGATTTCTTCTTTTTGCCGTCCCGGGCGTACATGCCAGTTACTGGACCGCTTTTTTTCCGGCTTACATTGTTTTGGGACTTGGCATGGCCATCAGTGTCGCGCCTTTGACTACGGTGGTCATGGACTCAGTTGCGGAGGAAAGGGTCGGAACCGCTTCGGGAATCAACAACGCGGTCGCCCGAGTCGCTGGAGTACTTTCGGTGGCTATCCTGGGCGCTGTCATCGCAGCAACTTTCGCGTATTCCTTGCGACAGTCGATCGCTGTTCTGAATCTGGACGCTGTCGTCGTTCACCAACTGGATTCCAATGTCGCCCGGCTGGGCAGCCTCGATGCTCCGACTGGTGTCGATCCGCAAACCGCCTCGGCAATTCGGTCTGCGGTCTCGGAATCATTCGTGTTTAGCTTCCGCGTGGTCATGCTGCTCTGCGCAGCACTTGCGATGGCGAGTGCTGGGGTCGCGTGGCGGAAGATTCCAGCGAGGCGTGGGGCAAGGGCTCCTGGTTTCGAAGGGGTTACCACTGCCGCTTAGCGCGCCGGCCGCAACCAAGAATCGTCAACCGATCGTGGCGTTGGTTCATCACCCATTGCACCGATGCGTCTTTTCGTGCGCTCGCAGCTCGCGCAGTGTCTCCACGATCTCGGCGTTTAACTGCTCAACCTTCGTCGGATCGCGAAAGCCGAACGGATTCTTGGGTTGCGCCACGCGTTTCAGTGTGGCCTTCTCGAACTCTTCGTACAGTTCATCCCATGTCCGACAGAACATGGTCCGACTGTACATGTCCATTAGGTCATGTCCAATGGAATAACGCTCTGGACGCCCTTTTTCAGGCGTTTCATTTTCACCGTTATGGGAACCCCTGCAAATGAGTGGCCGAAAAAATTCCTCATTCCGGGAACGTAGCAACTGGTGTGCCTCTCTCAATCATCGCCGCGACCAAAGGTAACCCGCCAGAAAACCCGCGAAAATCAAGGCTCCCATGCGCTTTCGGCTGTGAATCGGAATGAATCGCGTTCCTGCGGCCGTCACTTCCACCACCCCAACGGGAATCGCGATCACTCCTCCGCCGCCTCCGCCGCCTTGCCCAAGACGCTGCTCTTCGCCGCTGCGACTCGGCCCCGAACCCATGCCGCCGCCGAAACCATAGCGAATTCGCGCCACCGGAATGATCGTCTTTCCTTCCGCCGCGATCGGTTCGCCAAACACCGTCTTTACGTGAGCGCTGTGAACAATCTTGTCCTGGAACGACTCGAAGTATTTCTGTAGATCCATAATCCATCCGATGCACAAAGGGCACGGCCGGAGCCGTGCCCTCGCAGAAAAGTTAGGGCTACTGCGGCGGCATGTGGCCGCCCATCATGGCCCCCATGTCCAATTTGCGGTATCCCGCTGGAATCTCATACAGAGAGGAATCCGGCGCGCCTTCCTGGATGTTGGTGAAATCCATCTCCGAGCCGTCCTGGCTCAGCGTTTTTATCGGAAAGTGAAGTTTCTTGTCGACCCACGCGGTGGTCTTTTCGCCGGTCTTCTTGTCGGTGAAAATCCACTTATCGGTGCTGCGGCCATTCACCGTTTCGCTGCCCACTTTTTCGCAGGTCGTATCTGTGAGGCTGGCGCAAGGATTGTTCGGGTCAAATGATTTCAGGTTCCGGATGTCCGGCGCGCGCTTCATCATCGGACTCTGTCCTGCGTGCATCTCCATGTACATCTTTTGTTGCGGCATGATCATGTAAGTTACTTTCTCGGGAATGTTGTGGACCATGATCATGTTTCCCCGCTCGGTGTTCATATCGATCCGCAACTTCTCGCCACTGAAATAGAATTTCCCGTTCATCGTCTGTCCGCCTTTGTCTTTCGCGGTCAGATCGGCCGAGAAGGGTGTAGGTCCCACCTGGGCTGCCATGCCGAAACTCAATACGATGAGAACTGCCAGCACCACAATGGGTTTTTTCCGGGTACGGTGATTCAAGGTCTCCTCCTTGGAACCTCACTCGAAGATCAACGCTCCAATACCGGTCTGAAAGACTAGCACAAGAATTCCGGGAAGGTGTCCGTCGGCGATTTCTAGCTCCCAACTCTCCAACCTGTTACCCTGCTGCTTCGCATGAACGCCATCCTCCTCAGCTTTCTGCTCGGGCTCGGCGCCGCTGCCGCCAATATCTTCGGCGGAGCCGTGATCGTGCAGAAAGACTGGGACCGCCGTTATCTCCGCTACTTCATCGCGCTCGGCTCAGGTTTCATGCTTTCCACCGCAATCGCCGAAATGATCCCCACCAGCATCTTGTTGCGCGGCGAGCGCGCCGGTCTGCTGGTGCTTGGCGGATACCTGATCGTTCATTTTTTCGAACACACCGTCAGCCCGCACTTTCATTTCGGAGAAGAAACTCACGCCGACGAGTTCGCCCACGGTCATCACAAGAGCTACTCGGTGCTCCTCGGCTTGATGATCCACACCTTCTTCGACGGAATCGCCATCACGTCCGGGTTCCTGGTTTCCGAGTGGCTCGGCCTCATCATCTTTCTCGCCGTGTTCCTTCACAAAATTCCAGAAGGCTTCACCGTCGCCTCGGTGATGCTTGCTTCCGGCCAGAGCCGTCGCGCTGCTTGGGGATCGTCGGTCCTGCTCGGGGCCGCGACTCTCGCCGGAGTTCTGGTAATGGCCGTCACGCGACGACACGTGGACTTAGGTTTGCCGCTCGCCGCCGGAGTCACGCTTTACGTTGCGGCGTCCGACTTAATTCCAGAAGTGAACCGTGAACCCGGAATTAAGATGGCACTGGTAGTTTTCCTCGGAGTCGCGATTTTATTTCTGCTCGATGTAATCTTTCACATCCATTGAACCGTCGAAAATCGCGTTACAATGTTTTCACCGCCCAATGAGCTCCCCCGCGCAGGACGTTCGCGAAAGTCAGTTCACTTCCGATCCTCCGCCCCCGCCCAAGACTTTCTGGAGTAGCATTCCCGGCGCGATTCTGGCTGCCATACTCTTCGTCGTTCTGGTCTTCCTGATTTCGTCTGCTGCCGACACACTCATGCTGCACGATCACGAGTCTGCGCGCATCACCATCGAACTCTCCGACGCCGTATCGTCCCTTGCGATCGGGTTGCTCACTTATCGCCTGATCCGCATGCACCAGCAGCGCCGGGAACATTTGCGGCAGCGTGTTGAAGTCATCGCCGACATGAACCACCACGTTCGCAATGCGCTGCAAGTCATTTCGCTCACCGCCCACGGCAAAGACAAGCAGGAGATCACAACCATCCGCGAAAGCGTCAATCGCATCCAGTGGGCCCTGCGCGAATTGCTGCCAAAAATCTAGAGCTCCGGAAGCCCTAAAACTCCGTGCCAGTGCAATCGATCGGGTGAACCAGGAACGACGACGCCTTCCATTCTTTCGGCACGACTCTTGTTTTGGACGTCAGTACCTCGCAGCCGTCAGGTTTCAGCGTCGTTCCAGGGACCGGTCCCGCTCCTTTTGTGACTGCCGCGTAACGATGCAGCTCAATCTCTGACGGCGACTTTCTTCGCGCAACGATCAACGTAGTGCGTGGCGCAAACGCATCCTTATCGTCCCACCGCATCGCCGCTCCCCATCCCCTAACACTCTGCAGCATCGGCCAGTATTCGCACTTCGGCAGATTCGAATCCGCAGCATACGACTGCTTGCATCCGTAAACCGAGATACCGCAATCCTTTTCTCGCGTGCACGCACCCAGCCCGGCGATGACGGCGGTCGTATCGTTCACCAATCCCCACTCAATCGCATGCGCCTCCTCAGAGAATGTCTCCCACGACGACACCCGCAGTCCTTGCCGGGCCGATTTCATCTCCTCCCACAACGATTTGTACTCCGCCAGGCTGATACCGTTCACCGCACGCGACGAATTTCGTCCGGCGCAGGCTCCCCTGGCCTCCTCGCCCATGCACTTCTTGGGTTTCGCCTCCACCGAAACGAATTTGCCGTCGCGGTAACGATACCGCGCGACATCCGTCTCCTCAGCTCCCATCTGCCAGTAAAGGACAATGTCGGGAACTGATCCGCCAGAAGGAACCGTCGCGAAACTCCAGCCGCCTCCTCGGATCACGCTGCGGTAGGCGTCGCCATGATGGACAAACACCCACATCGGACATCCGCCCGTCCCGCACGCCGGCGAATGATTGAACTCTGCCACCACTCCTTCGCCTAGGCTTCCCAGCGCAATGCGATCGACACGAATCCATTCCAGCGGGCCCAGCCCCGGCCCTTGCTCCACCTCCTGTTGCACCGCCGGCTTCTTCATCTCGGCTTCGATCGCCGCCGCCACCGCCTCATACTCCCGTGGCGTCACAGCGTCAGAAAGTTGCTGAATGTTCGTAGGAACCGGAAAAGTTTGTGGGCTCGATTGCGCCGGCAGATTCCGCGCAATAAAAAGCAGCGCGGTTGCGCTGCATAGAAAAGCAAAGCGGCGACACTTGTTCATTTCTTTCCTTTCGCTCGGGTGCCGATGGTCGCCGCCATTCCAGACACCCGAGATTCTGTCGTCACACCGGCATTACGCCGATGTTCCCGTGTTCCCTACTCCACCTCGTGCTTTGCCGTGTAACCGTCGCGTGCGATGATCACCGGTTTCAGGCTCTTGCCTTTCTGGTCTTTCACCGTCAACGGTCCGCCGTCCGGCGCCTGCAGGTCGATCTTCAACTTGCGGAACGTTCCGTCCTGCTTCGAATTCGTCGGCTTGTAGGTGACGACGTACTGATTGCGAATGTCCTGGCTGATATCGCGAAAGATCTCCGGAAATTCGCCTTCGAATCGCGGATGATACCAGCGACCGCCCGTCATCTTGGCAAACGTATTCATCTCGTTGTCGGCCTGCAGAAAGTCGAGGTTGCGCATCTCGTAACCCATCTGGCCGCCCATACGCGCCTCCAGATACGTCCGGTACGCCTCGCCGGTACTCACTGTGAAGATGCTGACGTTCGGAGTGTCCTTTATCTTTTTCAGGATCTTGTCGTAGTTGATCTTGCTGAAAGTGTCGCGACCCGTCGAAACCAGGATGATGTATTTTCTTCCCGGGATTCGATCCACCCGGTCCAGCGTGTCATAGAGCGCATCGAACTCATTCGTCTCGCTGAAGCCCGGAATACGCAGCTGGTTGATCGCGCCAAACACTTCTTTCTTGTCCTGGGTGAAGTCCGCCAGGATGTACGACTTCATGTCGTACGAAATCACCGCCACCCAGTCGTTCTTCTTCAGGCTGTCGGCGAAGTAATACGACGCGCGGATCGCATCGTAAGCAAACGCACCGTAGTAGTTGTTGTTGGCGAACTCCACCAGCAACACCGCCGTGATCGGAGCATCGCTCTGTTGCGTGAAGTTGGTAATCGTCTGCGGAATGCCGTCTTCTTCGATCTTGAAGTTCTCTTTGTGCAGTCCCGGGATGAATTGTCCATCCTTGGTCGTCACCATGATCGGCACCTGCACGTTCGCCACATCCACGTGCAGCGAGAAATCCGGCATGCCCTCGGGATTTTTCACCTTCGGCGGTGGTGGCGGAGGCGGTTGCTCATCTTCCGGCTTCTTCTTGGGTACGATGATCGGGCCCACATCGCCCGTTGGTCCGCCTGCTTCCGGTTGCGACTGCGTTGGCGACTGCTGCTGGTTCTGATCCTGCCCGAACGCTGGAAACGCCAGGGTTAAGGCGAACGCTAAGGCAAAGACAGGTGAGAAATTCCGGAACTTAGGCTGCTTCATGGGGTTCTTGGAGAGCATAGGGAATTTACGCATCTCCGGCAAAATCGACACGTTCCAGCCAGAGACTTCCATGCTAGTATAGACCCAGTTTCCCTGCATTTTGACTCGGTGCCTGTCACATCTTTCTTCCCCCTCGACGTACGTAAGCTGCTGCGGGATAAGGTGCTTGCACTCCCACAGTCTTAACAGCGGGTCGTATCGGCCCGGAGGGTCACAAAAGGTAGTATGAACAAAGCAGTAAGCCTACGCATCGCCACCCTTTTCGTCACAATTCTGAGCTCCTGTCTCGTTCTCGCCCAGGCTGATCCCGCCGCGCCCGCTTCTTTGTCCGCGCCGCCGTCGGGAAAGGTCGCCACCATGCCTGTCTCGCAAATCAAGGCCGGCATGAAGGGCGTGGCGTACACAGTTTTTGAGGGAACTCAGCCTGAGCCCATGGACCTCACCGTCCTCGGCGTTCTGAAAGATGCAAACGGCCCCAAGGGCGACATCATCCTTATTCGACTCGAAGGCAAGAAACCGGATTACACCGGCGTCGTCGCCGGCATGAGCGGTAGCCCCGTATACATCGACGGCAAGCTCGTCGGCGCGCTCGCCTTCCGCATCGGCCAGTTCTCGAAAGAACCGATCGCCGGCGTTACTCCGATCGCCGACATGCTCGAGATCAACGCGATGGATCAGACCATCGCTCCCGCGGAAGCAAAGACCACGGCTCCGGCGATCGAAACGGCCAGCACCAAGACTTCTGGCCCCGGCCAGGCAGTCGACGTCACTAAGGTTTCCAACATGCTGACGCCGATCGAAACTCCGCTGGTCTTCAACGGATTCAGTGAAGACGCCGTCAAGATGTTCGCGCCGCAATTCGCCGCCGCCGGAATCGTTCCCGTGATGGGCGCCGGTTCCGTGACCGACGAAAAGCAGCCGGAGCCACTGGTGCCCGGCTCCGCCGTCAGCGCCATCCTGGTTCGTGGCGACCTCAACATCGCCGCCACCTGCACCGTCACTTACATGGACCCGAGCCGCCTGCTCGCCTGCGGCCATCCATTGCTTCAATACGGGCAGGTCGATATGCCGATGACGAAGGCCAACGTCATCGCCACGCTTCCCTCGCCATTGAACGCCTTCAAGATCGTCAACACCACCGAAGAAGTCGGCACCTTCGTTCAGGATCGCCACACCGGCATCCTCGGACGCTTCGGCGCCGAGCCGCAGATGATTCCTGTAACGCTTTCGATACACGGCGGCAAGACCTCGAAGACGTTCCACTACCAGGTATTGAATAACGCCAAGCTCACACCGGTCGCCATCATGGCCACCGCGTACAGCGCCTTGCAGGGACTGAACGAGTACGGTGAAGACATCACCTACCGTTTCGCGGGACAGATCAACGTCAACGGCTTCCCGCAGGTCAACATGCAGGACATGTACACGCCCACCGACAGCGGCGCGCCGACCGCCTTTGCCGTTGCACTCGGACTCGGCGAGCGCTTCGGCCGTATTTATGACAATCCTTATGCCAAGCCGAAGATCGATGGCGTGAATCTCGATTTCGACCTCGTCCATGAACGCCGCTGGGCCCGCCTCGACTCCGTTCGCACCGATGTGACCGAAGCGCGTCCCGGCGACGAGATCGTCGTCGAAGCCAGCCTTCGCCCCTATCGTGGCGATCGCATCGTGCGTCAGATTCCCATCAAGATTCCGACATCAACGCCGAAGGGCACACTGCGCATTCTTGTCAGCGATGGTGACACACTCGACCGCATGCGCAATCCCGGGCAGCTTCAGCAGAAGCTCGACCTCTCCTCCACCATCGCGCAGCTCAACCAGGAGCACGTGAACTCCAAGCTTTACGTTTCGCTGATGGAAGAGAATCCCGAAGCGCGTGTGGAAGACAAAGTCATGCCCACGCTCCCGCTCTCGGTGATCAACGTCATGGATGGCATGCGCGGCACGCAGGACATGGTCGTCACCGGCGAATCCTCGGTGAACGAGGCGTCGACGCCACTCGACTACGTCGTCTCCGGAGCGCAGGTCCTGAACGTGACCATCAAGTAAGTTTCGGCCGAAGCAACAAAACCCCTGGTTCCGGCCAGGGGTTTTCCTTTTGATTAGCAGGTTCCTCTCACTCTCTCGCACCTGCAGCGTAAGAGTCTCACGCATACATCGGCTGCGCTCCGACGGTATAATCCTGCCCAACCCAGATGCCGTTAGCACCCGGAACAATCCTCGGACAATATGAGATTCGCGCGCCCCTCGGAGCGGGCGGAATGGGCGAGGTGTATCGCGCGCACGATACTCGCCTGAACCGCGATGTAGCTATCAAAGTTCTGCCCGAATCCCTCACCCGCGATGCCGATCGCCTGCGACGCTTCGAACTGGAAGCGCGCGCCGCGGCGGCGCTGAATCATCCGAACATTTTGGCGGTGTACCAGATGTCGACGCATGAGGGCGGCGTTGCGTACCTGGTCACCGAACTGCTTGAGGGCGAGACGCTACGCGAGCGGTTGCGGCATGGCCCGGTGCCACTGCGCAAGGCGATCGATTACGCGACGCAGATTGCGCGCGGGCTGGCCGCTCCGCACGAAAAAGGGATCGTGCATCGCGACCTGAAGCCGGAGAACCTGTTTGTCACCAATGACGGGCGGGTCAAAATCCTTGATTTCGGATTGGCAAGGGTGGCTCCTGCGACAGCCGCGGCGGCAGGCGATGCAACGCTGACGAAGCAGACCGACCCGGGGATGGTGGTGGGCACGGTCGGATACATGTCGCCGGAGCAAGTGCGCGGCAAGCCCGTAGACCATCGTTCTGACATTTTCGCCTTCGGCACGATTTTGTACGAACTGGCGACGGGGAAGCAGACTTTTTACAAGCCTACCGCGGCGGAAACGATGACGGCGATCTTAAATGAAGACCCGCCTTCGATTTCGCAGGTTGCCCCCGAGACGCCTCCGGGGTTGCAGCGCGTTGTGCAACGGTGCCTGGAAAAAAGTCCGGAGCAGCGCTTTCAGTCGGCGTCGGATCTGGCGTTCGCGCTGGAGTCGTTGTCGGATTCGACGATACGGACGGCGAGCGGTACACACCACGTTATGACGGCGAGCAAAGAGCGCTGGGGAGTGGTCGCAAGCGGCGCTCTATTGCTGATCGTGCTGGTCGCCGCAGTCACTTATTGGTGGACGCGGCCGCCGGCGCTCCCCAAGGTCTCCAACTACGTTCAGCTGACTCACGATGGGAAACAGAAAACGCTGATCGGGACGGATGGCTCCCGAATTTACTTAGTAGTACTCGGACAGGGACTCTCGCAGATTGCGGTAAGCGGAGGAGAGCCCCAGAAATTGCCGATCCTGCCCTCTCATCGAATGAATCCAGTTGATTTGTCGCGGGATGGTACGGAGTTCCTGGTGACCGAAGGCGATGGCATTCCTCCCAAAGGTCCCTTGTGGAGTGTTCCGATCGTGGGCGGAGCGCCGCACCGGTTGGCGGTCCCAGTTGCGAGGTACGGCAGCTGGTCGCCCGATGGCAGGCACCTGGCCTACACCAACGACGGCGAGTTGTTTGTATCCAACGCGGATGGGTCCGAACCCAGAAAGTTATACAAATCAGAAATAGACATTAACGGTATCGTATGGTCCCCCGACAGCAGCGGGCTGCGCATTGATGATGGATTCCCCGGCGGCGTGCAGTCTATCTGGGACGTACCCCTGGACGGTAAGGCTCGGCAGTTCTTTCCCGATCCTCCGAACCCGTCGGCCGAGGGGTGTTGCGGCGAGTGGATTGCGGAGCGCAAGGATTTCCTCTTCCTTTCAGGCGAGCAAATCTGGGTCGCTCCGGAGCCGGGAGACTTTTTTGGCCGGGCTGTGAAGCCAAGGCAACTGACCGCCAGCCCGGTTCCGTTGTCTGGATTCATCCCCAGCAAAGACGGGAAGAAGCTGTTCGTGATGGGAACCGTACGACGCGGCGAGCTGGTTCGTTACGACGTGAAAACGAAAAGGTTCGTGCCGTTCCTGGGAGGCATCTCGGCAGAGTACAGCGACTTCAGCAAAGACGGGCAATGGGTGACGTACGTGTCCTATCCCGAGGGAACGTTGTGGCGGAGCAAATTGGATGGCAGCGAACGATTGCAGCTGACGGATGGATCGAGTTATGCAATAAACCCGCGCTGGTCTCCTGACGGAAAAGAGATTGTGTACTACGTGTTTCAGCCCGGGCGTTTTCGTATGTATGAAGTGGCTGCGGAAGGTGGGAGTCCACAGGAACTGCTGCCCGATAACAGCAAGTTCCAAAACGATCCGAACTGGTCACCCGATGGGACAAAGATCGTTTTTGCCGGCGACGTCGATTTGGAGGTTCTGGAGCTCACGACACACCAGGTTACCCATGTTCCGAATTCGGAGGGGCTGTTCTCTCCGCGTTGGTCTCCAGACGGACGATACATCTGCGCGATGCCGTACCATTCAACCCGTTTGCTTGTCTTCGATTTGCAGGCCCAAACGTGGAAAGAACTCTTCAGGGGCGCAGGCGGTTGGCAAAGTTGGACGAAGGACAGTAAAGCCGTCCTATTTCTAGACAGTCAGGTTTACCCAGTCGTCATGAAGGTCAATGTGAGCGACGCCAAGGTGGAGCGGATTGTCGATCTTAAGGACATTCCGATAACAGGTCATTACAACAACTCACTCAGCGAGGCACCCGACGATTCGCCGTTGGTGCTGCGCGACCACGGAACGCAAGACGTGTACTCGCTGGACCTGGAGCAGCCGTAGTAGAGCGAGAGGCTAATGGATGGACGATGGGCAATCCGGAAAGTCACCCGTTACCTAGAGCCTGCCTGAGCGGAGTAGAAGAATGCCCAGCCGCTGCTTCTGAACTTAACACTAACTCACTTCGTTACGAACCCTGTTCCCGGAGCCACATACATCACCGCTGCCAACAAGATCACTACGGCAACAAAGTACGCCGTCATCGCCGCGCTTGGCTTCAAGGGAACGTCTTTCGTAAACAAACGAAACGCGGCTCCTCCAGCGACGATCAGCATCACCGTTTCGCTCGTTAATCCCCACATCGCCAGCGCGGTGATCAGCAATAACGCCCGCTGCTTCTTATCCAGCGCGAACGCTGCCTGACCGCCATCCGAAATCCAGACCGGCGTCAGGTTCAACATATTCAGCCACGCTCCCGATTGCGCCAGCACCGCCCAGTATTTGTCTCCCGTCGCGTACCAGACCGCCGCGCAAACCGCCGCCGATAAGAATCCCGCAAACGGTCCCGCTAGTGAGACGGCGGCCCGCACTTCGCGCGAGATCATTCCGCTGCGAAAGCGGACGAAAGCGCCCAGCCCCGGCAAAAAAACCGGCAGGTCCGCGGTCATCCCGCGGCGTCTGACATCGATGAAGTGTCCTAACTCGTGGATCAGGATCAGCACCGAAAAACCGATGCCGAACTTCATTCCACCGTAGTACGCCTCAACCGCAATAAACAACGCAAAGGTAACAAGAAATTTCGGGATCGACTCAGCCAGTGATCGTTCGCCGGCTTGGGTCGCAGGACGCATCTCCGCCAAGCCGCCTGCAGTCCTGTCGAGTTCAGTGATCTTGTCGCGGATCCACACAGCTTGCTGCGAAGTCTGCGGCAATAGCTTCAGCGCGGAACTCCACGCATCGCGAGCTTCCACGTAACGCTGTTCGCTCTCCAGCGACTTCGCATGTGCGGAGATCTGTTGCAGCTCACCGCCATAGACGAGCGACCGGCACTTCTCGCACACCAGCGCACCGGGCGCAAGTTGGTTCTCACACCTTCGGCATGTAGGAACTAATTCAGGGGTGGCAGAGGACACGATTCACCGGTTAGAAAGGTCCATCGATCATCAGTTTGGGACGCGCCGTCATCTTCCACGCAATCTGCATTCCGATGAACAGAATGAACAGCCCGATAATCCCACTGATCGGACTCGACAGCTCCAGGAATGGTGACGCCAGTCCGATCAGTACCATTAATCCTACCGCCTTCCCGAAGCCCATCTTCGGCTCAACATTCTCAGGTTCGACGGGTGCCTGTTCCGGATGATTCTCACTTGGTGACACCGTAACCTCAGGAGCATCACTCGGCGCGGAAGACGCAGAATTCGTAGCTTGACTTGGGGCGGGCGCTGACGCAGTCGCATGCGATTGCGTCGGCGCATGATTCTTCTTCTCTTTCGCGACCTGAGAAACCAGCACCGGAATCGCCGCCAACGACACCGCCGCGTACGTCAGGACCACGGCAGTGATCTGGTATTTCCTTCCGCCCATGCCCTTCGAGCCTTTGAGCATCGCTTTGCCGATCAGCCAGCCGACACCCACCGACACATATCCAATGATCCATCCGGTTGCGATCTCAAAAGCTGCGTAACCGATCATTCCCAGGATTGCGGCGCCGATCCCAAACAACAGCGCACGAGGATAATTCTTTGTCCCCTCGCGTTGCGCGGTCTTTTCGCGCTCGACGCAGATGGCGCACGCTTGCGCTCCGTTCACTCGGTAAGACGTGCTGCCAATCGGCTGATTGCACAGAACGCAATTTTCGGGACTCGCAGCGTACTCGACCGTTTCAAATTGTGGCGACACAGCGCCAGGATCAGGATCTTGCATGCTCGGCAAAATACCATAGATACTTACCTGCCCAACGAAATTTCACCGCTCGTTCCGGATTTGAAAAATCGCTCCTAGGTCTTCTCTCCTAGCTTCGCTCGGGATGTGCAAGCCACCAACTTCTGTTAGCCTAATGAATTAGTTCTTCGTTCCGAAATCATGCGAAAAATCGTTCTTCTTGCCCTCTTCCTTACTGTTTTTGCTTCCCTGCTTTTTGCGGAAGGCACTCGCACTTGGTTCCAGTCGCGCTACGACGATTTCGAACGCGGCACCGCCCGTGGCGTCGCCATCCGCAGCGACGGCGTGCTCGAACTCTCGCCCGCGCTCAAGCAGGTGACCTCCACGCCCTCCACGTATCTCTGGGCGGTGGTCTCTGATCGCGAAGGTAACGCTTACGTTGCAGCCGGAGCTCCCGCCCGTGTGTACAAGGTCACCCCGTCCGGCGAAAGCTCGGTGATCTTCGAACCGCAGGAGTTACAAGTCCAGGCGCTGCTCATGTCTCGGGATGGCTCGACGCTTTACGCTGCCACTTCGCCCGACGGCAAGGTCTACAAGATCGTCCACAACGCTGCTGCCACCGCGCCTGTCAAAAAGCCTGCCGCGCAGCCTGAACAGAAGCCAGCAGCTGAGTCCGCCGACACCAACGCCAAGCCTGCCAAACTCGACCCGGCTTATTCGTCCTCGGTCTTTTTCGACCCCAAGACCAAGTACATCTGGAGCCTCGCCGAGGATGCCGATGGCCGCCTCTACATCGCCACCGGCGATCACGGCGAAATCTATCGCGTCGACAAGACCGGCAACGGCAGCGTCTTTTTCACCAGCGACGAAGCCCATATCCGCGTGCTCGCCATCGATCCCAAGGGCAACCTGATCGCCGGCTCCGACGGCAGCGGCCTCATCTACCGCATCTCGCCCAACGGCGACGCGTTCGTTCTCTACAGCGCTCCCAAGAAGGAAATCACCGCGCTTGCCATCGACAAAGACGGCAACATCTACGCCGCCGGCGCGATCGAAAAGCGCGGCGGCTCGGGCGGAGGATTCTCCATCCCCACCACTTCGATTCCAGTGCCTCAGTCCGCGCCCACGGTCACCATCTCTCCCGGCAGTCAGACCTCGATCAATCCCCCGCCCATCGTGATGCAGCCCGTTACGCCCTTCTCCGCGACCGGCGGATCCGAAATCTACCGCATCGCTCCCGATGGCTCGCCCAAGCGCATTTGGGAATCGCGCGAAGAGCTTGTCTATGCGCTCGCCTTCGACCAGCGCGGCCGCCTCATCGCCGGCACCGGCAACAAGGGCCGGCTCTTCGTCATCGGCCAGGACAATTTCATCGATCTCGGCAAAGTCTCTGCTAACCAGGTCACCGGACTCGCGCCTGCGCCCAACGGTGGCATCTACATCGCCACCAGCAACCTGGCGAAAGTTTTCACCCTCGGCGGCACCGCCGACACCGACGGTACCTTCGAGAGCGATGTCTTCGACGCCAAGATTTTCTCCCGCTGGGGACGCGCCGCTGTCCGCGGCACCGGCGGATTCGATCTCTACACCCGCAGCGGCAACGTCGATAACCCCGATCGCAACTGGAGCGAATGGAAGAAGGTCGATCTCAGCCGCGAATCGCCGATGGACATTCCTCCCGCGCGATTCGTGCAGTTCCGCCTCGTGCTGCATCCCGGCACGCCCGCACCCACCATCGACAGCGTCTTGGTGAATTACCTTCCCAAGAACGTCGCGCCCGACGTCGAGGAAGTCTATGTCCAGCCCGGCGCTAAGTTCGTTCCGCTGCCGAAAAATAATAACGATAACGGTCCCGTTAATGTCGGTCCGCCCAACCCGAATATCGCAAACATTCGCTACGAGGCGCAGCCCACCGCCAATCGCGACAAGGATTACGTCGCCGTTCGCTGGGTCGCCCACGATGACAACGACGACGACCTCGTCTACTCCGTGTACTATCGCGGCGACAACGAGACGCGCTGGAAGCTGCTCAAAGACAATCTCACTGACAAGTACTACTCGTTCGAATCGGCGCTCCTGCCCGACGGCGGTTACACCATCCTCGTCGTCGGCTCCGACGCTCCCTCGCACACGCCCGAAGACGCGCTCAGCGACTCCAGGGAAAGCTCGCGCTTTGAAATCGATAGCACTCCGCCGCAAGTCACCAACGTCGTGGCCAGCGTCGAAAGCGACACCATCCACATCACCTTCCGCGCCATCGACGGCTTCTCCGCCATTCGTCGCGCTGAGTATTCCGTCGATGCCGGTGACTGGCACGTTGTCGAGCCCGTCGGCCAGATCTCCGACTACCGCGTCGAGAACTACGATTTCACCGTGCCGCTGCCTTCGAGCGACACCACCACCACACTCGAGCCAAAGTCGACGGACAATCCGGTGCCGATTGCAAAGAAAGGCAAGGCAACACAAGGGTCATCGACCGGCGAGGAACACGTGGTCGTGATCCGCGTCTATGACCGCTTTGAAAACATGGGCTCAGCGAAGACGGTGATCCACGGAAGATAAGAGAAGATAAGGTCGGAGAGGGCGGCCATCGTGCCGCCCTGCTAGCTCTACGCGTGGAACACTCGGTTTCCGAACAGCAGCGACAGCACGAACAGGATCAGGAACAACACCAGCAGAACGCGCGCTACCGTCGCCAGTCCGCTTGCCGCGCCGCGAAAACCGAGCATCCCGAAGATCAACGCCAAAACCGCAAATACCAACGAGTAATAAAGCATTCTCACTCTGATTGCATCCCGAGTAGCTGAAGTTGCCTCCTCGTTCCGCAAGGCTCTTGCTAGAATCCCTCCGTGTCCTTTCTCCTCACAGCCGGCTGGATCCCCTGCTGTATTTACGGCAGCGTGCCTGCGTTTTGGCTCCTCGTTCACCCCTACGCCGACTTCTGGCGCAGCCGCCACCGAGAACACAAACCCGTTTATCAATACCTCGTGCCGATCTGGATGGGCATGTGGGTTGTCCTTTACCTCGCGACCTATCCTCTGCGCCGAACCTTCCTCTATCACGTGCGCTGGTCCTGGGTGCCCGGTCTTTTCTTCTTCATTCTCGGAACCGTTCTCTACACCAAGGGACACTACCGCTTTTCCTTTTCCCAGCTCGTCGGCTTCCACGAACTCAAGCCCGACCAGCATCCCCCGCAGCTTTCCGTCGATGGCATCCGCCGCCACGTTCGCCATCCCGTCTATCTCGCGCACCTCTGCCAGATGCTCGCCTTCAGCGTCACCACCGGCTTAGCCACCTGCTGGACGTTGACAGCATTCGCTCTCGTCACTGGCATCGCTCTCATCCGCACCGAGGAAAGCGAACTCGTCGCCCGCTTCGGCGACAGCTACCGCGACTACCAGCGCCGCGTGCCGGCGATTGTGCCAAGGTTTTAGTTCATCGGTCCTGCAGTTCAACAGTTCATAAGGTGCGCCAATCTCGACTGGTATAACGAAAACTGAAATACTGATGAACTGAAATACTGACAAACTTCTTTTGAAATTCGAACTCTTCATCGCGACCCGTTATCTCCGCGCCAAACGCCGACAGGCCGTGGTCGGCATCGTGACCACCATCTCCATCGCTGGAGTCGCTGCGGGTGTTGCATCACTTATCATCGCTCTCGCCATCAACAACGGATTCAGCCAGGACCTCCAATCGCGCCTCCTCGGCTCTTCCTCGCACGTCATGCTCCTTCGCGTGGAAAGCGACGGCATCCGCGACTGGCAACAGCTTCTCGATCGTCTCGTCAAGACGCCGCACGTCATCGCCGGCGCACCTTCCATTTATGACGAGGTCCTCATCTCTCGTGGATCGAAAGCCTCCGGCGCACAACTGAAAGGCGTCATCCCCAGTTACGAACGCAAAGTCTCCGACCTGCTCGACTCGGTGAAAATCGGCTCCGCCGCTCCGCTCGAGCCAAGCGCGCAATCCGCTCCTCCTCCAAATACATCGCCAGACGATCTATCGGCCGTCCAGTCCCGCGTCGCCGCCATGCCGCCCATCATCCTCGGTCGCGACATGGCCGATCGCCTCGGCGCCACCGTCGGATCGATCGTTCTGGTCACCAGTCCGCAAGGCGATCTCACTCCCTTCGGACTCGTTCCCAAGTACGAACGCTTCAAGGTCGTCGGCGTCTTCGACTCCGGCTTCTTCGACTACGACGCCAACTGGGCCTTCACCTCGCTCAGCGCCGCGCAGAAACTTTTCGCCCTTGGTGACATTGCTTCGGTTCTCGAATTCAAGGTCGACGATATCTACAAAGCCGGCGAAATTGGTGACACTCTTCAGCAGGAAGCTGGCCAGGGCTTCATGGCCACCAACTGGATGGAGCAGAACAAGGCTCTCTTCCGCGCTCTCAAACTCGAAAAGGTCGTTACCTTCATTACCATTGGGCTCATCGTCTTCGTCGCCGCGCTCAACATCCTTATTTCTCTGATCATGATGGTGATGGAAAAGACCAAGGACATCGCCGTCCTGCGCTCGATGGGCGCTCGCCGAGCCCAGGTCCAGAGGATCTTCATGGCTCAGGGCGTCCTGGTGGGCCTGGTCGGTACCGCCATCGGGCTGGTTCTGGGCTATGCAATTTCATATATCGGGGCCCGTTATCACTTCATCTCTCTTTCGCCCGAGGTCTATTCCATTGACTACGTGCCCTTCGCGCCTCGACTGATCGACGGCATCGTCGTCTCGCTTGTCTCTATCGGCGTCTCCCTCATTGCGACCATTTATCCCGCCATTTCCGCCGCTCGCATCTACCCTGCCGAGGCCTTGCGCTACGAATAATGCCCGCCGCTGTTGTGATTCTCCTCACTCTGTTTGGTGACTGGGCGATGCCAACGCTTTCTGGCACCGGCGGTAACCTTTTTTCGGGAACTTTCGTGATGCCGAGGCAGCTTCAAATAGCTCACCTCGTGCTCTAATACAACCAAACCACTCCCCGTGCAGGGGAGCGTGGCCCGCTAACGGGCTCAATTTGTATCGTGGGGGTTTGGGTCTGCATCCAATTGAACAGACCGAGGTACTCCGGGCCGAAAATCTAGGCAAAGTTTTTCGCTCCGGCAGATCAGACCTGGTGATCTTTGACAACTTGTCCTTCCAAATTCGGAAGGGGGAGATGGTCGCCATCGTCGGCCAGAGTGGCGCGGGCAAGAGCACCTTGTTGCACATCCTCGGAGCGCTTGATAGTGCTTCTCAGGGTGACGTATACTGCGCCCAACTTAAGCTGCAATCGCTTTCCGATGAGGCAGCCGCGGATTTTCGCAACCGTTCGATTGGATACGTCTGGCAATTTCATTACCTGTTGCCGGAATTCACGGCGGTTGAAAACGTGGCCATGCCTCTGCTGATGAGAAACGAAAACCCTCGTCAGGCGGAAAACGAAGCTCGTAAATGGCTGCGCGAAGTCGGACTGGAAGATCGCGCGCACCATCGAACCGGTGAGCTTTCCGGCGGAGAACAACAGCGAGTCGCCATCGCGCGAGCGCTGATCACCAATCCGCAGCTTTTGCTGGCGGATGAACCGACCGGAGATTTGGATACTCGAACCGCTGAGGCGGTATTTGATTTGATCGCTAGGCTTCATCGCGACTACCGGCTGACCTCCCTTATTGCTACCCACAATCTCGCGTTTGCGCGTCGTTGCGACCGCGTATTCCGTCTGGAGCGTGGGCGGCTCGATGAGGTACAACCGGACTCGCTGCCGGCGTAGTCGGTTGTGAAGATCGGACATTCTTGTCCGACCTTTTTGGAAGGGCAGTTCCCGCCAGAACTTTGGCGGGGTGGGCAAAGAACAGGCTCCATGCAGTCTCCATCGCATGGGCAGGCGGCGGAACAACGTCGTCCCTTAGGTCTTAGGGAGAGGGAATTACATGTTTGAACGCTACACCGAAAAAGCCAGACGCGTGATCTTCTTCGCGCGGTACGAGGCGAGCCAGTTTGGATCTCCGTATATCGAGACCGAACATCTCCTCCTCGGACTGCTGCGGGAAGACAAAGCGCTGACAAACCGGTTCTTGCGCTCACACGCCTCGGTGGAATCCATCCGTAAACAGATCGAAGGCCACACCACAATTCGGGAAAAGGTTTCGACTTCGGTGGATTTGCCGTTAAGCAACGAATGCAAGCGTGTGCTCGCTTATGCCGCCGAAGAAGCCGAGCGTCTTTCGCATAAACACATTGGGACCGAACATCTTTTACTGGGCCTGCTTCGCGAAGAAAAATGTTTCGCCGCCGAAATCCTGCACGAGCGCGGATTGCGACTCTCCGCCGTGCGCGAGGAACTTGCCCGCACCTCGCAGGAGAAAGCTGCGCCACAACGTTCGCGCGAATCTTCCCTGCTCGCTGAATTCTCACGCGACCTGACCCAGGCCGCCATGGACAATCAGCTCGATCCGCTCGTCGGTCGTGAAGCCGAGCTCGAACGCTCCATCCAGATCCTTTGCCGCCGCACCAAGAACAACCCGGTGCTGATCGGCGAACCCGGCGTCGGAAAGACTGCCATCGTCGAAGGACTGGCGCAGCGCATCGCCGACGGCGACGTTCCATCGTTCCTCGCCGACAAACGCATCCTCGCTCTCGATCTTTCGCTGATCGTCGCCGGTACCAAGTATCGCGGCCAGTTTGAAGAGCGCCTGAAGACCATCATGAAGGAACTGATGGAGTCGCAGAATTCCATCATCTTCATCGACGAGCTTCACACACTCGTAGGCGCGGGATCGGCCGAAGGTTCGCTCGATGCCGCCAACATCCTGAAGCCGGCGTTAAGCCGTGGTGAAATCCAGTGCATCGGCGCCACGACTCCGGGTGAGTATCGCAAGTCGATCGAGAAAGATCGTTCGCTCGAGCGCCGTTTCCAGTCCGTCAAGGTTCCACCTCCGGGCGAGGAAGAAGCCGTCCAGGTGTTGATGGGCGTCAAGGAACGCTACGAAAAATTCCACGCCGTCACTTACACCGACGAAGCTGTCCGCCTGGCGGTCTCGCACTCGAACCGCTACATTCCGGACCGCTTCCTTCCCGACAAGGCGATTGACCTTATCGACGAAGCCGGCGCGCGCGTAAAGCTGCGCCAGACCTCGTTGCCTGAGGACATCACCGAAGTCCAGAAGCGGATCAAGTTCATCGTCCACCGCATGGAGAACGCCATCGCGAACCACGAGTTCGAAAAGGCGCGCTTCTATTCCGACGAAGAGCGCAAAGAGCGCGAGAACCTGCGCGCCCTTCGCGAAAAATATCATCTCGACGAATCTTCCACTGGTGTCGTCAATAAAGAAGACATCGAGGACGTGGTTTCACGCTGGACTGGCGTGCCCGTCGCTTCCATCAAGGAAGAAGAGTCGAAGAAGCTGCTCCGCATCGAAGAGGAGCTGCACAAGCGAATCATTTCGCAGGACAAGGCGATCAGTGCTCTTGCCCGAGCAATCCGCCGCTCGCGTGCCGGCCTGAAGAACCCGAACCGCCCCATCGGCTCGTTCCTGTTCCTCGGACCCACTGGCGTCGGCAAGACCGAAGTCGCGCGCTCGCTGGCGCAATTCATGTTCGCCAGTGAGAAGTCGATGATCCGCTTCGACATGTCGGAGTTCATGGAGAAGCACTCGGTCTCGAAGCTGATCGGTTCGCCTCCGGGATACGTCGGCTACGAAGAGGGTGGCCAGTTGACCGAGCGCGTGAAGCGCGCTCCGTACAGCGTGGTCCTGCTCGACGAAATCGAGAAGGCGCATCCGGACGTGTTCAACATTCTGTTGCAGGTGTTTGAAGACGGCCAGTTGACCGACGGTCTCGGCAACACCGTGGACTTCAAGAACACCATTATCATCATGACCTCGAACATCGGCGCCCGCCACTTGATGAAGAAGACCGGGCTCGGGTTCCAGGCCGAGGAAAAGGAAGGCGAAGTCGGCTCGAAAGTCGAGGACCTCGTGAAGAACGAAGTCAAGAAGACCTTCAACCCCGAATTCCTCAACCGCGTTGACGAGATCATCATCTTCAACGCGCTGACGGAAGCCGACCTGATCCAGATCGTGGAACTGATGGTGGTGCAGCTCAATACCAACTTGATGCAGCGCGCGATCACCATTACGGTGACCGACCAGGCAAAGAAGTGGATCCTCGACAAGACGCTCACCGATCGCAGCTACGGCGCACGTCCGTTGCGGCGCGCGTTGCAGAAGTACATCGAAGACCCGCTCTCGGAAGCGCTCATCCAGGGCACGATTACCACGCGCCCGGCGTTCATCGAGGTTTACCTCGATGGCGAACGGCTCTTCTATCGCCCAGTCGGCGAAGAGAAAGCCGAAGGCGTGCTGCTCTACACAAACTAGCATGTAGCACAGCACTTCGTTGCTGTGCAGATTCGAGGCCGCTGACGTAAAGTCAGCGGCCTTTTCATTTTTCGAATGCTTGGCCCCGGGTGCCAACTCTCGTTTTCTGCTAGGCTTTTCGGATGCGCAAGCCCGAGCAGCATCTTGTCACCAGTGGACGCTTTGAACTGGAGCGCGACGGCCACATCGCCTATCTCGATTACAAGCTTGGCGGCGGCGTTCTGGAGCTCATGCACACCGAAGTGCCCCAGGCGATGCGTGGTACCGGAATTGGGTCCGAAATCGTTCACACCGCGCTGGAATTTGCCCGTCGCGACAACCTTCGCGTCGATGTCGTCTGCCCGTTTGTCGCCGAATATATCGAGCGCCATCCTGAATACGCCGACCTGGTCATGAAGTAAGCGCCGCATTTGTGAAGCACTTTCCGGCAACCGATCGATCTTCCCGTCCAAACGTGTGCATCGAAGCGCAAGATGGCATCCAAAGATCGTGGAAGGATGAAATGCGATGAGCACTTCCACGATTGATGTACCTACCACAAAACCGGCTACAGCAGGGCCTTTCCGCTGGCTGATTGGAATACTGACCGGCGTCTTGCTGGCCGTCCTGATTCTTGGCGCCGCGCTTTGGGTCTTTACCGGATTCGGATTCCTACAGCTCGCGCACATTCTGCGCGGGAGCGAGCTTCGCATCAATGTGGATCAACCGACGGTGGTGCGGCAGGTGCGCGCACTCGACCGCCTGGAAACCGTCAGCTACGCGATGGACAAAATCATCAGTGGCTCGCGCGAGAATCCGATTCTGCCGTCATTCCTCGCAGGCGACAAACTGTTGCTGGTGGTGCACGGCGAAGCCATCGCGGGCGTCGATCTGTCGAAGGTTCAGCCTAGCGACGTCGTCGTCAGCGGCCGCAGCGTGACGATCCACTTACCATCGGCGGAGATCTTCACCACTCGTCTCGATAATTCGAGAACGCGTGTTTACTCGCGCGACACGGGGTTGTTCTCGACGCCTGATCCGAATCTCGAGTCGGAAGTTCGACAAGAAGCCGAGCGACAGCTACAGGCTGCGGCGTTGGAAGATGGAATTCTAAGGACGGCGAACCAGAACGTCCGACAGACGCTGACAACGATGTTGACCGGCTTCGGATTCCTGAATGTAACGCTGAAGTGACCAGGCACGCGAAGGGCGGATCGGTTGTGGCACGAAGGCGAGACGCCCTCGCGCCGGCCAGCGAGACGCCGGCGCTACCCCCTCCCCCTCGATTTATTGAAAACAAATAACTTAACGATAGATAGTTTTGTAAGATCCTTGTTTTCAGCGAGATGCTGGTAAGATATTGAGAACACGGCAGTTATCAGTTTTCAGTTATCAGTTGTCAGTAAAACCTTTCAACTTTTTGGGCGGGCCAGTCTGTCCGTAGCAGCCACTGACCCGCTTTTAAGTTGTCGATTGCAATCTTTGGGACGACGCCCCGGTTTGACGCCCGGCGATCGTGAGTTCGTCGGCGTCGGAGAGAGGTCTTGGGGGCACAAGAGCCTAGGATTTGTGCCTAATTCCCTCTCTATTTTTAATGGTACTGAATTGCAGGGGGTCGAGTGCCAAATCCGGGAAATTTATATTTCGTTTGTAACGAGTAGGTTAGGGGGAAAATCGAGGCTTGGGGTGCTTGACAAGTTTTTCCCGTATCGGGAAGAAGAAAAGGAAAACACGGAGTTTCGAGTTCACGGAGGTCACGGAGAAGGATTGGAAAAATGCAGATCCCTCGGCGCAGAAGCGCCTCCCTTCGGCTTCGCTCATGACAGGCTGTGATGACAAAAGGCGGCAGCGGTGGTGGATGATCGAGCGATTCGTGGTTGAGCGGTTGGTGGTTTGAACGAAGGAGCAGTTCCACGGGGAGGTCGCGAAGGAGCAAAGGTCGCTAAGCCGCGGAGCTGCGCTCCGCCTTCGGAAAGATTGTTTTGATCTCGATACCCAACGCTTACGCGTTGGGCTAAAAGTTGTTTCATCCTCGCTTCGCGAGGATTGGGTTTACGGGCGAAGTGGGCGACAGTGAAATCGATGCAGGGGCAGGGGCTCCACCGCCTCACTCTGTGAGGAATAGGAATGAAACAAAAGGGAGGACAAGGGCGTTCGCCCTACACATGCATCTCGGTCGTCAATAGGAGTCGCAGAGCTTCGCTTTGTCTGACCGGCTGGAATGCCTGTCCCACATGGTCGTTCCAAAATGGGAAAGCGGGGTAACCAGGCACCGGAGGTGAGGACATGTCCCTGACCTTAGGTGTAGGACTACAACCACTGCGCACTGCTGGTTTGCGGAACTCTTTCGTTAGAGTCAATTCTTCAAGCAGATGGTAGGTAACCACCTTGAATCACTCCCCAGTAGAAGCGAGGTTACCGTGGCAACAGAAGCAATCTCCCGAGAAGCGCAACAGAAATACCCGCGATGGCCGATCGCGGCGGCGAAGCCCGTTCGGGTCGATTTAGGTCCAGCGGGTTCGGGCAATGTGGTGAATGTGAGTTATGGCGGCATACGCGTAAAGTCGCTGGCGCCGCTGCGCCGCGAGACGGAACTGCCGCTGCGCATCGACGTTCCCGACCGGTCGGCGGTGCGTTGTAACGGGGTTGTAGTGTGGTCGAAGCCTGACGGCGCGGCCGGGCTGCGATTTGTGAATTTGGCCGACGATCAGAAAGCGATTCTGAACACCTGGCTCTCTGAGCTGGAACACGGCGCTTCGGAGAGTTCTCCGCAGCGCGATGAGTTTGCGCGTACGACGGCGCAGATCACGGCGATGAAGCTAAACAACGCCGACGCACTGAAGCTGATCGTGCAGCGCGTGTCGCACCTGACGGCGGCGATCGGCGTTTCGATTGCGCTCGGCAAAGCGGAAAACATGATTTGCCTGGCTCGGTCTGGCGAAGCTCCGGAGCTGGGCACCGCGATTCGTCCAGGACTGGGACTTTCGGGCGAGTGCATTCGGGGACGCAAACTGGTGGTGTGTCATGACGCGGCATCCGATCCGCGCGCCGGCGAACTGAAGCAGGGGTCGGCACTGATCGCTCCTCTGCTGGTGAATGGCGAGTTGCGCGGGTTGCTGCAAGTTTTCTCGGCGCAAACGCACGCGTTCGATCCGAGGATGATCGAAACGGTGGAAAAACTGGCGGACGCGGCGATCTACGTAACGCATAACGTGATGCCGCAGAGACGCGTGGCAACCGTGACGCCTTTGGCGAAGCCAGCAGCACCAAGTACGCCGACAGCGTTCAGCGCGCCCGCGGTGGTGAAGGCTTCGGATTCGGGAAGACTTAAGGCGTTCCCGTTCCCTTCGCCGAACGGCCTGCAGCCCGCCTCTGTAACGCCTGCTTTACAGACGGGATTTGCCAAGCCTCTCACAGAATTGGCCAAACCGGCAGAAGAGATGGTTCCTGCGGAAGCGGCCTTCTCTTCACTCGCGGAAGCGATCCGGCCGCCAGCGGCGGTGACGACGGCGAGCGCAATTAATCCGGCGCATGAGATCTCGCGGTCCGAGAATCGGGTGAGGCACGTAATGGTGACCATGCCTGTGAGCTATCACCCACGGCGCAGAACGTCTGCGATTTGGACGCTCATTCCCGTGGCTGCGGCGCTGATTGCTCTCCCGCTGGGGATTTACCTGTGGCGGCATAAGCAACCAGCACCGGTGATGGCCGCTGCGCCAGCGCCAGCCGCTGCGACTTCGGATGCGGTGGAGACAGCAGTTCTGGTCACGCCCTCGGCCATGCCATCGAAGGCAGTGAAAGAGACGGCGTCGACGACAAAGTCGAGTGCAGCGGAGAGCAGCACGCGCGAGAAGAAAGCTCTGATCGAAAAGGCATCCGAAAAAGAGAAGGAACCGGAGCCGGCTCCGCTGATGCTGGCGTCGGGAGTTCCGGTGGCGCTTCCGCCGAAGGTGAATGAGCCTGACGTGCAGGCGCCGTCGGCGTCGCAACTGACGGCCGGCACCGCGCCGACGATCGCGGGAATCAGCCTGCCGGCGAACAAGGCCGCTGCGCCGAAGCTGACTGCGCCGGTGGCGAAGCCGCTCACGGGAGGCACACTACTGCAGCGCGTGGCACCGGTTTATCCGCGGGCCGCGATCTCGCAGGGCATCGAGGGCGAAGTGGAATTGCAGGCGGACATCACGGTAAGAGGAACGGTGGAGAATATCCGCCGGATCAGTGGACATCCGCTGCTGGTACAGGCGGCGATCGACGCCGTGCGGCACTGGCGGTACGATCCGTTCAAGGTTGACGGACAGCCGGTGGCGCGCGGAGCGACGATCACGTTGAACTTCAAGATCCCGCACTAGAACGGCGATGATGTGAGGCTGCGCAAAAGCTGAACTCGACAGACCGGCGGTGTTACAATTCCGCCGGTTTTTTCTGGAGGGTTCCGTGAGATCACGAACGTTGCTACGCATTGCACTCACCTGCGTTGCCATACTTTGTCTTGGAGTTTTTGCCAGTGCCCAGGCATCGAGCACGAAGTCCACGGCGAAGTCGGGCCAGTCAGCTTCGGCCAGCTCGGCTGCTGCTCCCAAGGGGGAAAAGCTCGACATTAACAGCGCCACCGAGGATCAGCTGAAAGCACTGCCGGGAATCGGCGATGCTTACGCGAAGGCGATTATTGCCGGACGCCCATATCGCGCGAAGAACGACCTGGTGAACAAGAAGATCGTGCCGCAAGCCACCTACGACAAGATCAAAGACCAGATCATTGCGCACCAGGCGACGGCGAGCAAGTCGTCGAAGGCAACTCCGAAATAACGAATAAAATTTTGTGATCGACGCGGAGCTTCGGCTCCGCGTTTTTTTTTGAGAGACTCTCTGTTGCCTGGGATCAGGAGATTTATTTCTGCCACAGCGAGGGGTTTGCGGGCATCTCGCCTGCTCTGAAGGGAAACAAAATGTGACAGATGCGGAAACGCCAGAATCGAAACTGTGTGGCGTTGAGGCATCGAGGTATTCGGTGCGTCCTCTTCGGATCTTCTGGCAAGTCTTACCCTGGCTGATCGTCGCGCTATTGGCTGTGCAAATCTACCCATCGCGCGTCTCGAACCTGGAGTTGAACGGCGCGGTCTCGCAACTGACAGCACAACTGAGCGATCTGCAGAAACAGCAGGAGATGCCGTCGATTGTGCTGAAACGGCATCGCAACGCGATCTGCTACCTGTACGTGGTGTACACGTTCGAGTGGCCGGCCAACTCGGTGGTGCGACGACTGGAGCGGCACACGCGCGTTTCGGGCACGGGATTCCTGGTGGATGACGACCTGATCGCGACGAATCGTCATGTGCTGGAACCGTGGTTTGAAGATCCGGATGACGAACAGCAGATCCGCGAAGGCGCGAAGCCGAAAATCGAGAAGATGGTCGCATTCTTTCCCGGGTTGATGGATCCGCTGCGGGTGAGCAACGTGCGCGTGTCAGTGGATCAGGATCTGGCGGTGGCGAAGTTGGCGGATGGTCCACTGCCCGACACATTTCAGCCCCTGCCGCTGGCGGCGCAAGATAGCGAGCCGGGCGATCCGGTGATCGTGATTGGTTATCCGCTGGGGACTTCGACGATGCTGGCGAAGTCGCCCTCGAATTTGTACAAGCGGTTGGCGTCGAGTAAGGACACGATCCAGATTGCGAATCAACTGGCGGCCAACGCGATGATTCGGCCTTCGGCGACCTGCGGTCACCTGAGCGATGTAGTGGACCAGAAGCTGATCTATGACGCGCCGACGGCGCAGGGCGGAAGCGGCGGGCCGGTGTTCAATTCGAAGGGCGAAGTGATTGCGGTGAACGCTGCGTATATCGAGGGCTTCAACGGCGGGACCATCGGGATCTCGGCACAAGCGCTTAAGCCGCTAATCATGGCGTTGCAACACAGGAAAAAGTAGCTAGAAGTTAGCGGTTAGTGGTCCGACTTGGTTCACCTACCGATCTTATCGTGGCATATAAGCGCAGAAAACTTGAGCAACGCGGTTCCGAAATGTAATGCTCTTCGGAGCACATGCGCTTTCTTATCTCTGCGGGCGAAGCTTCCGGAGAACTTTACGGAGCGGGGCTGATCGAGGCCTTGCGACGGCGTGTGCCCAATGCGAAGTTCTTCGGCGTCGGGGGGCAGCGCATGCGCGATGTCGGCTTCGACACGGTGATCGACGCGCACTCGATTTCGGTAGTGGGGCTGGCCGAAGTTGTCACGCATCTGCCGAAGATTTACGGCGAGTTCAAGCGCGTGGTGCGCGAGGCGAAAGAGCGGCGACCGGAGGCGGCGGTCCTCATCGACTTCCCTGACTTTAATCTGCGGCTGGCACGCGAACTCGACGGGCTGGGCATTCCGGTGATCTATTACGTGAGCCCGCAACTGTGGGCATGGCGTTCGGGACGGATCGAGCAGATACGGAAGCACGTCAGGAAAGTGCTGGTGATTTTTCCGTTCGAGGCGGAGTTCTACCGGAAGCACAATGTGGCGGCGGAGTATGTGGGGCATCCACTGGCCGATGTGGCGGCGCCGACGATTTCGCGAGAAGTGTTTGCGGAGGAGAATCAGCTTGATCCGGAGAAGACGTGGATCGCGCTGCTGCCAGGCAGCCGCAAGAAGGAGTTTGCGCTGAACTTTGGACCAATGATGGACGCGGCGAGGCAGCTTGGCGATCGGGAGTTCGAATTTGCGTTGCCGGTGGCGAGCAGCTTGAGCCGCGAATGGGTACAGGAACAGTTTCAGCGGCGAGGCGGGGGCGGCTCGCAGGTGGAGGTCAGGCTGGTAAGCGATGCGCGTCCGGCGCTGGCACACAGCCGTGCGGCGATTGTCGCGTCAGGAACGGCCACACTGCAGACGGCGTTGATTGGCACGCCGTTCGTGATGGTGTATCGGGTGTCGGCGCTGACATGGTTGCTGGGGCGGAGGCTGGTGAAGGTGGATCGGTTTGCGATGCCGAACCTGATCGCTGGACGAGATGTTGTTCCGGAGTTTGTGCAGGATGGATTTCGTCCGGAGGCGGTTGCGGCGAAGGTCGGCGAACTGATTGTCGATGGGCCGACGCGAGAGGCAATGATGGAGGGACTGACGGAGGTCAGGGCCAAACTTCGTTCCAGCGCGAACGCGGAGACGGCCTCGGAACGGGCGGCGCGCGCAGTCTTAGACACGCTTCAGACAAAGGGCAGATAATCGGCAGGGCAAGTGTGGCAAACCTTCCGCAAAGCGCGACTTTCCGGCCCTCTCAGGGTGTAAGCTATGGAATGAAAGCACATCTTTCCATTCGAGAGCTGAATCTAAATTGACCGGGTACTTAGCGGGAGAATCATCCATGCGAACCGCACGACGTCCCCTGCGGCGTGCATCTGTTTTAGCCGTCTTTCTTCTCCTTACAACGGGACTGTTTGCGGCAGAAAAGCCACGCATCCAGGTGGACGATTATGTGATCGACGCCGAGCTGCAGCCGCGGCTGCATAAACTGGTGGCAAAGGCGAAGGTGAAGTTCACCGCGCTGGACGACATCAGCGTGGCTACGTTTGAGCTGCACAATGCGCTTCGTCCAACGAAGGTGACCGGTCCTAATGGCGAGCAACTGCAGGCCGATCGCAATGCCCAGGATTCGACGATCCGCGTGGCGCTTCCCGCCGGACTGCCCAAGGGACAGAGTTCGACCCTCACGATTGAATACGAAGGCACGCTGAACACCGCTGACGAGAGCCCGGTCGAGGGACTGAAGCTGGCGATGGTGAACGACGATAACGCGTACCTGCTTTATGCAGGACGCTGGTTTCCCATGGTCGGTTACGGGACTGACCGATTCACGGCGACGATGAATATCACGGTTCCGGCGAACTGGTTCGTGATCGGAACGGGCAGGCTGACGATGAGCAACGGCGGGCCGCCGCCGGTGGCGGAAAAGTCGTCCGAAGAGCAGGCTCCGGCCTTGAAGAGGCGAGTGGGCGCAGGGCCTGGCAACAAGCCAAAGCCTCCGACGACTACGGCTTCGAACCGCAGCGGACTGCGGACGTACTCGTATACGTTCGACAAAGGTGCGTTTCCGGGCACGATCATCGCAGGCGTCTTCGAACAGACGGTGGTCAACCAGGGCGGACTGAGCCTGACGGCGTACTATCGTCCGGGCCAGCATGCGCAGATTGGCGAATACGTTGAGACTGCGGCGAAGGAATTCAATTTCTTCTCGAGCCTGTGGGGTCCACCGCTCTCGACCAACCTGAAGATTGTCGAACTTCCAAACGACACCCTGCCCTCGACGTGGTCCACGGAACTGGTTGGACTTTCCGGAAACACGATGTCGGGCAAGGTGAACTACCGACTACTGGCAAACATGATCGCCCACCAGTGGTGGGGATCGTCGGTGAGCCCGGCGACGAAAGCCGACTGGTGGCTGAGCGATGGGCTGTCGCGTTTTGCCGAGGCCCGTTATGTGGAAGAGGCCGCAGGCAAGGCCGCGTACGAAGAAGTGATGAAGGACATGGAAGTGGGGGCGCTCGCCTACGACACGGTACCGCTTTCAGGCCTGTCGCGGCTGGACACGTTCTCGCCGGAGTTTCAATCGCTCGCTACCGACAAAGGCGCAGCGATCATGAGCATGCTGCGCTGGGTAATGGGGGAAGAGGCGTTCCACAAGACGATGGCGAACTTTGCGCAGCAATATGCAGGCAAACCGGCCAGCGTGGACGACTTCGACAAGATCGCGGAGCAGAACTACGGCGACAACCTGCGGTGGTTCTTCAGCCAGTGGATCGATTCGACGGGCGCGCCGGAGTTCAAGATGAAATACACGGTGTACCGCATCGGCGGAAAACCGTGCGCCGATCCATCGAAGTGCAAAGGCTTCCGCATTGTGGGGCAAGTGGAGCAGGACCTCGACCTGTTCCGGATGCCGGTGGACATCAAGGTGGATACCGACGGTCAGAGCGAAGACAAGCGCATCGAGGTAGTGGGAACGGATTCGGCGTTCACGGTGGAGACGTTCGGCCGTCCGCGGCGGATCGCGATCGATCCTGACAATCACGTGCTGAAGAACTCGTCAGACCTGAAGCTGCGGGCGTCGATTCTCCGCGGCCAGGGCCTGGTTCAGCAGGGCGATTTGGCGCAGGCGCTGGATCAGTTCAACAAGGCGCTCGAGGTGAACAAGAACAGCTCGCTGGCGCACTATCGCATTGCCGAGGTGTTCTTCCTACAGAGGAACTACCAGTCGGCGGCGAACGCGTATCGCGAATGTTTGAATGGCGATGGCGAGCCGAGGTGGACGGAGGTTTGGAGCCACATTCAGCTGGGCAAGATTTTCGACATCACCGGACAGCGGGAACGCGCGGTGAACGAATATCGGCAAGCGATCCAGACAAACGACAATACATCGGGCGCGCAGGCTGAGGCGCAGCGGTATATGCAGGCGCCGTACGAGCCAAGCAAGGCGAGCAATGGGTATTAAAAGACAGTGGGCAGTGGGTAGTGATTAGTGAGTTATGGCTGGTAAGACCAAACTTAAGACTTCACTCGCCACTAGATACTGTTTGAAGGCCGCACGAATTTCAGCCCGCTGAGACGTGCGGCTTTTTCTTTGTCCACGTTGGCCGCGACGACGAGCACGTGGAACGATTCGCCCATCCCTTCGGGCGTGATCAGGTGCTTAAGTTGGAGCGCGCGCTTGGCGTGCTCCTGTGGCAGCTGGCAGCCGTCGAACGCCTCGGCGAACCGGCTCTCTTCGCCGATTCCCATCAGGAACTGTGCTTGCGTGACCCAGGCGAACGGATCGACGCCATTCTCGCGAGCTGCGGCGGCGAGCGCGGTAAAGTTCACGTGCACGGTGATGTCCTGCTCGCCGGGCGCTTCGAACGGTGAGTCGCTGATGGTGTGCTGTCGGAAGGCGGTGACGGTGCCGAGATGGCGTCCGGCAAACATCTCTTCCCGGACGTAGCCGTAGTCGATGAAGACGCCGAATCCGCTGCGATCACGCATCAGGCGGGCGATCTGTTCCATGTAAGACTGGGCAATGAGCGGTACGTCGACGCGCTCATGTTCGCCGGGGCGGACTGCGTAGCGATCGACGAATTGCGTAATTGCATCGCGGGGCGCAACGAATGTCTCCACGAAGCGGCCGTCTTCTGCGCCGATGCGCGGTTCGCCACGATGGTCGAGAAGCTCGCAGGGGAGCGCATCGAAAAATTCGTTGGCGAAGACGATGAGATGTTCACTCGAATCGCGAAATGCCGCTTCGATGGTGTCGTGAATCGTGACATTCTTTCGGCCGGAGAATCGTTGATGGAGTTTTTCGCGCAGTTGGCTTGAAGTCTCCACCAGGCGGTATCGGAGGGCCGCAGCAAACTCGGGATATTTCTTGGTGGACCAGTCGAGCACGTCTTGCGCGAACAATCCACGGCCGGGGCCGAGCTCGATGATGTCGAGGCGGGGAGGCCGATCGAGCAACTGCCCCATCTCTTCGAACTGGCGGGCGAGCAGGCGTCCAAAGACGGCGTGAACGTCGCTGGAGGTGTAGAAGTCTCCGGCCTTGCCGAACTGCTCGCGTTCGCGCGTGTAGAAGCCCGGAGGAGAATCGGGCGCGCCATAGAGGCAGAGTTCCATGTAACGCGAAAAAGGTATCGGCCCACGAGCGCGAATTTCGTTCTCGATGTATTCGCGGAGAGTCACGGCGAGAGCCTACCAGCCGCGAGACGGTCAGTCACGCGTGTGCGGGGCGTGGGTAAACATCTCGATGATGTAGTCGTGCAGGCCATCGTAGACCTGCCGCTGCAAAGTCCACTCCAGTTGCGGGTTTTCGAGGTCGCGCGGGTGGAGTTCGAGGTAATAGGTGTGAACCGGAACGGTGATGTTTTTCGCCTGGATGACGATCTGCACGCCTTCGCCATGTTCCGCCGCGGCAAATGTCATCAGCGGGTGTTCGTACCTGGAGAGCAGGTCACGAACGCGCTCGAGATAAGAATGGGCAGGCACTTGCGATTGACAAGAGAATGGGATTGCTCGCACCTCGCTGGCAGAATGGCGATTCTCCGGTCCGGCGCGAGCGTGGTTTACTTGGCTTCCAGACTTTCGATGGTCTGCTGAATCTTGCTGTCGGCCTTGCGCATGTATTCTGCGAGGCGTTGGCGCTCTTCGCCGGTGATGCTGGCCAGATTGGCGGTGATGCGGCGCAGGGTGGTGGTAATGTCGTCAACGTAGTTCATGAGGCGGATGAGTTCGCCGGTAGCCTTCATCGAGCAATTCTCCGTTTTACGTCAGGATAAGAACCGATTGCGGTGCACTCCACGTTCGCTCGCGCCGCTGCCGCAAACTAACTATTGTCAATGGCCGAGGCGGGTTTCGTAAAGGGCAGCGGGAATGCGCAGAAACGCCAGACCGCACCAACCTTCAGGCATAATATTCGGCGAGAGACTCGCGATCACGGAACGGTTCAAGCATGGCTCCCCAACAAGCGCAATTGAACGACTACCTGGCCGTTGAACGCACTTCGCTGGCGTGGATTCGCACCGGCTTGGCGTTAATGGGGTTTGGCTTCGTGGTGGCGCGATTTGGGCTGTTCCTGCAGCAGATCCAGATCACGCAGCAGCGCATCAGCGCCGCCGCACCGCTGGGATTGTCGCTGTGGTTTGGAACGTCGCTGATCGGCGTGGGCGTTCTGGTGAACGTCTATTCGGCATGGCACCACATGGCGCTGGTACGTCGACTACAGCGAGGTGAGAGCGCCACCGTGCACTCGTGGGTGCAAACGACGGTAGTAGCAGTGCTGCTGGTGATAGTCGGAATCGCGATGACGATTTATTTGCTTACAGTCCGTCCCGGCCACTAGCGACGGTTCCTTGGGGCGATTCGATCCAGCTGACCTGAACTGCTGCCGGCAGGCATAATAGCCGAATGCTTCGCGACCGAAATCTCGTGCCGCTTTCGCATCAACACCAACATGCGCTGGCATTGTGCGTGCGCATCGGCAAGGCCTTCGCCGAGGTGCACGACACGCCCGATGTCCACCTGTGGGAGCAGGAGATTGTTCAGCTGTTCGACCAGGAGATCGTGTTTCATTTTCTTGCGGAAGAAAAGCACTGGTTTCGGGCGGCAGATCGTTACGAAGAACTGCAGCAGCTGGTCGATGAGCTCAGGATTGAGCACACTCTGATTCGCCGAAATGTGGAGCGAGCCCGCGCGCGGCAGTTCACGGTCACCGACCTGCAGGTATTCACGGCAACGTTGAGCGAGCACGTACGCAAAGAAGAACGGCAGCTGTTCGAGGCGCTGCAGAAATTGTTAACGGCAGAAGAATTGAATCAACTCGGCGCGGAGATGGACCGGTTCTTCCAAACCAGCCGCATGCCCGGTGCAAGCTGCGAGATTTCGAGGGGTTACGAAGGTCGTAAGGGGCCATAACAAGAGCAAGAAATGGCATCTAATGGCGTGATGCGTACGGCCATTGGTCTGCCCACGGTTGAGTCTCCCCAGATCGCGGAATGCCTGGAACAACTGATCGCGCGCAAGGAGAGCTTCCGCCCAGGTTCCACCTACCGGCTGCAGTTCAACGCCAATTTCCGATTTGAAGATGCACGACAACTTTTGGGGTACCTGCACGCACTTGGCATCACGCATTGCTATGCTTCGCCGATTCTGCGCGCACGCGCGGGCAGCCAGCACGGCTACGACATCACGGACCACAACATGATTAATCCGGAAATCGGTACTCCGGAGGAATTTGAAACGCTGGTTCGCGAAATGAAATCGCTGGGGATGGGATTGATCCTCGATATTGTGCCGAACCACATGGGCGTGGGACATGGGACGAATCCGTGGTGGCAGGATGTGCTGGAGAACGGGCCCTCGTCGGCGCACGCCGATTATTTCGATATCGACTGGCGTCCCCTGAAAACCGAGTTGGCCGGCAAGGTGCTGTTGCCGGTGCTGGGCGCGTCCTATGGCGACGAACTTGAGCAGGGCCGGCTGAAAATCAATTTCGAGAATGGCGCGTTTTACGTCACCTACTATGACAAGCGGTTTCCACTCGATCCGCAGAGCTATCCGATTATTTTCGAGCAGCTCGGCAATTTATTAGAGTGGCGAAATGACGATGCACGGTGGCGAGAGACGGACGCTCCGGCGTTGCACGCATTGGTGCGGAACTTTCGCGAACTGCCCCCAGGCTCTTCGACCGATCCGGAGGCTAAAGCACGCCGCCAGCGCACGATCGGCGTGCTGAAGCAGCAATTGGCGGACTTGGCGGAGCATTCGGCGAGCGTTCGGGAGTCGATCGAGGAGGCATTGCGGCGGGCGAATGGCGAGCCCCAGAACGCGCACAGCTTCGACGTGCTGCACCGCCTTTTGGAGGCGCAGGCGTACCGGCTGGCGCACTGGCGCGTGTCGGCCGAGGAGATCAATTACCGGCGGTTCTTCGACATCAACGACCTGGTCGGCCTGCGGATGGAGAATCCAGCGGTTTTCGCGGCGACGCACAAGCTGATTCGCAGGCTGCTGGCCGATGAGTACATTTCAGGCATTCGGCTCGACCATCCGGATGGGCTGTTCAACCCGGTGCAGTATTTTTCGCGCATGCAGATGCTGTACGCCGCGAGCCATTGCTGCGGCAAGGAGCCAACCGGTCCAGTGGCGGAGAACGGAATCGAGCAGGAGGTGCTCTCGTTCTGCTCGGGCGAGGACGTCACGCAAGACGCGCCGCTCTACCTGGTGGTCGAAAAGATTCTCGAGGCGGGCGAGCACCTGCCCAAAGACTGGCCGGTGGATGGAACCGTCGGATACGAATTCGGCAATCTACTGAATAATGTTTTCATCAACTCGCGGGCGCGGCGGTTCTTCACGAATTTCTATCATCGCTTTCTCGGCGCGCCCCTCGACGTCAACACGCTCATCTACGAAAACAAAAAGCAAGTGATGCTGAGTTCGCTGTCGAGCGAAGTCGCGGTGCTAACGCACATTCTCGAGGACATTTCGAACAGCGACCGACGGGCACGTGACTTTACGAGGTCGCTGCTGCGAAACGCGATTCGGGAGACGATCGCCTGCTTCCCGGTGTATCGCACGTATATCGATGCGCGAGGTACGGTGAATGAGAACGACCGCGCCTATATCCAGGAGGCAATTGCGCGCGCGAAGCGCCGCAACCAGAACGCCAATCTGGCGGTCTATGACTTCCTGCGCAGCGTGCTGCTGCTGGAAGGCACCGATCACAACGGCAGCGCCGAGCAGTACCGCAAACGACTGCTGTTTGTACTGAAGTTCCAGCAACTGACCGGACCGGTGATGGCAAAGGGCCTGGAAGACACATCGTGTTACGTGTACAACCGCTTTATCTCGGTCAATGAAGTGGGAGGGACGCCGACCGATTTCGGGATTGGGATCGAGGAATTTCACCAGGGAAACATGGAGCGCGCGCGCGACTGGCCGTATTCGATGCTGACTACTTCGACACATGACAGTAAACGCAGTGAAGACGTTCGGGCGCGGTTGAATGTGTTGTCGGAGATGCCGAAGGCGTGGTCCGAGCGGGTGATCCGCTGGCGTCGTGCGAACCGCTCGAAGAAACGCGCGCTGGGCGACGGACGCGTAGTTCCTGATGCGAACGAGGAATATTTCCTGTATCAAACGCTGGTCGGCACGTGGCCGTTTCAGATGGGCGATCGCGACGAGTTCGTGAAGCGCATGAAGGAGTACATGACCAAGGCGGTGCACGAAGCCAAGGTCAACCTGAGCTGGCTCAGCCAGGACCAGGAATACGTCGACAACCTGACACAGTTCATCGATCGCATTCTGCGGCCCGGAAGTTCGAAACGGCCAAATCCCTTCCTGGAACAGTTCGAAACCTTCGTGAAACCGGTTTCATTCTTCGGGGCTATCAACAGCCTGTCGCAAGTGCTGCTGAAGGCAACATCGCCAGGTGTCCCGGATTTCTATCGCGGTTGTGAACTTTGGGATTTCAGCCTGGTGGATCCGGATAACCGCAGGCCCATCGATTACGGCGTGCGGCAGAGGCTTTTGCAGGAAATGATGCGGCGGCAGGTGGAGGACCCGACCACGCTGTGCGCAGACATGTTAAGCGAACTAGCCGACGGGCGCGCCAAGCTCTGGACCACGATGCGCGCGCTCTCCTTCCGGCGAGAACATGCGGATCTGTTCAAGGCCGGAAGCGAATATATTCCTTTGCTCGCACAGGGAGCAGCTCACGAGCACGCGATCGCGTTCGCACGGCAACGGGAGGGACAGACCGCGATCAGCGTGGCACCGCGATTTATCTACACGCTGATGAAGGGCGAAATGCGCGCGCCGCTCGGGCCAGAAGTCTGGGGAGACGTGTCGATTCCGTTACCGCCGAACTGCTCGGCGGAGTTCCACAATGTGTTGACGGGAGAGATTGTCAAGGCCAGCGATGGCCGTCTGCTAGGCGGAGAAGTCTTCCGCCACTTCCCGTTGGCTCTTCTCAGCAGCGTCTGAGGGCATGCGATCGGCGAGCTCGGTAATGGCGGCAAGCTTGCCCGCTAACTCCGGCGTTAGCTGCTCCGCATGATAGCGCCACGTCCAGTTCCCTTCCGGATGGCTTGGGATGTTCATGCGGCAGTCGCTGTCGAGGCCGAGCACGTCCTGAAGCTGGATCATGCACAGCCGGGCCACTGAGGATTCGGCAGCGCGAATCATCGCCCAATGAATGCCGTCGGGAGCGTCGCCGAAATAAACCTGCGCCGCCTGCCGCTCTTCCGGTCGCGCAGAATTTTTCCACCATCCCACTGTTGTGTCGTTGTCATGGGTACCAGTGTAGGCGACCGTGTTTTCGACGTATTGGTGCGGCAGATACATATGCGCACCCTTGTCGCCGAAACCGAACTGAATCACCCTCATGCCCGGTACGCCGATCCGCTCGCGCAACGCGACCACCTCTTTGGTAATCAGGCCGAGGTCTTCGGCGATCAGCGGAAGGTCACCGCAGCCATCGCGCAAAGCGCGGAAGAAATCGTCGGCCGGACCTTTGATCCAGCGGCCATTGATGGCAGTCTCTTCATTGGCGGGAATCTCCCAGCAGGCTTCGAATCCGCGGAAATGATCGATGCGGACGAGATCGCAGGTTTGTAGCGCCCACTTCATGCGCTGCAGCCACCACTCATAGCCACGCTCGCGCAGCACGTCCCAGCGGTAGAGCGGATTTCCCCAGCGCTGGCCGTTCTTGCTGAAGTAATCGGGAGGGACTCCGGCGACGACTTCGGGTGAGAGATCGGGCTTGAGGCGGAACAGGTCGGGATGAGCCCACACGTCGGCGCTGTCGTAACTGACGAAGATGGCGACGTCGCCAACGATCTTGATGCCGCGGCGTTTGCACTCGGTGTGCAGGGCGCGCCACTGCTCGTAGAACGCAAATTGCAGGGCGCGGCTTTGATTGAGTTCATCGGCGAATTCGCGGCGGGCTTTTTCCAAGGCTTCGGGCTCGCGTTCGGCAAGAGCGCGCGGCCATTCGTTCCACGAATGCGCGTCGAAGTGCCGCCGCAGGGTCTCAAAGAGGACGTAGTCTTCCAGCCACCATCCGTTCAACCAGCAGAACCTTTCGAAGCGCTCACGATTCGTGGAATCGGCGTTGGCCAGGAAATTCTTAGCAGCTTCCTGCAGCAATGGCAGCTTGGTTTTCTCCACCTGCCCGTAGTTCACGGGGCAGGACTCGCACGTGAGCGATTGCAGACGGCTGGAGTCGATCCAATCGCGTTCGGCAAGACGTTCCAGACTAATAAAGTAGGGGTTGCCGGCGAAGGCCGAGATGCACGAATAGGGCGAGTTTCCATATCCGGCAGGACCGAGCGGAAGTATCTGCCAGAGGGTTTGCCCGGCTGCGGAAAGAAAGTTCAAAAAGTCATAGGCGGCGGGGCCGAAGTCACCTATCCCGCCGCGCGATGGAAAACAACTGGGATGCACGAGAATGCCGGAGGCGCGTTCCTGCATGACGTATTCGATAGATACTTTCCGAAAAGGCCGTTGGTTGAGGATAAGCCGGAAGCCGCGGTTAGAAACCTTCCTGCGGCTTGCCGTTGGTAATCTTGCTCATCTCTTCATTGTTGATGCGAAGCTTTCCGCTCTTCTCCATACTCTTGCGCAGGCCGGCTGCGAAAACCTGGAATGCGTCGTTGCGCTTGCGATTCAGCATCGATTCACGTAGCTGATCAGCGCCCTTGGCGATTTCGTCGGCCGTCGGCTCCTGTCGTTCCAGCAAGCTCAGCACCGCCCCGCTGCGACCCGTATTGATGGGACCGCTGATCTCGCCGGGTTTGAGAGTAAACACCACGGATGCCGGTCCGGTGAGACTGCCAAGCTCGGGAACCTGTCCGCTGCTGGTGACCAAGTCGCTGGTCTTAACGGCAGCGCCGAATTCCTTGGCGGCCTTCTTCAGGTCGTGCTCGGCCTTGGCTTTGTCGGCCATTTCGGTGGTTTTCTGAGCGAGCAGCGCCTGGGCACGATCACCCTTGTACTCGGCTTCCACACGGGCGCGAATCTCTTCGAACGTGGGAGTCGCGGGCGGCTTCACTTCGCTGACCTGGAAGACGACAGTTCCAGCAGGAGTGTTTGAGCTGTCGGGCGCGCTCTTCGGCGGAGCCGAGAAGACGGCATCCATCAACTGCGGCGAGGTTCCGACGCCAGGCAACGTGTCGGTGCGGGTGACATAGTTGCTGGTAATGACGTTGAGGTGATTCGCCTGCGCGGCCTTGTCGAGACCGTCAGCGCGGGCCTGGTTGAGGACATTGCCTGCAACTTTATCGGCCAGGCTAGCCGCAGCCAACTGTCGCACCGCCGGCTCGATCTCTGCCTTGACTTCGTCGAAGGAACGCACGTGGGCGTCCTGCTTGTCGTCGACGTGAATGATATGGAATCCGTACGAACTTTGAACGATCCCGCTGGTTTCGCCTTTCTTGAGACCAAACGCGGCTTTCTCGAACTCGGGAACGGTGCGGCCTCTCTGTACCCAGCCGAGCGATCCGCCCTGATCCTTGCTGCCGGGGTCGTCGGAATATTTCTTTGCGAGGTCGGCGAAGTTTCCGCCCGCCTTGACTTTCGCGAGCACGTCTTCCGCTTTGGCCTCGGCAGCCTTGACAGCGGCCGGATCGGTTTTGCCGTCCGGTCCAGGAGTTGGTGTCTTAATCAGGATGTGACGAACATTCACCTGCTCGGGAACGCGGAACTGATCTTCGTGCTCGCGATAGTATTTTTGAAGATCGGCGTTGCTGACCTGCACCTGGCTCGCCAGCTGCGAGTTGTCAACCACGATATAACGGACCTGACGCTTCTCGGGGATCGAGTTGTTGTATTGCTGCTTGTGCCCTTCGTAGTAAGACTTCAACTCGGCATCGGTCGGCTTAATGTCTTTCATCACATCGTCAAGCGACAACACGGCGTAGTCGAACTTGACCTTGGTGTTCTGGCGTTTGTATTCCTCAGCGATGTCCTGGGCCGACACATTCACCGGACCTTCCACCGCCGATTCGAGCTTCTTCAGCAGCAGATCGTCTTTCAGCGCTTCCTGAAACTGAGTAATGCTCATCTGAAAGTTCGAGTTGATGAAGTTGGCGTATCCTTCATCGCCGATGTACTGCCCGTTCGGATAGAGGATCTGTCCGTACTGACCTTTTTGCAGAGTGTCACGCAATTCCTGGTCGGTGACCTTGAAACCCATGCGCTCGGCTTCCGCGATCAGCGCCTTCTGCGTGATCAGCTGGTTGGCAGCCATCTGCTTCAGGATGGGCAAATAAAAGGAAGGCACCGACTGGCCACGGGACTGCTGGCGTCCAATGCGCTGTGCGGCAGTATTGACGTCGGCGATGGTGACTTCCTGCGAGCCGATCTTGGCCAGGACGTTTTTGTCCATCGAGGTGAAGCCCAGCGCATCGCCGAGCATTCCACCGGGAACGAGGGTGACCACCATCGCGGCGCAGATAAAGAGCAGCAAACCACCAAAAACAATCTTCTTGGTTTTGCCAGGGGTTTGAAGGAACCGGATCATCTTCTAGAAACTCCAAAAGTTATGGGGGCGAATCTTTGATTATAAACCAGAGAAGTGGCGAAGAGCGTTTGCCGAGGCGGGTTAGCCGAGGTCGGGAGTTTCTACATCCGTCGGCTGCTGGTTGGAGACGTACTTCTTGTGCTTCTCGGAACTCTGCGCGTTGCGCTTGCTCGCGATCATCTCCGCAACGATGGCGACGGCGATCTCTTCCGGAGTGACCGCGCCGATCTCGAGCCCGATGGGCGCCATCACTTTCTCGAAAAGGTGCGCCGGCAGACCTTCTTTTTCCAGCTCTTTGTAGATGGAAATCACTTTGCGTTTGGAGCCGATCATTCCGATATAGCGAGCGTCGGTCTGCACGGCCCAGCGCAGGATGCGCATGTCGTCGCGGTGTCCGCGGGTGACGATCACCAGGTATGAAGTCTCGTTTGGGGTGACCTTCGCCAGCGCCTGATCGAAATCGACGGCGATAATTTCGCGGGCATCGGGAAAGCGCTCGCGATTTGCATAATTCTCGCGGTCATCGATAACGACGACATCGAAGCCGGCAGTCTTTGCAATCTTGCAGACGTTGGAGGCGACGTGCCCGGCTCCGAAGAGGTAGAGAACCGGGATCGGCAGAACCGGCTCGACGTAAACTTCGAGCGTTCCGCCGCAGACCAGGCCAGTATCGAACCTCGGATCCTGATTGAGATTGAAGGTCAGGCTGCGAGGCTTTTCCTGCTCCATCACTTCGCGGGCGGCCTGCCAGACCTCGGCTTCGACACATCCGCCACCGATCGTGCCCACGATGGACCCATCGTCGCGCACCAGCATCTTCGCCGTATTAAACGACGGGATCGAGCCACGCACGTTGATGATCGTCGCCAGCGCGCCCCGGCGTCCCTGGCGGCGAAGGGCAACGATCTCCTCGTAGAGGTCCATGGTGAGATTATGTTCGATGCACGAACGACAGTCAAAACCAGGAAATGGCGGTGAGACTTAAGCTTCGGGCACCACGATGGTTGGGCACCTTGATCGAGTCGATGGACCAGTTGGCGTCGAAGTGCATCCCTAATGATTGGTGTACGATTTCTGGATTCGATGAGCACTGCGATGCAGTCCGTTTCTGACTTGCTGGCTGAGATCATTGCTGGACAAGCGATCTCGCGCGACGAAGCGGCTCGCCTCATGCAGTGCAAGGGCGATGAACTGTCGCACTTGCTCACCGCCTCCCAGCAACTGCGCGCGCGGCATTTTGGCGGCGTCATCAGTTATTCGCGCAAGGTCTTTCTGCCGCTTACCAACCTCTGTCGCGACTACTGCGGATACTGTATCTTCCGCCGCGACCCTTGCCAGCCTGGCGCACACACCATGTCGCCCGAGGAAGTTCTTCGAGTCGCAAAAGAAGGCGAAAAACTCGGTTGCACTGAGGCGCTCTTTAGCCTGGGGGACAAGCCGGAAGCCATCTTCCCCGAGATGCAGCAGACGCTTCGCCGGCTTGGATACAAATCGACACTGCACTATCTGGAAGCGATGTGCGAACTGGTGTTGCGCGAAACCAGGCTCGTACCGCATGCCAACCCCGGTTTGATGAGCGCTGAATGGCTCCGCCGGTTGCGCGAAGTATCCCCCAGCCTGGGTCTGATGCTCGAATCAACCAACGCTTCACTCGCCGCTCACGCAGACCGCACTCCTGATAAAGTGCCCGCGAAACGGCTGGCGGTAATTGAAGAAGCAGGCAAGCTTGGCATTCCGTTTACGACGGGAATCCTGATCGGTATCGGCGAATCGATTGCGGATCGTGTGGATTCGCTGTTCCCGATTCGCAAACTGCAAGATCGCTACGGTCATATTCAGGAAGTGATCATCCAGAACTTTCGAGTTAAGCCCTCGATTCCGATGAGTGGCTGGCCGGAACCATCGCAAGAGGACATGCTGCGCACGACAGCGGTCACGCGCCTGATCCTGCCCGACCTGAACATTCAAGCTCCACCCAATCTTTCGGCCCCGAACTATCCGCGGCTGCTTGATGCGGGGATCAACGACTGGGGCGGAATTTCGCCACTAACGCCTGATTTCATCAACCCCGAAGCGCCCTGGCCGCACCTGCTCGACCTGGAGCGACAAACCGCCACGCGGGGCTTTACGCTGAGACAGCGGTTGCCGGTGTATCCGCAATTTCTGGCGACGGCTGTGAAGCATTCGTCGAAATCCGCGGCCCGTCTTCGTGAACTTGCCGGTCACGACGGCTTCGTCGATGCGCCAACTCCCGCAACGACTTTGCCGCAACCGGCAGCGACGGTTCATAATCCATAGTTTCATTGGACCGAACCTATGATCACCGCACTTACAGGAGGCACAGGCGGCGCCAAGTTTGTTTGGGGACTGGCGCAGGTTGTCCCGCCGGAACAGCTCACCGTTATCGTGAACACCGGCGACGACCTCAACTGGTGGGGACTGCATGTCTCGCCCGATCTCGACAGCGTTCTTTACGCGCTTGCCGGCAAGCTGAGCCGCGACCGTGGTTGGGGCTACGACGACGACAGCTTTCGTTGCCTGGACCGAATGCGCTCGCTCGGGGCCGACGCGTGGTTCCAACTCGGCGACCTCGATCTCGCCACGCACCTTCGCCGGTCGCAGTTACTCGCGTCAGGTAAAACCTTAACGGAAGCGACCACTGAGCTTTGCCGCGCTATGGACGTAAAGGTACGGCTGATGCCGATGTCCGACGATCCCGTACGAACAATAGTCAGCACGCAAAACGGCGAATTGAGCTTTCAGGAATACTTCGTTCGCGAGCGCTGGAAGCCCAAGGTCGTCGACGTGAAGTTCGCGGGCGCCGAAAGAGCCGCGAGCGCGCCGGGAGTATTACAGTCGATCATTCATTCCGAACTGGTGATGATTGCGCCGAGTAATCCGATTACCTCCATCGGGCCGATTCTTGCCATTCCCGGAGTTCGCGACGCGCTTCGTTGCAGCACCGCGCAGGTGATTGCCATCAGCCCGATCGTTGGTGGCGCAGCCGTGAGCGGTCCAGCGGGTGAGATGTTAAAGATGCATGGATTCGCTGTTTCCGCGGCTGGGGTCGCGGCCTGCTATCGCGATTTCATCGATGTGCTGATCACCGACACGCAGGACGATAACGCCAGCGTGCGTCGCGAGATCGAAGAAACGGGCGTGCAGCCGTCATTCGCCAATACGATGATGAATTCGGACGAAGATAAGATCGCTCTGGCGAAATTTGCGCTCGCCGCCGTCGCTCCCGAGGCCGCCCGATGATTCTGGTTCCCATCAAGGACCTGCGTGGCGCCAAGCAACGCCTGTCGCCGATCCTGCGTTCGGAAGAACGCACACAACTGGCGCGCGCCATGGCCGAGGACGTTTTCGACGCGCTTGTACCGTTTGCGTTCGACCCAGGCGTGGCGGTGGTGAGTGGCGATTCGTGGGCGTCGCAACAGGCGAAATCTCGCAAGTTCACGATCATCTTCGATGATGCGCAGCAAGGCGAAACCGCGGCCATCGAACTGGCAACGTCGTTCTGTTTGAACAATGACGCTGATTACTCCGTGGTCTTTCCCGCCGACATTCCGCTGATCACGTCCGAAGAAGTACGAGCAGTGCTCGACGCCGTTCCTCCGCAGGGTTGCGTCGTGGTTCCGGCGGGCGACGGACGCGGTACCAATGGCATTCTTCGTCGCCCGGCCGATCTCATTCCTCTGCGCTTCGGCAACGACAGCCTGCTGCCGCATTTAGCTGCCGCTCGCGCAACTGGTCATGAACTGATCGTGCTCAATCATCTGCCCGGCGTCGCCATCGATGTCGATCGTCCGGAGGATCTCGCAACCCTGCTCGCTCAGCCTATTCGCTCCCGTGCCCAGCGCCTGTTGCTGGAATGGCAAATTCCCGATCGTCTGAAACAGGCTGCCTATGCCTGAGATTCGCGCGATTCCCATCGAAGGCATTGGCGAAGTCCGACCTGGCGATTCCATCTCCGCGGTGATCCTCGCGGCACTGCAAGGCAGGCGCCGAGTTCTATCGCAAGGCGACATTCTCGTCATCACCCACAAGATTGTCTCGAAAGCCGAGGGGCAGATCGTTCCCCTCGCTTCGGTCAAGCCGTCTCGTAAGGCCGAAGCCTGGGCGAAGCAGTACAAACTCGACGCGCGGCTGACGCAGATCGCGTGGGACGAAGGTAACATCGTGCGCCAGCATCATGGCGTCACCATCACCGAGACGCCGCATGGATTCGTCTGCGCTAACAGCGGCGTGGACGCATCGAATGTCGACGGCGGCAACAGTGTCGTGCTGCTTCCGCGCGCTCCCGATCAATCGGCGCAGAGCATTTTTCGCGAGCTGAAAAACAAGCTCGGACTTGCCGTGCCCATCATCATCACCGACAGCTTTGGCCGTGCCTGGCGCGAAGGTCTGACCGAGGTCGCGATCGGCGTCGCGGGTATGCGGGCGTTCCGCGATTCACGAGGCTCACGCGATCCTTACGGTTATAAACTTAAAGTTACGCTGGAAGCGATTGCCGACGAACTGGCCGGAATGGCCGGACTCGCCTGCGGCAAGCTGACGCGCATTCCAGCGTGTATCATTCGAGGTTACCCGTTTCAGCCCGGACGCGGCCGCGCTCGCGATCTCATCCGTGCTGCCGAGCGTGACATGTTTCGTTGAGGACGCCATGCAAGTCTTGCCACAACCGTGGAATGCCGAAGCTGTTTGGAATGCTCTTGCTCCTGAAATTGATAATGACGTTCGCCGGTCACTTGAAAACGTTCTATCGACGGAAGATGGCCTTGCGCTGTCGCGCGAAGAGTGCCTCCGTCTTGCCAACACGACCGGCAACGATCTCATCGCCATGGCTGCCGCTGCCGATCTGCTGCGCCAGAAGATCGTCGGCGACAAGGTGACCTACGTCGTCAATCGCAACATCAATTTCACCAACGTTTGTTTTGTCGGCTGCAAGTTTTGCGCGTTCTTCCGCGGGCCGAATCATCCGGAAGCCAACTTCTATTCGCCGGAGCAAGTCGCGCAGAAAGCCGTGGAAGCACGCCGACTCGGAGCCACCGAAGTCTGCATCCAGGGCGGACTTCCGCACGGTCTCCCGAAGTTTTATTACCGCGACCTGCTGCGAGCGATCAAAGCCGCCGTGCCTGACATGCACATCCACGCGTTCTCGCCCATGGAGGTTACCTACGGCGTCCAGCTTACAGGCATGTCGATCCACGACTACCTCGCCATGCTTCGCGACAACGGACTCGACACGCTGCCCGGTACCGCCGCCGAAATTCTGCACGACGACGTGCGACATCTGATTTCGAAGTACAAGCTGAACGCCGTGGCCTGGGAAGAGATCATCCGCACCGCGCACTCGCTCGGCATTCGCAGCACCAGCACGTTGATGTACGGTCACATCGAAACCCCGGAGCATTGGGTCGATCAGCTGCTGATGTTCCGCCGCATTCAGTCCGATACCGGCGGCTTCACCGAATTCGTGCCGCTCGGCTTTGTGCACAACAACACGCGCCTCTATCTCGAAGGCTTGTCGCGTCCCGGACCGACGCCGGAAGAACACATTCGCATTCATGCGCTTGGGCGCATCATGCTCGCCCGCAGCATCAACAACCTGCAGGTTTCGTGGGTAAAGCTGTCGCGCGAAATGACGCAACAGTGCCTGCAATCGGGGGCAAACGATTTCGGCGGAACGCTGATGGAAGAAAATATCTCTCGACTGGCAGGGTCGACCTCGGGACAATATGTGAGCCCCGACGAATTCGACGAGCGCATCCGAGAGCTGGGACGCACGCCCGCGCAACGCAACACCACTTATACGAAAATCACGCCGCGTCTTTCGGAGGTGGCATAGCGATGCCGCCCCGCAAGATTGCGATCGTCGGAGGCACCGGTGCAGAGGGTTACGGACTCGCCTTGCGCTGGGCGCGGGCGGGCGAACACGTCGTCATCGGCTCTCGTGACGAACAACGTGCGTTGGCGTCTACAGAGAAGTTGCAAAAAGAAATTGGCGGCAATTCGCAGATCGGCGGTGCCGAAAACCTTCAGGCCGTCACCGGAGCCGACGTGGTGGTACTTACCGTTCCATTCCAGGCGCACGCTACGACTATCCGACATATAAAGCCGGCGTTAAAGCCCGGAGCCGTGCTGATCGATGCCTCGGTTCCGCTGGCAACGGCGGTCGGTGGAAAAGCCACGCAAACCATCGGCGTATGGGACGGTTCGGCAGCGCAACAGGCTTCGGCGGCCTTGAAATCCGCTGTGTCGGTGGTGGCGGCGTTCCAGAACATTTCCGCCGACCTGCTCAACGACGACCGGCCCATCGAGAGCGACGTCATCATCTGCACCGACGATCCCAAGGCCCGCGAACTGGTCACCGATCTGGTGCACCAGATTCCGGGCCTGCGCGCGCTCGACGGTGGGGCGCTCGAAAACGCCCACATCGTCGAACAGATAACGGCCCTGTTAATCACTCTGAACATCCGCCACAAATCGCACAGCGCGGGAATCCGCATCACCGGACTGGACGAGCCGTCGCGCCGACCGCCGGCTTAGTGTCCGACGAACTCCCAGATTCTCGCCAGGTGATGGTCGTCGTGCTCGGCGACGAAGTACAGGTGATCGACCAACCGCATGGGCTGTTTCAGCCGCGGATGCAACTTCGCATTCGAAAGCGCTTTAGGATCGAGATGCGTTACGCGATCCACCAGCCGGCCGCGTGCCTCGCGAAATTCGTCGAGGATCAGCCGCAAGGGACGCGCATTGTGATTGGCTTCATCGGTCTTGCGATTGGTGAGATCCGCGACGGTCAAGGTGTCTCCGTCGATCAGGAAGTCGCCAACACGTGCCAGCCAGAGTGCTTCGAGATCGTACAGATGACCGGCATGTTCCTGCGCCGACCACTTGCCTTCCGGCTTACGTGTCAGCGTCTCAGGCGAGACTCCGCGAAGCATCTCTTCCAGTCGCGCGGGTGTTCCGCGCAACCGTACACAAAGATTCGGATACTGCTCAGCCGGAAAGGTGAACTCAAACTTCCTCTCAAACCATGCGGGAACCTGGGTCATAGGGAACTTATGATTTCGCTAAACACAGGCGCGCGTCAATTTTTTGTTCGCTAAGGATGCACATCAACCTGCTGGATTAAGCTGCTCGACGGATGGAGGCGCTACATCTCGATCCCCACCGCCTCGGCAATCGCAGGCAGCCCACCTTCAACCAACTGATCGTTCACCACGACCGACGGCGCAGAGTACGCGCCATGTCTTTCCCCCAGCTCTTCCAGGTGCTGCGGATTGGCCAGGCTACGCTCTTCGAAGTCCACATGATGCATCGAGAGAAACTCTTTCACCGTGCGGCACGCTGAGCAGTCGGTCGAGGTGTAGACAATCACTGTCACTTTATCGTTAGCTCCCGTTCTTTTCCCAGTAGTTTTTTCTTGCGCTCGGCGCCCCAGCGATAGCCGCCGAGATCGCCGTTCGTCCGCACCACTCGATGGCAAGGAATCACCAGCGCCACCGGATTCGATGCGCAGGCGTTGGCGACAGCTCGCACCGCGCGCGGTTGGCCGATTGCCTTCGCCACCTGTTGGTAGCTGCGCATCTCACCCAAACCAATCCGCTGCAACTCTTGCCATACCTTCCACTGGAACGCGGTGTGTTGAATGTCGAGCGGAATCTCCCGTGCGATTCCCTTGCCTTCCGCGGCGCCAACGATCTCCCGCGCGTAAGTCGCCAACTCGCGGTCATCGCGACTGATCTCTGCTTTCGCAAACTCGCTGCGCAACGATGACTCCAGCGCTTTATCAGAATCGCCAATCCGTACCGCGCAAACGCCCTTGTCCGTCGCGGCGATCAACACTCTTCCCAGCGACGAGTCGGCCACCGTGTAGCGAATGCGTTGACCCGGAGCTCCCGAACGATACGTCGATGGTGTCATGCCCATCGCCGCGGTCGAGCGCTCGTACAACCGGCTGGGTGAGTTGAATCCCGCTTCGTACATCGCGGTGGTCACGTCATCGCCCTTTTGCAGCCGTGACTTGAAGCGCAAAAACCGCTTCAGTTCGGCATATTGCCGCGGCGAAATTCCCAACGCGCCCTTGAAACTACGCTGCAAGTGAAACGGGCTCACTCCCGCCACTTCCGCCAGCCGATCGAGTGTCGGACCTTCTTCCACGATCTCATCGATGAACCGGCACACACGCGTGATCACCTGCGGCAGCTCGCGATGCCCGTTCAGCTCCGTCGGACGGCAGCGCTTGCACGAGCGGAATCCCGCGCGCTCGGCCAGTTGCGGCTGTTCAAAAAACTCCACCATCTCGCGCCGCGGGCGCCGCGACGGGCACGACGGCCGGCAATAGACGCCCGTCGACTTCACCGCGTACACGAACATGCCGTCGTAACGGCGATCGCGTCCCAACACCGCCTGCCACGCCTGCGCATCGTTCGCTTTCCGCGTCGGTTGTTCTGATCGCATCGCCACCAGTGTCGGCCCCACCTGTTCTACCAGCATGACAATTCTCCTCTCAATGCTGGATTCTAGGCAGACGGGCTGAGGCGCAATATCCGAAGCTTGCGGGCAAAGTTTTTCATTGGTGAGATCGCGAAATGAGCCGATGGCGAGATTCCAACTACCCCTCAATCACCTTCCTGATCTGCTCGAATGCCCAATCGATCTCTTCCCGCGTAATCACCAGCGGAGGCGCAATCCGAATCACCCGCTCGTGCGTTTCCTTACACAGCACGCCTTCAGCTTTCAGCGCCTCGCAGTACGGACGCGCCGGCTCGTTCATCTCCACGCCAATCCAAAGTCCGCGACCACGCACCTCTTTCAGCCGCGGGCTGCGGATCGTCTTCAGCTTCTCCAGGAAGTACGCGCCGTTCTCCGCCGAGCGTTCGACCATTTTCTCTTCGATGAGAACCTTCAACGCCGTCCGTGCCACCGCGCATCCCAACGGATTTCCTCCGAAAGTACTGCCGTGGTCGCCCGGCCGCAGCACGCCAAGAACATTCTTCGAAGCCAGCACCGCCGACACGGGATAGAACCCTCCCGAGAGCGCCTTGCCGATGATCAGCACATCAGGCGTCACGCCCTCGTGCATATACGCAAACAGCTTGCCCGTACGCCCGAGGCCCGACTGGATTTCGTCGGCCATCAGCAGCACGTTCTGGCGATCGCAAATATCGGACGCTTCTTTCAGGAACCCCGGCGGCGGAATCATGATGCCCGCTTCGCCCTGGATCGGCTCAAGCAGGAACGCGCACGTATTCAGCGTGATCGCCTGTCTCAGCGCTCGCGCATCGCCAAACGGAATGACTTTGAAGCCCGGCGTGAACGGCCCGAATCCGGCGCGATACTGCCATTCGGTCGAGAAGCTGATCGTTGTCACCGTGCGGCCATGAAAGTTATTCGCGCACACGATGATCTCCGCCATGTCCTGCGGAATGCCCTTCGTCGTGTATCCCCACTTGCGCGCGACCTTAACCGCCGTTTCGACCGCTTCAACGCCGGAGTTCATCGGAAGCGCCATGTCGAAGCCGGTCAACTCGTGCAGTTCCTGGCAAAGCAGCGGAAGTTGTGTGTTGTGGAACGCGCGTGACGTGAGCGTCACCTTGCGGGCTTGGTCGATAAGCGTTTGCAGGATCTTCGGATGGCAGTGCCCCTGGTTCACCGCCGAGTACGACGCGAGACAGTCCAGGTACTTTTTCCCCTCAATGTCATATACCCACACCCCTTCGGCGCGATCAATTACGACATCGAGGGGATGGTAGGTGCGGGCTCCGTACTTGCTTTCAAGTTCAATGTACTGTTCCGAGTTAAGGGGTGCGCCGGTCATGATTCACAGCGTAGGCATAAGTCGCTTTTCTGGCAATTGCAATCTCTAGTCCGTCAACCGTCGTCTGAACTGGTTCCAGGAAATCAGAGAAATCACGGAGACAACTGCCGCTGGCATTGATGTAAGCTGCTCGATATGCCAGAAACTGCGGTCAAGATGCAACGCGTGCCAGAGGTGAAGACGCCGCCAATCCTTTTCGAAAAGACCCAGAAAATCATCGCCGCCATAGAGGCTCGTCTGGGAGAACCGCTGGTAACCTATTGGAATTCCCCTAACGGTTCCATATGCGGTAACGATGTGGTGGGCCTGTACGGAATCCTACGCAGCCTGCGAAAAACAAAACGACTCTCTCTGTTCATTAAGTCTGACGGCGGATCCGGTCAAGTTTCGCTTCGCATGGTCAATTTGCTTCGGCAATTTGCGAACGGATTTACTGCGCTTGTCCCGCTGGAGTGCGAATCTGCGGCAACCATGCTGGCGCTCGGTGCTGACAGAATTCTCATGGGACCCATGGCGCACCTCTCTGCCGTAGATACTTCACTCACCCACGACTTATCTCCGATTGACCGCGACAATGATCGAGTCAGTGTGAGTCAAGATGAACTGGATCGGGTGGTCAGGTTATGGCAGCGTCAAGCTGGCAACAAGCGTTCCAATCCCTACGAATCCTTATTCTCCCACGTTCACCCGCTTGTCATCGGCGCCGTCGACCGCGCGAGCGCACTGTCCACACGCCTATGCGTGGAGATCCTCTCGTACCACCTAAGAGACATCAAGAAAGCAAGAAAAATTAGTAATACTCTAAACTCCGCGTTTCCTTCGCACAGCTATCCGATTACGCTGCGAGAAGCCCGAAGAATCGGGCTTAACGTACAACCGCTCGCGGATGAGATTAATGCTCTGCTACTGGAATTGAACGAGATTTACTCGGAAATGGGACAAAACGCCTCTACCGACTTTGACGAACGAAACTCACACGACAACAGCATCCTCAACATCATTGAAGGTAAAGGGTTGCAGATCATTTTCCAGAACGACAAAGACTGGCACTATCGAAGTGAGGAGCGTCGATGGGTAACGTTGAATAACAAGAGCTGCTGGCGCAAGGTTGAGTTTGTCGAGGGCAAGGTTGCGGTCTCGACCTTTCACGTACGATAGCGACCTACGCCCAATACGTTCTGTCCAGCGTCCGGTACTGGATCGCCTCCGCGATATGCTTTGCCTCGATATGCGCTGCACCCTCCAGATCGGCTACGGTTCGTGCGACTTTCAAGATTCGGTCATGAGCGCGGGCGCTCAGTCCCTGCTGGATCATCGCCCTCTCAAGCATCCGCTCGCAGTCGGTCGAGAGATCGCAGTAGGTGCGGATTTGCCGCGACGTCATCTGCGAGTTACTGAAGATTCGCTCGCCCGCCGCGGCGAACCGGTTCAACTGCACCTCGCGTGCCCGCAGCACGCGATCGCGAATTTCTTTCGATCCCTCCGGGCTCGCCCCGCCGCGCAGTTCCTTATAGTTCACCGCCGGAACGTCGATATGGATGTCGATGCGATCGAGCAGCGGCCCCGAGATTTTCGATACATAGCGCTGGATCATCGGCGGCGTGCACTGGCACTCGCGCGACTTGTCATTGTGGTAGCCGCAAGGACACGGATTCATCGCCGCTGCCAGCATGAATCGCGCCGGGAATGTCAGCGACATCGACGCCCTCGCAATGCAAACTGTGCCGTCTTCCAGCGGCTGCCGCATCACTTCGAGTACATTCCGCGGAAACTCGGGCAGTTCGTCTAGGAACAGCACTCCGTGATGCGCCAGCGAAACTTCGCCCGGCCGCGGTATGGCCCCGCCGCCAATCAGGCCGGCGTCGGAAATCGTGTGATGCGGCGCGCGATACGGCCTCGTTCCCACCAGCCCCGCTCCCGGATCGAGCACTCCAGCCACGCTATGGATTTTTGTCGTCTCCAGCGCCTCTTCGAACGTCAGCGGCGGAAGGATGGTCGGAATACGTTTCGCCAGCATCGTCTTGCCCGAACCCGGCGGCCCGATCATCAGGATGTTGTGTCCCCCCGCGCAAGCCACTTCCAGCGCCCGTTTTGCGGTCATCTGGCCACGGACGTCTTTGAAGTCCACCGCGAAATGCTGAACCTTCTCCAATATCTGCTGCGGGTCGAGTTTCACGGGCGTCACGCCGTTGCCGGTGTTGAAAAGGTTGATGACCTGCATCATCGACTTCACTGGCAGCACGTTGATCCCGCTGACCACCGCGGCTTCGTTCGCGTTTGCCTCAGGCACGATCAGGTTCTTCACCTTGTTGGCGCGCGCCGCCACGGCGATCGGCAGCGTTCCGCGCACCGGTCGCACCGTTCCATCCAGCGAGAGTTCGCCCACCAGCACGTATTCGGAGACGTCCGGCTTGGTCAGGCCACCGTAAGCGCCGATGATCCCCAAGGCCATCGGCAGATCGAAACCCGAGCCTTCCTTTTTCAGATCCGCCGGCGCCAGGTTGATCGTGATCTTCGTAGGAGGGATGTCGTAGCCGCAGTTCTTCAGGGCGGATTTCACCCTTTGGCGGCTTTCTTTCACCGCCGCGTCGGGCAATCCGACGGTAAAGAACTGCTCTTCTCGTTGTGTGATCCCTGTTATGTCGACTTCCACCTCGATCAGGTTGGCGTCGATCCCATACACCGCTGCGCTGACTGTCTTGTAAAGCATCTCTGGAAGCCGATTTTGACGGCATCGCAGTGTAAACAATTCAGTTCACCCGCCGATGTGCCTCACACCACAGCCTCCTGTGATAATCCTCCTGCCCTGTGAGCGACACGAAAGTTCATGCTGAGGGCCATCTTTCGGCCATGTGGTCAACTGGGTTCTCTCAGGTTTACTTCCGGTTGATTCTCCAGTCCCAGCGGCTTACCATTCCGGTGCTTCGGTAAGCGTTCTCTGGAACCTTCGTTTTCATGGACTCAGAGCCACGTCAACGCAACGACGATGCCAGCCGCCTCTCTCACCTCGACCGTGAGGAAAGCCGTCTTTGGCGTATTGCGCTCCTGTTTCTTGCCCTTCTGGGAATCGGCGTAGCCGCCGCCGTCTGGGACAATCTCCAGCATATCTCGACGCATCTCTCGTTGCTGATAATCCCTCTCTGCGTTGCCTTGATCGTGATCGTGTTCGCGGTCTTTTCCGCCCGCAAGCGTCACGAGATCGCCCTGCTGCGGGCCGAATTACGCGGCATGGAGAAGGCTTCGAGCGCACCGCCATCAGAAACGCAGCTCGAGCACATGCTCGACGTCATTCGCCGCTCGCAAAAGGGATTCCGCGAACTCGTCGACAGCTTCGACGACGTGGTGATTGCTCTTTCTCTCGACGGCACCATCCAGGCCGCGAACCGTGCTTTCGCCGACATCCTCGGCGCCGACTTCCCCGACTTCGTCTTTCACCGCGCCGGAGAATTCATCCTCCGCCCTACGGCCGCCGAAGCCGAGCGTCTTCTGCCGCGGCTGCTCGATCGTCGTCACTGGTCCGGAATTATCGAAGTCCAGCTCAAAAACGAGCCCAAGCCGCGTTTTTTCGACTGCTCCGCCCAGGTCATCCGCAAAGACGGTCATAACACTGGCGTTAGCATCTGGGGACGCGAAGTCACACAGCAGCGCGAACGCGAATCGCGCTTTACCGATCTCTTTGAAAGCCTGCACGAAGGCGTGTACTTCAGCACTCCCGACGGCCATTGGCTCGATGCCAACCAGTCGCTGGTGCAGATGCTCGGGTTCAGCACCAAGGCCGAACTGCAGGCGATCAACGTCGAACAGCTCTACGCCAACCCTGCCGACCGCATCCAGTGGCTTGCAGATCTCGACCGCTACGCCGTGGTTCTCGATCGAGAAATTCGCATGCGCCGCAAAGATGGCAGCGAGATCACCTGCCTCGACTCCGCCCGCGCCATCTATGACGCCGATGGCCGCGTGCTTCGTTACCAGGGAACGCTGATCGACATTACGCAGAAACGCGAAATGGAGCTTCAGCTTCAGGAACAGCAGGAGTTCAGCAAGCGCCTGATCGAGTGCTTCCCCGACGCGATCCTGGTGCTCGACAAGCAGTTTCGGCATACGTTCGCCAGTCCGCGCATTCGCGAGATCACGGGCTACGAACCCGAAGACATCGTCGGCGCCGACTCCGGACCCGCCGACACCGAGCCCGCCCGTCTCTATCACGAGATCCTCGCCGGCAAGGAAAAGGTCGGCACCTCCGAGTACCTGTCGCAACATCGCGGCGGAGCCTGGCAGACACTGCGCTGCACGGCCAGCGCGCTCGTCGGACACAACCGTGAAATCGTCGGCGTCGTCGCTTCGATCCGTGACATCACCATCTCCAAGCAGCTCGAACAGCAACTCGTCCAGGCCGAACGCCTCGCCGCCATGGGCCAGATGATCGACGGCTTCGCGCACGAGCTCAACAATCCGCTCACGGCGATCATGGGAGCCATCGACCTGCTCGACAGCTCAGAGAACGAGAAAGAAAAGAAACACCTCAAGCTGCTGAAGGAACAGTCCCGCCGCGCCGTCGAAGTCGTACAGAACCTGCTGTTCTTCTCGCGTCCGCCCACACGCGGACAGATTCGCCTCAACCTCAACGAGCTCATTCAGCGCACTTTGCTGCTGCATCAATACTCGCTGCGCCTCAACAGCATCACCATCGACTTCCTGCCCGAACCCTCGCTGCCGCTCTTCGAAGGCGATGCCAACCAGCTGATGCAGGTCTTTCTCAACCTGATGATCAACGCCGAACAGGCCATCCGGAGCGTGCGCGAGCGCGGCAGCATCCGCGTGCGCATGGGACGCACCGATTCGAGTCTCTGGATTTCATTTCAAGATGACGGACCCGGCGTTCCCGAAGAGATGCTCAGCAATATCTTCGACCCGTTCTATTCCACCAAGCGTCCCGGCGGAGGCACCGGCATGGGACTCAGCGTGGCGATGGGCATCGTGCGAAGCTATGGCGGACGAATCGACTTTCAACCCGCTCCCGGCGGAGGCGCCGTCTTCACCGTCACCTTGCCGCTCAAGGCCCCTGCGACCGAAGAAATGTCAGCCGCCGCGAAAGCCAACTAGAAATCCCTCTCTACTTGATCCTGAGCTGGTGCGTCGGGAAATTCCAATCTCTCTGTTCAGTCGTTCTCACCCTTCGTGAGGTCCACTGTCACCTGTTCACCGCCCACTAATCCCTGTCTTTCGACGGCTCGATGCTCACCGGAATGCACGGCTGATCGTCACTGGGATTCACCAGCCCGCACCGGCTGCACACCCACACGCCATCCGACTCTCGCAGCATCGCTTGATGATGTGTCATTTCCATCTGTCATTGGATGCAATGTGCCGTGGTTGCTGACTTCGCGAACTCTGCTCCTTGGCGGACTCTGCCTGAACCATCCCCGCGCGTCTCCCCTCAAGCACCTTCCACTGTCCACTCACTTCCAACAACAGTTCCGTTTCGGGAAAAATTTGTCAAGCACGAGAATCGCCAAATTCTCACCTAACCTCTTCGTTACAAAGGAGATAAAAAAAACACAGTTTGGCCCTACTTCCTCCCGCCAACGCTATAATCAGAATTGAGGAGTGGAAACAGAACTTTACCCAGAGCGGAGTCGAATAGGTGGAGCCAGCCGGCCCGCCTTTTCTTTTGCTTTCAAGGGCAATCGGAAGCTGTAACTTCTTTGTTTTCAATTACAGCTTATAACTCTTTTGTTACGAAGATGATAGCCCATGGGGTGGGGGGAGCCCATCCCGGTGTAACTCCTTTATTTGCAATTACAGTTCGTAACATCTTTGTTACGAAGATTGTAGGCGGCGGGGGAGGGGGGTCCCCCTCGCCTGACCGAATCAATAAGCGACAAACTGGCCGGTATCCGTCGGTTGCCCGTTCGATACTCCTTCGATCCCCGTAAAAACATTGCGCCCGTAGAAGAATGGCAGTCCGAAGTCGAAGAGCGGCGAGGGAACGTCGAACACTCCGCCGAATTCACTTACCGCGCCCGAACCCGGCAGGGTCTCGGCGTTGCCGATGTTGAACTTGACCACGCTGCTGGTTCCGTTCAAGCCCTGGTTAGTGGCCTGAAGGTTCAGCGTCGTCGACGGACAATACAAACTCGGGTTCGTCGGGCACGTCGGAATACCGTTGGTTGCCGTGTCGAGGAAGAAGATGCCGTTCGATCCGGCGTCGATGAAACTTCCCGGATAAGCCGTCTGCGCCGGGCCAAACAAGGTCGTCATCAGCCCGTTCGAATCGAGTGTCAACATGGTCGCATTGCCCAGGCCGTTGTTCGTTTGCGTGCCGATGCCAAAGACCACAGAGCCGTTCACGGTACCGCCGTCCGTTGACACTGTCGGCAGCTCGATGATTGAGCCGTTGTTGTCGGTGGCGAACATCGCGACCGGGTTCTGCAGCTGTTGCGCTATTGACACTGCTACAGGATTGCAAACGCCACCCGGACAGGTGTAGTACAGCCCCGGATTGCCGCTCGGGCCGAAGAACGTGAGCGTGCATGCCAGACCGCAGTCCTGGCGGAAGTTGCCGATACCCAGGATCGCGTACGCGCCGAGGCCGACGATATTGTTGTCGCTCCCGGCGCTGCCGTTGGTGCACGATCCGGGCGCGCCGGTAAACGAATTGGAGTCGTCGACAATCTGGATCGGCACCGAACTCGCAGTCTCCGACGTTCCAGGGAAAGTGACGTCGGCGAGTTGAACCGGCCCCCACGTGAAGCCGTCGACGAACTGGTTGCACTCGGCGATGGTATTGCCCGAGCTATCGGTTTCGTTCGGCAGGCTGACCGACAAGTTCGACTTGAGAATGCGAATGCCGCTCGATCCCGTGTCGACGGCGACAAAGTTCACGGTCTGGCAGGTGCTTGTGCCGGGAGCACAAAGGCTCATCGACATGAAGCCGGTGTTCAGTGCGCCGCCTGCAGATTGCAGTTCCGGCGGTCCGCTGTTCACGGTCAGCGCGGCGACGTTGCTGCCGGATGTCGTGATTGTGTTGCCGCCTGGAGTCGAGGTCGAGCTGCTTCCACCGCATCCCGCCAGTTGCGCGAGCAGAAACATAGAGATGATCGGCAAGCTGAGCTTGAAACAAAGATCGGTTTTCACTTAGCGAATCTCCTCGGCGCGCACCGATGAAGGCACCATGTTCGGGATGTAAGCGCGTCCGGAAAAAGCACGCTGATGTCCGCCCATTTGCACCACCAGGTCAGGCTGCTGGATGGAAATTGGATGTCGTCCAGGATGTTGCGCCTTGTACTGCTCGACCGCCTGTGTAACGCGCGCGTAATACGGACCGAGGAGCTGCTGAAGGTCAGGACGTGCCTGGCCTTCCCACGTGATGCCGAAGACTTTGCCGCCCGCGATGTACTCGCGCACGGTCGCGCCCTGCACCTGCATTTCGTGAACGGTGTAATTAGCGCTCTGCGTTACGCGCACGCTCGACTTCAGCTGTTGCGCGTCGGTTTGTACCGAACTGGGGTCTCCGCCAAGGCTGGCATGAGCGGGGAGAGAACTGAAGAAGACAACTGCGACTGCGAAGAGCGCAATCGACCGGGATTGCGAGCGGCTGATCATCAACATCTCCTTGCCACCATAGCCATTAACGGAAATGACGCAGCAAAGTCGCGGAAAGCAGCATTGCTGATTCGAGAATTCTTCGAATGCGTAAAGAAGACGCGAGGACTAAGGTGAGAAAGAGAATTGACGAAATCGACGTGCAACAAAAAAGGCGAATTGTGCATCTGCCTTTTGCTTACGCTTGGGAGTTAGTTGTCACTGGAAACGGAATTGGAATCTTGAAACTGGGTTTAACGTTCGATTGCCATTGCGACTGCGTTGCCGCCTCCGAGGCAGAGAGCTGCGACGCCTTTGTGAACGTCGCGCCGAATCATTTCGTAGAGCAGAGTTACCAGCACGCGAGCGCCGCTGGCGCCGATCGGGTGACCCAACGCTACCGCGCCTCCGTTGACGTTGACTTTGTTGAGATCGAGCCCGAGTTCGCGAGTCACGCCGAGCGCCTGGACCGAGAATGCTTCGTTCAGCTCATAAAGATCGACATCTTCGTTCTTCCAGCCGCTCTTGCGCCAGATCTGGCGGACGGCATCGACTGGAGCCATCATCACCCACTTCGGTTCCACGCCGCTGGTCGCCTGCGCCACGATCTTCGCCATTGGCTCGGCACCAAGTTCCTGCGCCTTGCGATAGCTGGTGACGACGACTGCAGCCGCGCCATCGTTCACGCCCGGAGCGTTTCCCGCCGTCACGGTTCCATCTTTCTTGAACGCTGGTTTCAACGCGCGCAACGATTCAATGGACGCATCTTCGCGCGGCGACTCGTCTTTCTCGATCACCGCAACTCCCTTCTTCGTTTGAAACTCGACGGGAACGATCTGAGCCTTGAAACGACATTCCTTCATCGCCGCGACTGCTTTGCGATGCGAGTTCAGCGCGTATTCATCCTGCTCTTCGCGCGTGATGTTGTACTTTTCGGCGACGTTCTCGCCGGTGATTCCCATGTGATAGTTGTTGTAGATGTCCCACAAGCCGTCGTTGACCATCGAGTCCACGATCTGCGAATTGCCCAATCGATAACCTTTGCGCGCCTGCGGCAGCAGGTAAGGCGCATTGGTCATCGACTCCATTCCGCCCGCGACCACAACTTCGGAATTTCCGGTCTGGATCGCCTGGGCGCCAAGCGCGACTGCTTTCAGTCCCGATCCGCAGACTTTATTGATCGTCATCGCACCGACTTGCGGCGGAAGTCCGCCGAAGATCGCTGCCTGTCGCGCGGGATTCTGTCCCAGTCCGGCCGAGACCACATTTCCCATGATGCATTCGTTGACCTGGTTCAGGTCCGTGATCCCGGCACGCTTCACCGCTTCGCGCACGGCGATCGCGCCGAGTTGAACCGCGCTGAGATCCGAGAATGCGCCCTGGAATTTGGCGATCGGCGTGCGGCAGCCTGAGATTATGACGACGTCATCAGGTTTGTAGGTCATCTTCGTGACTCCTGTTTTGTATGAAGATACGGCTGAGGTGAGACAGGCAAGAATGCCTGTCCTACATTATAAGATGCTGCAGAAGGAGCAACGATGGAGACTTCTCTTCCCGCGCCGGCAGTCCCGGAACAATCGCCGACATACATTGCGCCCTGGTGGCACACGGCGCTGCTCGTGCTGTTTCTGCTCGGGTTTTCGGCGCTCGGATCGGCCGGGCATCCGGGATTGAATCACTCGATGCGACTCAAACTGTACTCGAGCACGATTGTTTTGGAGTGGTTGATGGTGTTCTTCATCGTTTGGGGAATCCATCTCGGAAAGCAGACAAGACTCAAAAACCTGATCGGCGGACGGTGGGAGACGCCGGAAGATTTTCTGCTCGACGTGGCGATCGCCATCGGATTCTGGATTGTTGCGGGTCTTGTCTTGTTCGCTGTTGGTTACGCGGTTGGTCTCGGCGGGACGGCGAACGTCAACGAACTCGAGAAGCGCATCGGTTCGATGCTGCCGGTTGGAAGAGCGGAAATCATCGCTTGGCTCGCCTTGTGCTTCACTGCCGGATTCTGCGAAGAAGTGATCTTTCGCGGATACTTTCAAAAACAATTTGGGGTGCTGCTTAAGTCTGCGTGGGGAGGAATCATCGCGCAAGGCCTGATTTTTGGCGGTTCGCACGCATACGAAGGCTGGCAGAAGATGGTGCAGATTGGCGTCTTCGGAATTCTGTTTGGAGTACTTGCGTATTGGCGGAAGAGTTTGCGTCCGGGCATGATGACTCACTTCGCGCAAGACAGCGTTGCCGGACTTTTCGCTCGATGGGCACTCGATCACGCGGGCAAAGTTCTTCCCAAGTGATGGGCGAAACGAAAACTTTCGTTCGCGACATGTTCGTCGAGGTATGAACCTCTTGATGACATCGCACTTTTCACTTGACTTCGTTTTTGAATGACTCTATACATTCAAACAATTGCGATGAAGTCGATCGCGAAATACGAAAGGGAGAATAGAACAATGGCAACCAAGAAAAAGGCAGCGAAGAAAGCCGCGAAGAAGTCCAGCAAGAAAAAGTAAGTACGGACTTCCGACAAAGACGGGGGACGCGATAGCGTCCCCCAAAGTTTTTTCTGACGAAAATTGCGGCGCTCAATTTCCGGCTTTCGCGGGCGTCGCGCACGCGATGGTGTAAAGCGGTTCTTCCTGCACCGGACACAAGTCGCGATACCCGCACCAAGTGCAATGAAATCCCGTTTTGGGCCTGAATTTTCCTGCACAAATCGATTGCGCGACGTTCATGATCTTGGCGCGCGTGGCTTCCAGATCGTCTAACGAGCGCGTTGTCTCCGCGGCGTCATTGGTCTCGAGGTTGTAGAACGCGATGCGCTCAGGGAGTTCGCCGAATTCCTGCTGTGCGGCAAGCGCGTAAATCGAAAGTTGCAGACTCTCGCCGGCTTCTTCTTCGTCTCTCGGTTTTCCGGTCTTGTAATCGACGATGGCGATGCCACCGCCAGCGGTTCGTTGCGCGAGATCGATGCGGCCCGCGACCTTCACACCTCCAATGACAATGCTGAAGACGCGTTCGGTGGCGAGGACCTGCGGCACATCGCGGTTACGAAGGTAATAGAACTCAGCCAGCTGTTTTTCGCCCTGGTCGAGATAGAGCTGTTTCTGGTGCGGATCGTCGAAGAACGAAATCTCCAACTGCGTCCGAAAAACTTGCAGGAACTCTGCTTTTGTCAGCGGACGTCCGGCAAGCAGCGCATCGTTGAAGGCCTTGATTGCCGTGTGAACCGCGTTGCCGAACTGCATCGCGGGAACCGGTTCACCTGGAATGTTCCAGTCGGTCTCGATCTTGAAGCGCAGCGGACAGGTGTCGTAGGTCTGAATGCGAGAGGCGCTGAGCGAGATCTTCGTCATGTCGCGCGCCGGATCGAGCAGCATCCATTCGCCTACTGGCGAAAATGCCTGCAGATCGGCAGCGGAGGCCTGGATGTCCAGACGCGGCTCGACGATGCGTGGACAATAGTCAGCAGCGATCGAGGAATCGCAGGTCAGGTCCCTGATGAATCCCGAAGGTGTCGCTTCGAGGAAGCGCGGAGGTTTCGCCAGCTTCTTGCTGCGGCTGCGCTTGGCGTAGAGCGAGAGCGTGTCACGCGCGCGCGTCATCGCCACGTAAAAGAGCCGGCGTTCTTCCTGATTATTCAGCTCTTTTGCGTCTTCGGCGACGGCGGTCAGCGGATCGCGCAAGGCCATCGGGAATTCGAAGAGGTCTTCGCGGTAGCTGTTGGGGAAGCTCGGATTGGCGGAACGAAGAACGAAGACATGCGGGAACTCCAGTCCTTTGGCGCTGTGCGCGGTCATGAACTGGACAGCATCGACCGTGTCTTCGGGTTCCGGCAAAAAGATCTTGCCATCGATTTCAGTGTAGTAATCGAGATATTCGAGAAACTCACGCACGCTGCCATCTGCGGTCGTGGCTTTTTGGGACCATTGTGAAAGGAAAGTTTCGAGACCCGTAACGGCGTCGTTTTTCGCGAGTCTAAAGTGATCGAGCCCGATCTTCAGAACGGCGGTTGCCTGGTTGCCCGCCGAAGCGGCGAGCGCGCGAATCATTTCGAGACGGTCGAGGATAGCCGCACCGCCCTTGAGTTTTTCGAGCACAGCGGCGAGCTTGGCGTTTTTTCCAGCCGAGGAGAGCGCGGAACGCAGTTCGTCGGCAACGATCCCAAACTGCGGAAGCGCAGCGATGCGAAATAGCGCGGCACTGTCGCCTGCGTTTGCCGTCGCGCGGAGGACAGCTAAAACGTCGCGGACTTCGGGAGTTTCAAGGACATTTACACCGCGAACGAGGATAGGAATGTTTCTGCGGCTAAGCTCACGCGCCAGCAATTCGCGATGGCTGTGCTGACGGTAGAGAATCGCGGTGTGCTTCCACGAACAGGGCTCGTGTCCTTCGCGAGTGTCGTGTCCGGGACAGGTAGCGTGGAATCCTTCGATGACGCGCGCGATCTCGGCGGCTTCGGTCTCGTTGCCGAACTCCAGCGGTACATAGGCGAGTTCGACTGCCGTTCCCTTCGTGCCTGCCGCTTCACGAGCCGAGAACAGCGGCCAGCGGGTGAGCTGTCCGCCCTGCATCAGCGGCGGATTCTTGTCGATGACCTGGAACGCGCAACGCAGGATTGGTCCGAGCGAGCGGCGGTTGTGGTCGAGAGTGACGTGCTGGACGCGATCGAACTGTTTGTCGAAGTGATCGAAGGCTCCGGCGGTCGCGCCACGAAAACGGTAGATGGCCTGATCGGGATCGCCGACGGCAAAGACGTTCTGATCGGCGCCGGCAAGCAGCTTGGCGAGGCGGATTTGCGCGACGTTGGAATCCTGGAATTCGTCGATGAGGATGAAACGCGCTTTCGTCTGTTCTTCGGCGAGAATCGGTGCGTTTGACGACAACAATCGAACCGCGCGGCTGATCTGGTTTCCGAAGGTGCCAAGCTGCTTCGCAGCGAGCAACTCGGTGACCCGCGAGAAGGCGCGTGAGATTTCTTCGCAGCGTGCGATCACTTCTTCCGGCTTAAGCAGTTCGGCGTCTTTAGCCTTGAGGACGCGCGGCAGCGGATGTTTGGAGTCTTTCAACTCGTCGACGTATTCGCGGTAGCGGTCGGCGGTGACCAGTTCGTCGTCGCAGCGGTCGAAGAAGGCGATCAGCGCGCGAAGGAACTGTCCGGGCTTGGCTGCCTTGATGTAGTACTTCAGGCCGAGCGCCTTCAGTTCGCGGCGGAGCAGGACGTAGAGATCTTCCGTGGCGAGCGGAGTGAAATCGAGCTTGGCGCGCTTGAGAAGCCCAAAGCAATAGGCGTGGAAGGTTTTCGCCTGAAGTTGCCGGGCGATCTTGGGTCCGAGCTTTCCTTCGACGCGTAGAGCGAGTTCACGCGCGGCATTCTCGGTGAAGGTGACGGCGAGAATTTCTTCAGGCTGAGCGTGTCCCTTCTTGATGAGATGGACGACGCGCTCGACCAGCACGGTGGTTTTACCGGTGCCGGCGCCGGCGACGACCAGCATCGGCCCGCGGACGTGCTCGATGGCTTTTTTCTGTTGCGGATCGGGTGCGAAACCCAAACTGTCCCCCAGAGTTAACGTTTCGCATTATCTTCGCTGGGGCTGTGCAGAGACAAGGAGGAAAGAACCTTAAATCGGTGGCCAGTGACCAGTGGCTAGTGCTTGCTGGAACGATGAACTGTCACGTTGAACATGGTGCGAGACGCGACGCTAGATTCCTTTTCGGCGATCGCGAACTGCGGATTCAGCCGGCGAGCTTGTATTTTTGTCGTGCCTCGGCGAGGGAGATCATGCGGAGGCGGGGTGGAACGGCTTCGCCTTCGATGAGTTCCCAGAGGCGTTGATCGAAGGGATCGCGATAGACACTCTGGCGCGCATCGCTGTCGGCGGCGAGGAATTCGAGCTCGGCTGTGATGAGTGCACGAATGCGACGGCAGACGTCGTCTTCAAAGCGGCGGTTGTCGACGAACTGCCACTCGCCGACCAGCTCGGTCTCGTCGGGACCAAGGCTCAGCATGGGGAGATGTTACCGCAAGGTCGTGGCGGAGACGACGGCGAGCGCGGCGACGGCAGCGGTTTCGGCGCGGAGGATGGTGGGGCCAAGGGAGGCGGTGATCCAGCCGTTGTCGGTGAAGAGTTGGATTTCTTCGTCGGTCCATCCACCTTCGGGTCCGACGGCGAGGATGATGGAATGGGCGGTGGAGTTTTCGAGGATGGAGCGAAGTGAGCGGTCGGATTCGGACTCAAAGAGCAGGATCTTGAGGGTCAATTCCGTCTGAACGGCGTCTTTGAGCTTGCGTGGATGGTCGATGATGGGCGGATGGGTTCGGCGGGATTGCTGTGAGGCTTCGTGCGCAATACGCCGCCAGCGTTCAACGCGCTTGTCGGCAGCCTTGGCGAGATGAGCATCGGTGCGGCGAGCGATTACCGGTATGATGCGCGCGATCCCGAGCTCGGTGGCTTTCTCGATGGCCCATTCGAAGCGATCGAACTTGAAGACGGCTAACACGAGCGTTATGGGAGTGACGGGGGAGGATTCGAGTTCGTCGCCCAGCGAGAATTCAACGCGATCTTCCGAGACCGAGGTTATTGTGCCCAGGCGGACACTTCCTCCTGCGGCAATCTCGTATTCCTGACCGACATGCGCGCGGAGGACGCGCGCAAGGTGAGTGGCGCTCTGTCCGGTGAGAACGGCGATGTTGCCGTGGAGTTCGTCGGCAAGGAAGCGGCGTCGGGTCACGAGATCAGTGTACGGTGGACAAGAAATCAGTGGTTAGTAGTTAGAGGTTAGTAGAGGGATTCCTCGCGGCCCGAAGGCGATCGGAATAATAAAGGCGCGACCGAAGTCGCGCCACGTTTCTTATCTCAAATGGCCAATCTAATCTTCAATATCAGCCGAAGAACTCCTTCACTTTGCTCATCAATGTCGGATCTTTTTCGGGCTTGTTATCGACCGCGGTGGTTTGTCCCAGTTCGGCGAGCAGTTCGCGCTGGCGCTTGGTGAGCTTGGTCGGGACCTGAACTTTGACTTCCACCATCAGGTCGCCCTTGCCGTGTCCATTGAGCACAGGGATGCCCTTGCCGCGGACCTTGAACGCCGTGCCGGGCTGCGTGCCTTCGGGCACTTTGAGTTTGTGCGTACCTTCGAGGGTGGGGATTTCGATTTCATCGCCGAGCGCGGCCTGGGAGATCGATATCGGAATCGCGCAGTGCAGATGATGGCCGTCACGGTGAAAGAAGGCGTGTTCCTTCACGTGCAGGACGATGTAGAGATCGCCTGAGGGGCCACCGAAGTATCCGGGCTCGCCCTGTCCGGCGTAGCGCATGCGCATGCCGTCTTCGACACCGGCGGGAACCTTAACTTCGAGTTTGCGCTCTCGGATGACGCGTCCTTCGCCGCGGCACTTGGAGCAGGGATCGGAAATGACCTGGCCCGCGCCTCCGCAACTGCCGCAGGTGCGCGCGATGGAGAAGAAGCCCTGCTGGAAGCGCTGCTGCCCGCGGCCGCCGCACGCTTTGCAGGTTTGGGCAGATTTGCCCGGTGCAATGCCGGAGCCGGAACAGTTTTCGCAGCTTTCGTGTTTCTCGACCTCGATGCTGGTGGTGACTCCGAATACAGCTTCCTCGAACTCCAGCGTGATGTCTTCGCGGAGGTCGGCGCCGCGTTGCGCGCGGCTGCGACGGCGTCCGGTACCAAAGAGATCGCCGATACCGAACATCTCTCCAAAAATGTCGGAGAAGTCGGTGAAGATGGCGGAATTGAAATCGACGCCCCCGCCTCCCCCGCCGCCGCTTACGCCCGCGTGGCCGAACTGGTCGTAACGCGCGCGTTGTTGCGCATCGGCGAGAACGCTGTAGGCCTCCGAGCATTCCTTAAACTTCTCCTCGGCTTCGGGATCGTCAGGGTTGCGGTCGGGGTGATACTGCATCGCCAACTTGCGATAGGCGCTCTTGATTTCCTGGTCGCTCGCGGTGCGCGAGACGCTCAGCACTTCGTAATAGTCGCGTTTTACTTTGGTAGCCAAATCAGTTATCTGTAGTCAGTTATCAGTAATCAGTTTAGAAGCAGATCCCTCGCACCTAATGGTGCTCGTGATGACAAAACACAAAGTACCTAACGTGCTCCTGAAACAAAGGCAGTCGTGACGACAAAGATCCAGTCGCAAGGCTGAGATCTTGCCTTCACGAAACGCCTCACTTCTTCGAGACCGTTACCATCGCCGGACGCAGCAGGCGATCTTTGATGCGATAACCGCGCTGCAACTCGTTCACAACATGATTCTCGTCAACCTCGGACGACTCGACCATCTGGATGGCCTGATGAAGATTCGGGTCGAAAGGCTGACCTTTTGCTTCAATCGGCTCCACTCCAAGCCTGGCCAGAGCATCGTGAAACTGCTTGTCGATCAGTTCCACGCCCTTGCGAAAATGCTCGCCCTCAGGCTCCGTCTGTAAGGCGCGATCGAGGCTGTCGAGAATCGGCAACAACTCCCTGATGGCATTGGTGAGCGCATAGTCGCGAAAATCCGCATTCTCTTTTGCCTGGCGCTTGCGGAAGTTGTCGAACTCGGCCTGCAGGCGCGCGAGACGGTCAAAGAGCGTATCGCGTTCCGATTTCAGTTTGCTCAATTCGTCGGTTGCGGGAGCCTGGGGCTGGGATTCCGGCGAGGTTGTCTCATCACGGTCGTCCGACGCTGGAAGCTCGTGCTCCAAATCGAGCGTTCTATCTGATTTTCCGTTCGTTCCTGCCATAACTCAATTCTATTGTTGCTGGGAAAATTTATCGAATAGCTGTGAGATGTAAGAAACCGCTGTAATGGCGTGCTGGTAGTCGATCCGCATAGGACCGATGACCGCGAGCGATCCCACGACTTCCCCGCCCTGTTTAGCCGGGGCGCCGATCAGCACAAAATCGCGCAGTTGTGGCTCGAATTCTTCCAGGCCGAATACCACGCGAACCGTTTCCTGGTTGGCGTCAAGATAGGCCGACAGCAACTCGGCCATCTTCTGCTTCTCCTCGAGGGTGCGGAAGATGTCACGCAGGCGCTGCTGGTCGGCGTTGCCGATCAGGTTCGAAGCGCCTTCAAGATAGACATCCTGGGCCGCGCGATCGTCAGAAAGCGCTCCCTGGCGGTAAAGCTGCGCGAGCGATTGCATGATGCGGTCATACTCGCTGCGCTCCTGCTCGATGCGGCGCTGCAACTCGGTGCGAAGCGAGTCGAGGGTCCAGCCGCGGAAGTTGTCGTTCAAGTAGCGTGCGGATATCTCAAGGTCGGACGACGAGAGTTCGTGATCGAGCCGTAACAACTTGTCGCGGACTACGCCGGATTTCGTAATCACCACGGCCAGGACCTTGTTCTGATCAAGCCGCGTGAAATGAATATGCTCGAGAACGTCCTTCGGGCCACCCGCAACGGCGACGCCGACCTTCTGTGAGATCAGCGACAGCACGTGCGATGTGCGCTCCATGAATTGTTGCAGGTCGCCGGCGCCACGCAGCGATTTGTCAATGACACCCTGGTCGACATCAGAAATGTTGCGCGAACGATTGGCAATCTGAGTGACGTAATAGCGATAAGCTTCGGCGGTCGGCACGCGTCCAGCCGAGGTGTGGGGCTGCTCAAGGTAGCCAGCCTCGGTGAGATCGGACATCACGTTGCGGATACTGGCGGGGCTAAGTCCTTCACTATTTGCGCGAGACAGATTTCGGCTGCCGATCGGTTCCCCAGTAATAATGTAGGCCTCGACGATCGCGTTCAGGACCTCACGCTCTCGAGGACCGAAATTGTGGTTGGCAGCCATCGACATCTCTTCAACCTAAGTTCATTAGATGCAAAAACTTAGGAACAGATTCGTTTGCGGGAACTCAGCTTTCGATTCTAGGTAGGAATGAAGGGGAAGTCAAGGTGGCACTCAGGGTGCGAGAGTGCTAAAAACAAAGTGAAAAGTGCGATTTTACGAAGTCTGAGTAGCACTAAGTGGACGGATTTGAGACTTCTCGGCGTTCCCTCAGTCTTAGCTCGGCTAAGCGTCTTACTGAATCGAGATCACGTTCTCGCTGGTCGCCTGCAGCTCCTTCACCCGGTCGATCACCTTGCGGGTAAAAGCGTAGAGCGACTTGGCGTGTGGAGAGTCTTCTCCGGCCAGTGACACCGGATTGCCTTGATCCCCACCCTTGCGGATTTCGGGATCAAGTTCGATGGAGCCGAGGAACGGAACGCCGAACTGCTCGGCCGTGCGCAGTCCACCACCCTTCGAGAAGATGTCGATCTCATGATGGCAATGCGGGCAGGTGAACGCACTCATGTTTTCGGCGATGCCGATCAGGTCAACCTTCACCTGGCGGAACATCTCAATGGCCTTGCGGCCGTCCTGCAACGAAACGTCGCTGGGTGTGGTGACGACGACGGCGCCGGTGAGCGGCACGGTCTGGATGAGCGAGATGGCCACGTCGCCGGTGCCGGGAGGCAGATCGACGATGAGGTAGTCGAGTGTTCCCCACTGCACGCGCTGGATGAATTCGCGAATCATCTGGTGGAGCATGGGTCCACGCCAAACGAGAGGCTTGTCACCGGGATTGAGGAATCCGACCGAGATGACTTTGACTCCGTAGCGCGTCGGGGGTTCGATCATGTTGTTGCCGACGATCTGGGGTGTGGCGCTGGAGCCGAGCATCAGCGGGACGTTCGGACCGTACACATCGGCGTCGAGCAATCCGACCTTGTAGCCAAGCTTTGCGAGCCCGAGCGCGAGGTTCACCGACAACGTGGTCTTGCCGACTCCGCCCTTGCCGCTACCCACTGCCACGACTGCATCTACTCCCGGAATCGGCTGTGGCCCTTGCGGCTGCGAATGCATGTGTCCCACGGATGGCTCCTTGGATGATCTCGAATCCCTGATTATATCGTGTGCGACATGCTGAAAACCCGCCGTGAACGGAATAGGCAACATCGCATCGTTTTCGTCGTCGATTACAATGCATTCACTCAGGATGGCAACCGTCGAAGTTTCCCAGCAACCCATCAACACTCCACGACAAGTTCTCTTCGCCAGCCTGGTGGGAACAACGGTCGAGTTCTTCGATTTCTACATCTATGCAACCGCCGCCGTGCTGGTCTTTCCGCGGCTGTTCTTTCCGGCATCGGATCCGGCCACGTCGACCCTGGCATCGCTTGCAACCTTCGGCATCGCGTTCTTTGCGCGCCCGATCGGTTCGGCGCTCTTCGGACACTTCGGCGACCGCATCGGCCGCAAGAAGACGCTGGTGCTGGCGCTTTCGACAATGGGACTTTCGACGTTCGCGATTGGGGCGCTGCCTTCGTACCAGTCGATCGGGATCGCCGCGCCGGTGCTGCTGGCGCTCTGCCGTTTCGGACAAGGCATAGGGTTGGGCGGCGAATGGGGAGGCGCGGTTTTGCTTGCGGTGGAAAATGCTCCGCCGCACCGCCGCGCACTCTATGGCATGTTTCCGCAACTCGGCGCGCCGATTGGCTTCCTGTGCTCGGGCGGAACGTTCTTGCTGCTGTCGCGCGGGCTTACCGATGAACAATTTTTCCGCTTTGGCTGGCGCCTGCCGTTTCTCGCCAGCGCCGTGCTTGTGTTGCTGGGACTTTATGTCCGGCTGTCGATCACCGAGACGCCAGTCTTCCGCGCCGCCATGGCTCGCGCCGAAGCAGTCGGCGTCCCGATGTGGAGCGTGCTGCGAGACTATACCCGGACCCTGGTGGCGGCCATCCTCGTCTGCCTCTCAACGTTCGTACTCTTCTACCTGATGACGGTGTTCGCACTTTCGTGGGCGACCACAGCGCTGCACTACGACCGCGCGCAGTTTCTGCTGATCCAGTTGTTCGGTGTGTTGTTCTTCGCCACGACCATTCCGATCTCAGCACTGCTCGCCGAGCGCGGGAGACGGCCAGTGATGATGTGGGTGACAATTGCCATTGCCGCCTTCGGAATTACGTTGGCGCCGCTGTTCACGGCGGGCACCGCAGGAGCCATCGTCATGATGACGCTCGGCCTGGCGTTGATGGGCTTGACCTACGGGCCGCTGGGCACGATCGTGTCGGAGCTATTTCCGACCACCGTACGTTACACGGGCAGCTCGGTCGCGTTCAGCATGGCGGGGATTCTCGGAGCATCGCTGGCGCCATACATCGCGACCTGGCTGGCGAAGACCTACGGTCTGCAGTATGTTGGCTACTACCTGAGCGCGTCA